>ERZ887849.740-NODE-740-length-33975-cov-9.483933_pt1 | contig 33975 bp, 33 predicted proteins | sample MGYA00521267_ERZ887849 | MGnify/ENA primary metagenome ERZ887849 (study PRJEB32303, sample SAMEA104408601) | aquatic metagenome | biome: Brackish water; feature: Pelagic; material: water | place: Baltic Sea | collected 2014-06-06T16:11:00 | depth 2,863 m ... | reverse complement strand
AGCGTATGGCTGCTGATCCCGGCGTGGCGCCGTTCCACCGTGGAGCCCACCCCGGTGGATATCGCACCAAGGCCTGGCGAATTTTTCAGCTCAGTGGCTTCGGCAAGCCGGAGGATGAGAATGAGCGTATTCGATTCCTGCTAGAGCAGGGGGAAACCGGGTTCATTATGGAGCACGACCGCAATACCGGTGATCACTGCTACAACGTAGACCATCCTGACGTGGTGGCTCGACGTGAGGACGTGGGCCTGACCGGTGCCGTAATGCAAAGCGTACGCGACATTGATATCTGCATGAAAGACCTGCCCTTAGAGACCAGTTTTGGCCACGCTGGCGGCGCAGTAGTGCAACACGCACCCTTTGCCCTCGCTGGTTACTGGACGGTTGCGAAGCACAGGGGGATCGACCTGGCCCGCTTGCCGGGCACCGGACAGAGTGATTTCTTTCTAACTTATCTTGGCTGCGTGACCAAGCAGCAGGTGCCCACCGCTGCCGGCCTGCGCTTCAATGCGGATATCATGGAGTTCTGTGACAAGCACCTGCCAAGATGGGTTCCAGTTTCCATTGCGGGCTACAACGGCGCCGACACTGGTCTTAACGCCTATCAGGAGCTTGGAGCTTTGTTTGCCAATGCGGTGGAGTACCTTGAGGAGATCAAGCGACGTAAAACCATGCCCTTGGAAAACGCAGCGCGGGCCTGTAGTGGCGTCAACTTTCGGGCCTCCATGGATTTATTTGAAGAGGCGAGCAAGATGCGTGCGGCGCGCCTGATGTGGGTGCAGTTGCTAGAGCGGCGCTACGGAATTACCAATCCCAAGGTCGCCAATCTACGCATTCACTGTGTCACAGCGGGCTCCCGCATGACCTACCAACAACCACTAAACAATATTGTTCGCGGTACGGTAATGGCGTTGGCCGCCGCTCTCGGAGGCGTTCAGTCCCTTGGTGTTTCCGGGTACGACGAAGCGCTTTCGATTCCTTCTGAGCATGCGCACCAGATGTCTGTGCGCATCCAGCAGATCTTGCAGGAAGAAACCAATATTCAAGCAGTGACCGACCCTTTGGGCGGCTCTTGGTATGTCGAATCGCTTACCGCGGAGTTGGTGGAGCGTGCTTGGGGCTTCTTTGAAGAAATTCAGGACCAAGGTGGTTTTCTGGCCACCCTGGACTCCGGGTGGCTGCATGAGCGAGCTGCTGAAAACCAAAGCGAGGATTTTCGTCAGCAGGAAAGTGGTGAGCAGGTGATCATCGGCGTTACCGATCACAAGGATGATATATCCCCCTTTGAAGTCGATGGCTTCATGGGTGTGGATGACGCTTATGATGTAGCGCTGGAGAGGCTACAAGAAGTGCGGCGAACACGCTACGAAGCCGGCGCTGGGAAGGCGCTGAGCGAGTTGGAAACGGTCTGTCGCAACGGCAACAACATCATGCCGGCTATGATGGACGCATTGCAGTCTGAGGTGACACTGGGTGAGATCGGTGATGTCTATCGTTCTGTTTTTGGCGATTGGGCGACTCCGATTCAAACCTGAGGCAATAACAATGAAGACAGCAGGAAAACGTATTCTGATGGCAAAGACGGGTCTGGACGGCCACTGGCGTGGCCCAACCGTTGTCGCCAAGGCGTTAAGAGATGCAGGGTTTGAGGTCATTATGATTGGCATGGCGAGGCCAGAGGAAGTCATGCAGGCGAGTATCGATGAGGATGTTGATCTCGTTGGCCTTAATATTGGTGGCCATGTGGATGTAGCGGTGCGCGCCATCGGCATGGTGCGCGAGGCAAGGCCGGAAGTGCCAATCTTTGTTGGCGGCGTGGTTCCTCCCCACGCCAAACGTAAGTTGGAAAGCCTCGGTGTTGAGGTTTATCCGCCTGGAAGTCAGCTCCCGGATATCGTTGCTGCTGCGGTGCGGCTTACGGGGGCAGCCTGAGATCCTGGGTGCAGGCATGAATCCGGAGTTAGAGCAGCAGTTGCAGGGCGAGCTAGAGCGCGCGCGTAAAGGTGATCGCGGAGCTCTCGCAAGGCTCATCAGTGTCCTTGAGCGAGGCGGGTACGGCGCTGCCTGCGTTGAACGCGGTTTGTCGGCGCGTGCTGCCGACAGTTATACGGTCGGTATTACAGGGGCCCCCGGTGCAGGGAAGTCCACGTTGGTCAACGCCCTGCTGGGAGAAATGGTTGCTGATGCCCAGCGTGTCGCCTTGCTGGCTGTCGACCCTTCATCACCGCTGAGTCGCGGTGCTTTATTAGGCGACCGTGTGCGTATGCATTCGCACGCGGCTTCTCCTGCAGTATTCATTCGTTCCATGGCATCACGTGGTCAACTCGGCGGTTTGGCAGTGGCTACGCGCAGTGCGCGGCGCTTGCTTGAGGCCTGCGGTTGGCCGCTGATTCTGATTGAGACGGTGGGGGTCGGACAGGTGGAGTTGGATGTTGCGTCGACTACCGACACGGTGGTCGTGGTACTCAATCCAGGTTGGGGCGATGAGGTGCAGGCCAATAAGGCCGGGCTGATGGAAGTCGCTGATATCTTCGTTATTAATAAAGCAGATAAAGCTGGGCTGGAGGCCACTCGCCGCGATCTGGAGGGTGCTCTGGCATCCTTGCCGCAGCAGCGGCGTCCCGCTATTGTTGAAACTGTGGCCACGGAAGGGCGTGGTGCGGTTGATTTGTGGGCCGCAATTTGTGCGCACCGCCAAGCTATTGAAGAGTCGGGTGAGCTGAGGGAGCGTCGTCTTGGTCAGCTGCGTGCGGAGCTCCGCGGTTTTGTCGAAGCGCATTTGGAAGTAGCGCTTGATGAGCTATTTGCTACAGACTGCGCCGATTTGCAGTTGGCGGCTATTGGGCGAGGTGCTGTTGATATGCCTGCAGCCGGCGATGTTCTGCTAGCCGAGCTGTGGAGCTTGGTAAATCCCCCCAAGAGACGCTAAAACGAACAGCACCAACTGGAGACGGCGCGATGGAAACACATAATCCTCTATTAATTGAACAGCAGGGCCCCGTTGAATGGCTGACGCTGAACCGCCCTGAGCGCAGCAATGCGTTGAATGGTGCTTTGGTGGACGCACTCCATACATACTTTACCGAGCTGCGCGAGCGTGAGCAGGTGCGTGTTGTGGTGTTGCGCGCCGCGGGGCGTAACTTTTGCGCAGGCCTTGATCTCACCGAGCCGGAATTCAACCCACAGCCGCGTTCGCCGGGTGGGGTGTGGAAAGTTCAGCGGCGTATCGCGGCGATCTATCAAGCCATGCGGGCCTGCCCGCAACCGATTATTGCTCTCGTGCAGGGTGCTGCCTGTGGCGGCGGTTTTAGCCTGGCGCTGGCTTCTGACCTGCGCATTGCCGCTGAATCGGCGCGCATGAATGCGGCCTATTTATCGATTGGGCTAACCGGCTGCGATATGGGCAGCAGCTACTTCCTGCCGCGTCTGGTGGGCACGGCGCTGGCGTCCGAGCTGTTGCTGACCGCACGTTTTATCCATGCTCCGCGAGCGCTGGCCACGGGGTTGGTGTCTGCCGTGGTGGCTGAGGATGCGCTGGCAGGTGAAGCGCAAGGCTATGTCGACGATATGCTGGCGGCGACGCCAATGGGGTTGCGCTTGACCAAGGAAGCATTGAATTATGCTATTGATGCGCCCAGCTTGCAGGCCGCCATGGCGATGGAAGATCGCCACCAAACTTTGCTCGGCTTGAGTGAGGATGCAGCTGAAGCGGCGTTGGCATTCGTCGAAAAGCGCCCGCCGGTGTTCCGCGACCTTTAGCGGCTGCCTTAGCGGTTGAAGGCTAGCGGCGTACCGGTCGCTTGTTTAACTTGCGCTGCAACGTGCGCCGGTGCATGCCCAGGGCGCGTGCGGTGGCGGATATATTCCCTTCGTTGGCGTTCAATACGCGCTGTAGATGCTCCCATTCCATGCGATCCAGCGACGGCGGCTGTGCGGCGTGTTCTGGGGCGGGCTGCTCCCCTCGAAAGGCGAGAAGGATCTCATCCACTGTTGCCGGTTTGCATAAGTATTGGGTGGCCCCGAGTTTGATGGCCTCCACGGCGGTGGCAATGCTGGAGTAACCGGTCAGTACTACCAGGCTGGCGTGGGGAGCCTTAGCGAGCAGATCTGGCAGCGCTGCCAGGCCTGAACGCCCGGGCATATTGAGGTCGAGCAGAATATGGCTGGGTGCAAACTCTCGGCAGCGGGCGAGCGCCTCCTCAGCACTGCTGCAAGTGAGACAGGTGTAGCCTCGGCGCTCGAGCCCGCGGGCCAGCACGGCGCTGAACGTCGGGTCGTCATCGACGACGAGTGTGCGCATGCTCTCAACCATCTGTGCGCTGCACTGGTATGGCCAGTGTTGCCAAACAGCCACCGCCCGGGGGGTTTTCAAGCCGAATATAGCCGCCATGTCGTTCAACAGTGGCGCGCGCGAGAATGAGGCCGATGCCCAAGCCGCTGCTACTGCCGGGTTCTGCGCTTTGTTCGGGCCCGGCTCGGCCAGACCCGGCCTGGCGCGGCCCGGCTCGGCCAGACTTGGCCTGGCGCGGCCCGGCTCGGCCAGACCCGACCTGGCGCGGCCCGGAGTCAGGCACGGGCGCTGCCGCCGCGCTCATCCTTGCCAGAACCGTCGCTGGCGCACCCGGGCCATCGTCGCGCACGCCGATGCTCACGGTGGCTGCGTCCCAGGTCACAGTGACTTCGACACGCTCGGCACCGGTGTCAGCGGCATTGTTGAGTAAATTCTCCAGTGCCTGCGGTAGTGTCTGGTCGTAGGAAACTTTCGGCGCCGGCCCTTCACCGATAATCTCTACCTGGCAGGACACTCGCGGGCGCCTGGCGGCCCAGTGTTCAACGCAAATCTGGGTTAACTGATCGGCTTCGCGACTTTGCCGGCTGCCGGCGGCCGAAAGCTCTGCGGTGTTGCTCAACTCCGCGAGAATCTTGCGGCACTGCAGTAGTTGCTGCTGTAGCAGTGCGATGTCGTCCCGGGCCTGATCACCCAGGGTGTTGTCCTGTTGCAATTCGTCGACCAGCAGTGTCATGGTGCCCAAAGGCGTACCCAGTTCATGTGCTGTGCCGGCCGCGAGGCTGGCGACCGCTAGAATTTGGTCGTGCCGCAGGCGGTCTTCACGGCGACGCATCTCGTCGGCCTCTTGTTCTCGAAGCACCGCGGCCATGCGCACCACAAAGTAGGTGATCAGGCCCGCGCTGAAGAGGAAGTTAAACCACATGCCAAGGCTGTGGACGCTGCCCTGCTGGTGGCCCATGGCGGCGTGCGGAGAAAATAATGGAAACGGCACCCGGTAGTAGAGCAGTAGGCTGTAGGCCGCCACGGAGGCCGCGGCCACCAGCCAGGTGTAACGCCAAGGCAGCACGGCTGCCGCAACTACCAGTGGCACGATGTAATAAGAAATAAAGGGATTGTCGGCGCCCCCGCTGTAGTACATCAGGGAGCTCCAGCCCAGTACATCGACCATCAGCTGCGCAAAAAAGGTGCGGTTGCCGATGTCCTCTGCGGTGGTGCTCCACCACAGGCTGGCCACGGTGATTACGCCGAGTAGCACAAGGCTGGCCGCCATGCCCCAGAGGCTCTGCGTCGTGCGGCTGACCAGCAGCACATAGCCTAATACCCCGGCTTGGCCGAGTAGGGCGATAGCGCGAATAGCCAGCAGGCTGCGCAGGTTGGCCAGCGAGGGGCTATAGGCGGAGTGGCGAAGGGATGCAGTCACCCGCAGAGTATAACCTCGCGCTGTGCTTAGGTGGAGCGCTTGGCGAGCACGCGATAGGCCGCCGGCACCACGTAGAGTGACAGTAGAGACCCGAGAATCATCCCCCCAATGACAGCGAGGCCCAGTGGCACCCGGCTTTGCGAGCCTGCGCCCAATGCCAGGGCAATAGGCAGTGTGCCCATTACCGTGGACAGCGTGGTCATGAGAATAGGACGGAAACGTGCCGCCGCGGCTTCCTCTACGGCATCGTTAATGCTCAGCCCGGCCGCTCGGCGCTGGTTGGCAAACTCGACAATCAGAATGCCATTTTTGGTCACCAGGCCAATAAGCATGATCAAGCCAATTTCGGAGAAAATGTTCAAAGTCTGGTTAAAGTACCACAGGCTTATCAGGCCGCCGGTGATCGCCATGGGCACCGTGAGCATAATGGCCAGCGGGTCGCGGAAGCTCTCAAACTGTGCTGCCAGCACCAGGTAGATCAGTAGCAGGGCGAGCACAAAAACGAAAATGAGGCTGCTGCCGGTTTCGGCGAATTCTCGCGACTGACCGGCAAGCTCGGTGGCATAGCTGTCATCCAGAACTTCGTTGGCCACTTCACGCATGGCACGGATGCCGCTTTCCAATGCCACACCTTCGGCGAGGTTGGCCGAGAAGGTGGCTGCTGTAAATCGATTGAAGCGATAGAGCACGGGTGCAGAGCTCTGCTCGCGCACCGTCACCAGGTTGGGCAGCGGCACCAGTGTGCCATCGGCGGCGCGCACGGAGAGCCGTGTCAGGTCGGCCGGCTCGTTACGCCCCTGGCGGGCCATCTGCCCAATGATTTCGTATTGCTCTCCGTCTTTGAGGAAGTAACCGAAGCGCTGGCCGCTGAATGAGGCCTGCACGATGTCGGCGATCTCCCGCGTGTTCACGCCAATGGCTTCGGCCCGGTCCCGATCAATCTCCAGTACCAGTTCGGGCTGGTTAAACTTCAGGTTCACATCCACATAGCTGAAGGCCGGGTGCTGCTGGGCGCGCTCCAGAAACCGGGGAATCACCTCGCGAACTTTTTCCAGGTCGGTGTTCTGCACCACGAACTGCACGGGCAAGCCGCGCCCGCCCACATTGATGGTTTCGAACTGTCGCACAAAGGTTTGTAAGGACGGAAATTCGGCAAGCGCCGCAGTGAGGCTCGCTGCCACCTGTGCCTGGGTTTGTTCACGCTGGTCCGGGTTTTTCAGAACGACGCGGGAAAAGCCGGTATTGACCGTGGTCGATGAGCCAAAGCCAGGTGAGGTGACGGTGAGGCGCGCTCTCACGGCATCGCCTCCCGCCTCTCCAATCACTGCGTCCAGCTCGCGCATGGCTTCCGACATATAATCGAAGCCGGCGCCCTCGGGGCCGCGGGCGGAAACAAAGAGCTGGCTTCGGTCTTCCAGCGGCGCCAATTCCTGAGGCATGCTGCGAAAGAGAATAACGATCAGAGCGATGCAGGTTAGCAAGATGAGCCCGGCCCAGCTGCGATGGCGCAGGAATGCTCGCAGCGAGCCGCGGTAGCCGTCTGCCATGCGCAGGAAGAAGGGTTCTGTTGCCAGGTACAAGGCTGGGTGTTGCGCGCGATTCTTCAGGAAGCGGGCGCAGAGCATGGGCGCAAGCGTCAGTGCGACGAAGGACGAAATGATCACCGCGGCGGCCAGTGTTACCCCAAACTCCCGGAACAGTACCCCGGTCAGCCCGCCAAGGAATATCAGCGGCGCAAAAACCGCCACCAGGGCCAACGTGGTGGCGATCACGGCAAAGAAGATTTCCTTCACCCCTTCGGCACCTGCGATAGCCGGGAGCTGGCCCTGTTCAATCCTTTTGTAGATGTTCTCCACGACAACAATGGCGTCGTCAACTACCAGGCCGATAGCCAGCACCATGCCCAGCAGAGTGAGCACATTGATAGAGAACCCCGCCAGGTAGAGCACAAAGAACGTCCCGATCAGGGCGATGGGAATTGTCAGCAGGGGGATGATGGTGGTGCGCCACTCGCGCAGGAAGGCAAAAATGGTCGCGCAGACCAGCAGCAGCGCAATTCCCAAGGTTTGCATTACCTCAAGAATGCTGGCGCGAATAAACGTGGTGGTGTCGAAGCCTACTGCAATGTCGACATCGTCTGGCAGGTCGCGTTCAATGACCGCCATCCTGCGGTAGAACTCGTCTGCAATGGCAATTTCATTGGCACCGCTTTGTGGGCGCAGCACCACGCCAACATTGGTAATGCCATCGCGGCGCAGCACGGTGCGCTCGTTCAGAGGGCCGATCTCTGCGCGGCCAATATCCCTTAGGCGAACCAGCCGATCTCCCTCCCGCCGTATCACGCGGTTATTGAAGTCTTCCGGGTCGTCACCCATGCGGCTCAGGGTGCGGATATTGATATCAACAACATCCCCCTCAAGCGTGCCGGTCGGGAGTTCCACATTGGCGGCCTGCAGCGCCTCGCGTACATCAATGGCGGTGAGCCCGTGAGCAATCAGCGCGTCTGCATCCAGCCATAGGCGCATAGCGTACTCTTTGTACCCCCAGATATCGACCTGGCCGACGCCGGAGATCGTTTCGAAGCGCGACTTGAACAGGTTATCTGCCAGCGCGCTCAGCTCCATCAGGTTGCGCTGCTGGCTGCGCACGCTGAGGAAGATGATCGGGTCGCCGTCAGCGTCGGCCTTGTAAATGGTCGGGGCTTCCGCAGCGTTGGGCAGGCGCCGCATGGCGGAACCCACGCGGTCGCGAATGTCGTTCGCGGCGGTGTCCAGATCGTCACCAAGGGAGAACTCAGTGGTGACCGTGCTCAACCCTTCGCGGCTGATGGAGGTCATAGTGCGAATGCCCGCTACCGTGTTCAGCTCTTCTTCCAGAGCTTCGGTGATCTGGCTTTCAACCACGCTGGCATTGGCCCCCGGGTAGGCCGTTTGCACCGAGATGATTGGGCGCTGGGCCATAGGAAACTCGCGCACCCCCAGTTCTCGCAGGCCTATGAGGCCGAAGACGATAATAATGATGGACATGACGACCGCCAGCACCGGCCGGCGGATACTGATTTCATGCAGGGCCATTAGCTGAGGTCCAGGCTGCGTTGAACGCTTACCGCTTGCCCGTTGCGAATGGATTGAATGCCGGAGGTGATGACTTCCATGCCAGGCTCCAGCCCGCTAAGAATTTCGACGCGGCGCGCATCGCGGTAGCCGGTTTTTACTTCATGGCTGACGGCAATGCCATCCTCCACGGTGAATACCGTCACTGCTTCCAGGTTCTGCAAAACGGCAATGCTGGGGACCACCAGCGCTGCGTCGTTGCGTGTGACCAGCTCGACGCGAGCATAGTTGCCCGGTAATAGCAGGCTGTGTGGATTTTCCACATCTGCGCGCACGGTGAGTGTGCGAGTGTTCAGGTCGATGCGCGGGTCGATGGCGCGCACCACGGCCGCAAATGGATTGGCGTGGCCGCTGACGATCAGTGACAAACGCGTGCCTACGCTGAGTTGCTGTCGATAGCGTTCTGGCACGCTGAAGTCCACATACAGGTCCGCTACGGTTTGTAGCGTGGTAATGAGGGTGGCGGCCTCAATCAGGTCGCCGGTGCTGACGTGGCGCAGTCCTAGCGTGCCGTCGAAAGGCGCGGTTATGGTGGTTTTCGCCAGGCGTGCGCGCACTCGGGCGGCCTCAGCGCGCAGCACTTCCCTGCGGCTTATGGCGTCATCGCGATCGCTGGCGGTCACGGCGCCGGTACCGAACAGGTTCTGCAGCCGGTCCGCCTGTGTGCTGGCGAGAGTTAGCTGTTCTTCCAACGAGCGCAGCTCTGCGCTGAGTTCGGCCGACTCAATGGTGATGATGGGGTCGCCTGCGCGGATCATCTGACCATCCAGAAAGAGAATTTTTTCGACTTTGCCGCGCAGTTCGCTGAGTATGGTGATGGACTGTTCAGCAGCGAGTGTGCCGTTGAAGAATAGCCGACTTTCGAACGATTCGGGCTGAATGCGCTGAGTGCGCACCGCGGTTGCCGCGCGGTTGACGGGTGCTCCCGCGCTGGTGGTTGCCGAAAAAGGTTGTAGCCGTGGCCACAGTACAGCGGCAAGAGTAGCAAGAGCCAGCCCTGCGACGATAAAACGTTTCATGAAATTTCTACCTGACGGGGCATCGCCCGCTGATGGAGCATGAGCAGTATAACGAAAAAGCACGGGGGTAGTGACAGTATTACGGTACCAAGGTTCCTCCGGAAGCGCTGCCCGCCGCGGCTAAAGCGCGTATACTTCGCCGTTTTTCCACTGGGTTCCAGCATGGCAGATTTGACAAAGGCGGTTGCCAACCGACGCACATTCGCCATCATCTCTCACCCCGATGCGGGTAAAACGACGATCACCGAAAAGCTGCTGCTGCTGGGGAACGCCATTCAGGTAGCGGGCAGTGTGAAGGGCAAGCGCGGGCCGCATGCCACGTCCGACTGGATGACTCTGGAGCAGGAGCGCGGGATTTCCGTGACCTCCTCGGTGATGCAGTTTCCCTATCACGGGCGTACGGTGAACCTGCTCGACACGCCCGGTCACGAGGATTTTTCGGAAGACACCTACCGCACCCTGACGGCAGTGGACTCGGCACTGATGGTGATTGACGGCGCCAAAGGTGTGGAGGACCGCACCATCAAGCTGATGAATGTGTGCCGCCTGCGCGACACGCCGATTTTTGGCTTCGTCAACAAAATGGACCGTGATATTCGTGACCCTATCGACCTGTTAGACGAGGTCGAATCTGTGCTTAACATCGCCTGTGCGCCCATCAACTGGCCGATAGGTATGGGCCGCGAATTCAAGGGTGTTTACAACCTCTACACCGATGTCATTCACGTTTTTACGCCGGGCCAGGGGAGTATTTTGCCCGACGATAAACGCATTCAAGGGCTGGCGAGCGACGAGGCACGTGCGCTGCTGGGAGACGAATGGGAGTCTTTCGCCGAAGAAATTGAGCTGGTGCGGGGTGCCAGCCACCGTTTTGATCAGCAGGCTTTTTTGGCCGGCCAACAGAGCCCGGTCTTTTTTGGCACGGCGCTCGGTAACTTTGGCGTACGCGAGATGCTGGATGACTTCGTTCAGTGGGCGCCTGCACCGCAAGGGCGCGAAGCTGCCCAGCGCGAAGTCAGCGCGGCAGAAGCGATATTTTCTGGTTTTGTATTCAAAATCCAGGCGAATATGGATCCTCGTCACCGCGATCGAATCGCCTTTTTACGCATCTGCTCGGGCCGCTACGAAAAAGGTATGAAAATGCGTCACTCACGCATCGGCAAGGATGTGCGGATTGTGGATGCGGTCACCTTTAAGGCAGGAGAGCGGGTGCTGGTTGAGGAGGCATTTGCCGGTGATATTATCGGCCTGCACAATCACGGTACCATTCAGATCGGCGATACGTTTACTGAGGGTGAAGACCTGCAATTTTCCGGCATCCCCCACTTCGCGCCGGAACTGTTTCGTCGTATCCGTTTGCGCGATCCAATGAAATCGAAACAGCTGCAGAAGGGTTTGCAGCAGCTTTCGGAAGAAGGGTCGACACAGGTGTTCGCGCCGCTGAACTCATCTGATTTGATTGTTGGGGCGGTGGGCCAGTTGCAGTTTGATGTTGTGGTGTACCGGCTGGCTGACGAGTACAAGGTCGAGGCAGGTTATGAGCCGGTAAACGTGTACACCGCGCGTTGGGTGCATTGCGACGATCCACGCAAGCTGGAAGAGTTTCGTAAGAAAGCGTCTGACCAGCTGTCGATCGATGGGGGCGGGCACCTGACGTACTTGGCGCCCACCCGCGTCAACCTGGCGCTGATGCAAGAGCGTTGGCCCGATATTGCCTTTCTGGCGACACGGGAGCACTAATCATCAGGCCAGCAGTGATTCGATATCCTTGCTGATATCTTCAGGTCGCGTGGTGGGCGCGTAGCGCTTCACCACATTCCCCTCTTTATCAACGAGGAACTTGGTGAAATTCCATTTGATACCCTGCGACCCCAAAGCGCCCGGGGCCTGCTTCTTCAGGTGTTTGAACAGGGGGTCTGCGTCGCCGCCGTTAACGTCGATTTTGGCGAACATGGGAAAGCTGACGCCGTAGTTCAGCTGGCAGAACTCCATGATTTCATCGTTGCTGCCGGGATCCTGTTTGCCAAACTGGTTGCACGGAAATCCCAGAACGGAAAAACCGCGCTCGTGGAAACTGGTGTAGAGCTTTTCCAGGCCGGCGAACTGGGGTGTAAAACCGCACTTTGACGCGGTGTTCACTACCAGCAGCACCTTGCCCCGGTAATCTTCCAGTGTTGCGGATGTGCCGTTGGGCAACGCGCAAGTAAAGTCGTACAGTGAGCTGGTCATGAAGCGTCTCCTGTGAAAGCGAAAGGTGTGTTGCGCCGAGTGTGACTGTTACGTATATGGAGTGCCTCGGGATCAGCCTGCCGCGGGCTGCAACTGCAACTGCTGCAGCAACATGCTTAAGCGCTCTCGCTGGTTTTTCAGTGCATATTCCAACTCGCACAGGCGCGAGCGCAGCGCAGCATGCTCCCACTTGTCGAGAATTTGCAGGCGCCGCGCTTCCAGTGCATCGCCCAGCCCAGCCACCTTCTGATCATAACGTTCAGATTGCAGTGCGCGCCATTGATTGACTGATTCGGTGAATAGCTGATACTCGCGCTCCAGCAAGTCACGCAGGGTTTCATGGCCCAGCTTGTTCTCTAATTCGCGGCGCACCTTGGCAAACTGAGTGTCGAGTAGTGCTCGCTGAATACGGAAGTCAGGCACCCGGTTTAAATTGCTCGCCAATCCCAGGCTGGCGCACGCGCGGATTAGCCACTTGGTAGGGTCCCAGTGCCACCAATGAATGCCATTGCGGTAGTCGTTCTGAAAAATATGGTGGTAATTGTGGTAACCCTCACCGTAGGTTAGGAAGGCCAGAAAGCCGTTGTCTCGAGCACTGTTGGATTCGGTGTAGGGCCGAGTGCCCCAGAAGTGCGCCAGTGAATTGATAAAGAAGGTTACATGGTGGTTGATCACCAGACGCAGCAGGCCGACCAGCAAGACCGTGCCGATCACATCGCCTAGTGCGAGGCCCAGTAGTATGGGCAGCCCCAAATTCATGAACGTGGTGAGCGCCACATAGTGGCGGTGTTGCCACATAACAACGGTGTCACGTTCCAGGTCTTTCGCGTTGCTGAAGTCGTTCACGCCGCTAGGGTAGTTGCGTAACATCCAGCCTATGTGGCTGAACCAAAGGCCGCGCCCGGCGGAGTAGGGATCCTGGTCGTTATCATCGACGTGGCGGTGATGGCGACGGTGGTCTGAGGCCCAAATCAGAATGCTGTTTTGCAGTGCGCCGGCGCCCCAAAGAGCAAAAAACCATTTCAGTGCAGGGTGCGCTTGATAGGCATTGTGCGCCCAGAGGCGGTGATAGCCACCGGTAATGGACAGGCCGTTCAGGTACAGGAACACCAGCGCCCACAACCACTGCGCTGCAGAGAAACCATGGTAGATACCCCATAACGGAACCAGAACCAGCGCCAGTAAGGGGAAGCCGGCAAAAATTACTGTGTTGGCCAGAATTAGAGGGGGTTTCGCAGTCGAATTGGGCATGAAAGGCAATGCTCAGGCAGGTGAAGGTGTTTCCGCATAGTAGCGTGTCATGGCAGAAAAGTCTTGCTCAGGGAAGCCGGAGGCTGACCAGCAGCGGGTTGTGATCGGAGGTTTCGACGGGAATGACAACGGCAGATGCGGCGTTCAGGCCGCGCACCAGCACATGGTCTAGCGCGTTGCCAAAAATGGTCGTGCGCAGGTCGGGCATGAAGGTGACTGCGGTCAAGTCGTGTGCTGCCATGAAGTCGCGCAGGGCGTCTATCCGGTTGCTGTTCCACGTGTTCAGGTCGCCGGCAATCAACACGGGGCCTGAGTGGCGGTCGATCACGTTCGACAGTGCTTGCAACTGCTCTCTATAGCGTTGCAGGCCAAAGCTGAAGTTCACCGAGTGAATGTTGATGGCGAGTAAGCGTTCATCTCTATCGAGCAGAGGGTATTCAGTTACTGAGGTGGCTTTGGGCGTTTGCAGCAGTGGTTCAACGGCAGAAAATTCGCACTCCAGGCTCGCGGCATGCCGGCTGAGTGTGAGTACTCCCGTCACGTCACTCGCATTCCGATACCCTGGCGCGAACGCCAAAAAACCCGTTTCTGGCATGGCGCGCGGTATGGCAGCGGCCACAGATGCCTCTTGCAGAAAGGTGAGCTCAGCGCCGGTGGCGAATAGCTGCAGATCCTCGGCCCATCCTGCATTGCTGGCCTTCTGAATGTTCCAGCTGACGATTTGGATGTCCGGCCCCAGCGGGGTAGTAGCTTGCTGGTGTTGCCTGCCCAGGCCGGCAAGGCAGTCTTGCATGCCCTCTGGCTGGGCCATTGATGCAGCGCTGTGGCATAGCACCGCGGCCGCAACGAAGCGTGCCAGCCGGCGTAGGGTAGTGTGGCTGTGAGCGTTCGTGATCATGGGCGAATTGTACCGCGCTTGAGAGAATGCGGGCAGGGTCGGTTATGGCCTGGTGTCGTGTGCGCTCCGGGCCCGCTGGAAGGTATTTGACCGCGCGCGGTTGGCGAGGTTCCTTGTGCGGTTATGTGCGCTCGAGGTAAGACTGGTATTCCAATAGCGACACCCGCCGCCGAAACTCCGCGACTTCTTGCTGCTTGGTTAGCGTAAAAATACGCTGCATTTCGCCTCCGAGGGCTGCGCGAATGAAGTCGGAGCTGCGGAAGCGGTCCAGCGCTTCGTGCATATAGCCGGGCAATGAGCCGGTCTTTTGCGCGTAGCCATCGCCCCGCGTGGGGCTGCCTGGAGATGTTTGTTGCTCTATGCCGTCAAGCATGGCCGCCAGAATCACCGCGAGCAGCAGGTAGGGATTGGCATCGGCACCGGGTACCCGGTGTTCAAGGCGACGGGCCGCGTGGGATCCGGCGGGAACGCGCACGGCAACCGTGCGGTTTTCATAGCCCCAACAGGGGTAGGTCGGTGCATGAGTGCCCGGTTGGAAGCGGCGATAGCCGTTGTAGCCCGGCGAAAAGATGATCATCGAGTCGCTCATGTGCTGCAGGCAACCGGCGATTGCGTGGTGCAGCAGGGGGGTGCCGCGTTCCGTGCCATCATCAAACATGTTTTGCCCCTGTGGGCCGAGCATGCTCACATGCACGTGCATGCCGTTGCCCGCCTCATCCTCGAAGGGCTTGGGCATGAAGCTCGCGACGAGCCCGTGCTGGTGTGCCACACCTTTGATCAGGCGCTTCATCATAAGGATCTGTTTTGCTGCGAGCACCGGGCTGGGCACGTGCTGCATATTGATTTCGTACTGTGAAGGTGCGGATTCCTTGACCACGCCATCGAAGGGCAGGTCTTGCAGTTCGCAGGCTATGCGCAGGTCTTCCATCATCTTCTGGTGCTGGTTGAGAACATCCAGCCCATACATATTGCCACCGATTGGGGGCCCGCCGGCGGGCGATGGACAGGTGTGCAGCGGGACTACGTTGTCCCATCGGACCAGGCTGAACTCGAGTTCTGCTGCCACCACCGGGGTCCAGCCAGCCTCTTGATAGCGCGACACCACCTGTTTCAGGACGTGTCTCGGGTCTCCCAGGTAGGGCATGCCATCGGCATCGAACATAGAGAGCATGATTTGCCCATGCTGGCCGCCAGGCGACCATGGGGTGGGTAACAGAGAACCCTCAACGGGTCGGCAGATACCGTCGGCATCGCCCGAAGCAAACACCAGTTCTTCAACGTCTCGGCCCCAGATGTCCAGGCTGAGCGCAGTTTTTGGCAGTTTTAGTTCGCCATCAAAAATTTTGCCGAGTTTGTGCCTCGGCAGCCACTTGCCGCGCATGATGCCGTTGCAATCAGGCAGCAGTGCTTCAACGGTGGTAACTTCCGGATGGGCCCGCAGGAACCAGTCGGCTTCAAGGGACATTCGGACACCGTGACTCTAGCCAGTAAGGTAGTACTATCGGCAAAGTGGCCTCGCGATTCAATGCCCCACCCGGGGCAGGTGACGGGCTTGCGTTCGGGCACTCATTGGCTGGGGGACATATAGATTCGTAAGGGGTCGTCACCTGCCGCTTGTCCAAGGCAGGTCAGTGAGTTGATAAAGAGGGAAAACAGGTCAGTTTGTGAACTGACGTCGAGCTTTCGGTAAATGCTTTTACGGTGCCGGCGAACCGTCTCCAGAGCGATGCCCAGGCGGTCCGCTGAGGTATCTGTGCCATAGCCGCGCAGCATTAATTCGAGTACATCCTTTTCCCGTGGCGATAGCATGGAGGCGCCAAAGGTACGAAAGGCGAGGTCAATTTGATGGTCAATTCCCGGCTGAATAAGGTGGGTGACGGCGAATTCATCGTGTTCGCTATGCGACTTGATCAGCTCTGAAATAGGCTCTGCGAGCAGGTACAGTGTTTCGTATTCCTGCTCGGTGAAGGCGCCATGCCTGGGCAGTCGCATCATGCACAGGTTGATGACGCTGCCTGCCTGCAGGCGGGACAGGTATATCGCCTCGTCTACAGTGCCGGTGTCGGCATAATAGTCGCGGTAGTATTCGGTTTCTCGCAGCTTGCCTGCGGTGATTCTGGACAGGCGATAAAACTTGGAGCGCGGCTGATTCATTGAGGTTTGGTAGAAGGGATCTTCCCGGTAGGGGCCTTCCAAATAAGTGGTGATTTGTGCCGTCACTGCAGCAGCCGGTATCTCGTGGTAAAGGACTTGAGGCGGCAGGTCGCGGTGGTACAGCCAGATTTGTGGGTAGTCAAAGCGCACTTGCCCCTGAATAGCCGCGATCAGAGTGGGGAAAAACTGTGCAGAGCCGAGCGCGGCAATTACCTGCGAGAGATCGCGGTTCCACTTGCTCAGCTGATTGATATCGTTCATCGCAGTGCGCTTGCTTGAGGCGGCAGGGTAGGGGAGCATAGTGGGCAGGCAGGCGAGGCTTGTCAAATATTGGGGTTTGTCAGGAAAGCGTTTGCGGTACAAAAAGCTACGATTGGCTGTGGTGTATAGGCTTGGGCTTGCCTCGCCAAGCACATTATACTCAGGGCCTGAATACATACACGGAGTAGCGTGTGAGTAGTTGCCGTATGTCGGTTCCAGCGAAAACCCTCACGACACCGGTGCCTGTTGCTCTGACCCGCAGCCTGCTGGAAACTATTGAGCACGCGGGGCTGCCGCGCGATCACCTGCTGTCCTGTGCGGGTTTTCCGTTTGATCCGCTGCGCGCAGCGGCACCGATTGCACACACCACACCACAGCAATATAGCCGTCTTTGCAGTGCGCTGTGCCGGCACTTTAACGATGAGACGCTGGGCGTTATGCCTGATGCTGAGACGCCGTCCGGCACGCTGCGGATGGTGGCGCTCAGTATGCTCGGGGGCGGTACGCTGGCGACGGCCATGCAGCGCGCCATTGAATTTAATTCCAGCTGCAGAGCACGGCATCGCCCGCCACAGGAAAATCGCCTTTGGGTGCATGAAGATGGGCGTCATGCCACGCTGTCTTACGTGGGCGCCGGTGTCACTGCGCGCCACCAGCATCGGGTGCTGGCCGGGCTGGCGATTTGGTTGCGGTTTTGTGGCTGGCTGATCGGGCAGGAGATCGATGTGATTCGAGCGACCTGTGCCGGCCCGGCACCTGAGCGCACTGATTCACTGCGCTATTTTTTTCCGGGCCCGGTGGCGTTTGGTGCTTCCTCTAACGCGCTGACGTTCAGCGCGCGGCATCTTGAAGTGCAGATCAGCCGCAATGAGCAAGAGCTCGCCCAGTTTATGGCGCTCGCACCTTACCTGTTATTACACGCACCGGAGGTAGGCCATGACAGTGTCACCCGCCGTATCAGGGGGATTATTGGGGATGATTTGCGTGCCGATTTGCCCAGCTTTGCTGCGCTAACCCGTGAGTTGAATATGTCTGCTCGTACCTTGAGGCGCCGGCTGGAGAGTGAGGGTACCTCTTATCAGCGAATCAAAGATAAAGCGCGGCGTGATCGCGCCATCAGTTTGCTGCGCCAGCCAGAGCTATCGATTTTTGATGTGGCGGAGGCGCTAGGCTTCAGTGACCCTAGCGCCTTTCACCGCTCGTTTAAAAAGTGGACGGGCTTGCCGCCGGGTGAGTTTCGTTAGCTTTTACCAGTTGAGCGGCCCCGTGCGCCAGCGCCCCGACCAGGCTTCATAGACTTTATTGCTGTAGCGACGGCTGCCCACACTTCCGTTGTAACGGGCCAGTGCCCGGTGCAGGTCGCCTTTCTCCCGGTCCAAATAGAACTGCAGAATTCGGCTGCCATATTCGAAGTTGGTGAGGTTTAGCGTGAGGTTGTCGTCGGCTCGGCCTATTTCGTTCTTCCAGAAAGGCATCACTTGCATCATCCCCTGAGCTCCTACCCGTGAAATGGCAAAGCGGTCGAAATGGCTCTCGACTTCAATGACTGCGAGCACCAGTTCCGGGGGCAGTGAGGCGCGCACTGCGGCCGCATGTACCTGGCGCAGAATTAACAGCCGCTCTTCGGGATCCCTTATATAGCGATCGAGCCGTGCCGACATGTCGACCAGCCAGACCTCGGCATCGTAACGATCCTGGAAGCTCTCGGCGCTGTTAATTGTTTGGTCGAGAAAGGTGCGCAGTGCTTCGCGCTCAAGCGGGTCTTCCGGTTGAGCGCGTGTGCCGGTGGCGGCGAAAAGTGCCAGCACCAGCCCCACCGCTGGGAGCCAGCGTAGCCACGCGGCACGCGGGCCAGGCATTAGCGCTGCAGGCGCTCAAGCATCAGAGCGAGGCCTTTTTCCACCGGAATTAAAGTGGCCTCTTCATCGCCGCGGCCTTTGTATTCCAGTTGTCCTTCTGCCAGCGTACGGTCGCCAATTACCAGGCGGTGAGGAATGCCAATTAACTCCATATCCGCGAACTTGACCCCAGGCCGCTCATTGCGATCGTCGAGCAGTACATCGACGCCGGCCGCGCGGAACTGCTCGTAGAGTGTTTCCGCGCAGGCTGCCACCGCGGCGGACTTCTGCATATTGAGGGGCACCAGCACCAGTTGGAAAGGCGCCATGGCAGCCGGCCAGATAATGCCCCGGTCATCGTGGTTCTGCTCGATCGCTGCGGCCACAATGCGGCTGACACCAATCCCGTAGCAGCCCATCGTCATGGTCACGCTCTTGCCTTGCTCATCCAGCACGTTCGCCTGCATGGCCTCGCTGTACTTGCGCCCGAGCTGGAAAATATGGCCCACCTCAATGCCGCGGCGGATAAGCAAGCTGCCGGTGCCATCGGGGCTGGGGTCGCCCTCAACAACATCGCGTAAATCCTCGACCCGGGGTAGTGGGCAGTCGCGCTCCCAGTTCACACCCAGCAGGTGGGCGTCGTCACGGTTGGCGCCGCAGATGAAGTCGGCCAGGTGAGCGGCGCTGTGGTCGACAATCATTGGCACAGGCAAGCCAACCGGGCCCAGTGAGCCAAAGCTGGCTCCGCAGGCCTTGCGCACCGCGTCCTCGTTTGCCAGCGTCAGCGGATTGCTCACCCCGGGCAGTTTCGCGGCTTTGAGTGTGTTGAGGTTGTGGTCACCGCGCAGCACGAGTGCAATCAGCGAGCCGGGCTCATCACCTTCCACCAGCAGCGTTTTGACGGTGCGGTTGGCGGGAACTACAAGTGCTGTGGACAGTTCTTCGATGCTGCGCACGCCCGGTGTCGGCACTTCGCGCAGTGCCTCGGTGGCGGCTTCGCGGTCACCATTGGGAGGCAGTGCAGCGGCCATTTCCACGTTGGCGGCATAGTCACTGCTGTCGCTGAAGGCGATATCGTCTTCACCGGCATTGGCCAGCACGTGAAATTCGTGCGATGCGCTGCCACCAATGCTCCCGTTGTCGGCAATCACCGGACGGAAGTCCAGCCCAAGCCGGCGGAAAATAGTGCTGTAGGCCAGGTGCATCACCTGATACGTAGATTCCAGCGAGGCCTGGTCGATGTGAAATGAGTAGGCATCTTTCATTAGAAATTCGCGGCCGCGCATGATGCCAAAACGGGGGCGAATCTCATCGCGAACCTTGGTTTGGATCTGGTAAAGGTTCAAGGGTAGCTGCTTATAGCTGCGTACTTCGTTGCGCATCAAGTCGGTGATGACCTCCTCGTGGGTGGGGCCCAGGCAGAAGTCACGTTGGTGACGGTCCTGAATACGCAATAGTTCCGGCCCGTACTGCTCCCAACGGCCGGATTCCTGCCACAACTCTGCGGGCTGCACCACGGGCATGCTGAGTTCCAGGGCGCCGCTGGCATTCATTTCCTCACGCACCACCTGTTCGACTTTGCGCAGCACACGCAGGCCGAGTGGCAGCCAGGTATACAACCCCGCAGCGAGCTTGCGCACCAGGCCTGCGCGCAGCATAAGCTGATGGCTGATGACTTCGGCGTCCGCCGGCGTTTCTTTCTGCGTGCTGATAAGGTACTGGCTGGTGCGCATGTAGGGTCCCAAAGGCGGATTTGATAGGCGCTCAGTTTACGTCTGAAGGCGGCGCTGGTACAGCATGCTGCCGCTGCTCCTTGCCACCGGGCGTGGCGACTTTGAGGGTGCTGCGCGCCAAATCGGTGCAAAACACAGCTAAAACAGCGTTTTTTTCACCAGCGTGCCTTTAAAACGCTTGTATTACAGCGTTTCATGGTTAATATTTGATCGTGAGCCTGTTGGCAGCGGTGCTGTTCGCTTTGCGGCAGTAGTCAGTGTGGCTTCTATGCGTGTCCTCACTTACCAAGACGAAGGTTTAAAGACTATGGCGACGAAAAAAGCAGCAGCGAAAAAAGCACCTGCCAAGAAGGCAGCGGCTAAGAAAGTAACAGCAAAGAAGGCGGCTCCGGCTAAGCAGGCGGCTGCTCCAGCCAAGAAGGTTGCTCCGCTGATTAAAGATAAGCTCACCAAGACCCAAATCGTGGCGACCATCGCCGAGAGCACCAGCCTGAGCAAGAAGCAGGTGGGCGATGTGCTCGGCGAGCTGGAATCGCTGATGGAACGCAGCCTGAAGAAGCGTGCAGTTGGTGAGTTCACTTTGCCCGGCCTGATGAAAATTACGACCGTCAAGAAGCCTGCCAAGAAGGCGCGTAAGGGCATCAATCCCTTCACGGGTGAACAAACTACTTTCGCCGCCAAGCCTGCCAGCGTTGCGGTTAAAGTGCGTCCTCTGAAAAAAATGAAGGACTTCGCTGACAACTGAGTTACGTCTGACTGCTCCGCCCGTTATTCGGGCGAGCATCCGCTACCTGCGCCCCTGCACGTTTCCGTGCCGGGGCGTTTTTTTCCGGTGTTACTCCGCTTTCTGCAGTATTGGCCTGCGCCTTGCCATGGGGTAAAATTTGCGGCTTCATTTTTGCTGCCTCCTTTTCCTTATTGGCGAGTACACACCATGCCTATTTACGAGTATCAGTGTCAGTCCTGTGGTCAACTGCACGAAGCGCTGCGCAAGCTCAGTGATGAGCCATTGGTGGACTGCCCCGCGTGCGGCGCGCCAGAATTACGTAAAAAGGTCTCAGCGGCAGGGTTTCGCCTGAAAGGTGGCGGTTGGTACGAGACCGATTTCAAAACCGGCGGCAAGAAAAACCTGGCGGCCGGTGGCGACGATAAGAGCTCGTCACCTGCAGCGGCGACGGACAGCGGCGGCAGCAAGGCCGCCGACTCAAAGCCCGCCAGCAGTGCTACCAAGGCCGGCGACGCAAAAGCCGCCAGCTAGCTTCTCTGCCCCCTGGGCCTCACTCGACATACGATGGAAACGGAATTATGCGCAGTTACTATTGCGGCGCCCTGAGCACGGCCAACATTGATGAAGCGGTCACTCTTTATGGCTGGGTCGACAGGCGGCGCGATCATGGTGGGGTGATTTTCCTCGATATGCGCGATCGAGCGGGCATTGTGCAGGTGGTCTTTGACCCCGACACGCAAGAGCATTTCCAGGCAGCAGACCGCGTGCGCAGTGAATACGTGCTGTGTGTGAAAGGGCGGGTGCGGGCACGTACTGACGCCACGATTAACCCGGCGATGGCCACAGGCCAGATTGAGGTGCTGGGTAAAGAGCTGGAAATTCTCAACGCGGCCGCCACGCCCCCCTTCCAGTTGGACGAGCATACGCAGGTCGGCGAGGATGTTCGCCTGCAATATCGTTATATGGATTTGCGACGCCCGGAAATGCAGAACCGACTGATTCTGCGCGCCAAAATCACTGCCGCTGTGCGCAACTTCCTTGATGCAGAGGGTTTTCTGGACATCGAAACCCCCATTCTGACCCGCGCAACTCCCGAGGGCGCACGCGACTATCTCGTGCCCAGCCGCACGCACCCCGGGCAGTTTTTCGCCCTGCCGCAGTCGCCTCAGCTGTTCAAGCAGCTGTTGATGGTATCGGGCTTTGATCGCTACTATCAGATCGCCAAATGCTTTCGCGATGAAGACCTGCGTGCTGACCGGCAGCCGGAGTTTACCCAGATAGACATTGAAACCTCGTTCCTCAATGAGGACGAGATTATGGGTATTGCTGAGCGCATGGTGGTGCAGTTGTTCCACAAGGTGCTGGCGGTTGATCTCGGCGAGTTTCCGCGTATGTCGTGGTCTGAGGCGATGGATCGGTTTGGGTCGGATAAACCCGACCTGCGCATTGACCTGGAGCTGGTGAGCATCGATGACCTGATGCAGCAGGTGGATTTCAAGGTGTTCCGCGGACCCGCCGACGATCCAGCGGGGCGCGTCGCGGCCCTGCGTGTGCCTGGCGGTGCGGGTATTAGCCGCAAGGATATTGACGACTACACACGTTTTGTCGGGATTTATGGTGCGCGCGGGCTTGCCTGGATCAAGGTTAACGACCTTGCTGCGGGTGTCGATGGCCTGCAGTCCCCCATTTTGAAATTCATGCCCGAGTCGGTTGTGGCGGATATGATGCAGCGCCTGAATGCCGCAAATGGCGACATCATCTTCTTCGGTGCCGATAAGACCTCCGTGGTCAATGAGTCGCTGGGAGCGCTACGCCTGAAAGTGGCTCAGGACCAAGGGCTGGTGCGTGAGGGCTGGGCGCCGCTGTGGGTGGTGGACTTCCCGATGTTTGAAGACAACGGCCACGGTGGCCTTACACCCTTGCATCACCCCTTTACCGCGCCTTCTTGTGCCCCTGAAGCATTGGTGGCGGACCCTGCCGGGGCGCTTTCGCGGGCCTACGACATGGTGCTCAATGGCACTGAGTTGGGCGGCGGCAGTGTGCGCATCCACCAGCGTGATATGCAGCAGGCGGTGTTCCGCATTTTGGGCATCAGCGATGCAGAGGCTGACGAGAAATTTGGCTTCCTGCTGCAGGCTCTGCAGTATGGCGCGCCGCCCCACGGTGGCCTGGCTTTCGGTCTCGATCGTTTGGTCATGTTGATGACAGGCTCGCAGTCGATTCGCGATGTGATTGCCTTCCCCAAGACCCAGAGTGCTCACTGTGCACTCACGGATGCCCCCGGTGAGGTTAACGAGGCGCAGCTCAAGGAACTCAACATTCGTTTGCGGCAGGCGCGCGCGGTACCCGCTGAGTAAACGGTTTGTTCGGCGCTGCGGCCTTGGCCGCTGACTTGGAGGGCGCCCTGCAATGCTGCGTTGGGCGTTAGCCCCTGCGCCATCGTCGCGGTTGGAACCGCCATCATAATACTGTAAATTTATACAGATCACGGTTTCAGGCAGCGCTCGGAGCAGCTTATGGCGGTCATCCTTGGGATCGACCCCGGTTCCCGCAAGACCGGTTTTGGCATCATCAATCACGTGTCCGGGCGCAGCGAGTATCTTACTAGCGGCGTAATTCGCCTGCCTGCGGGGGACCTGTCGGAACGCCTGCGTATCATTTATGAAAGCGTGACTGAGCTGGTGTTGTTGCATTGCCCTGCTGAACTGGCGATCGAGCAGGTGTTTATGGCCAAGAGCGCCGGGTCCGCGTTGAAGCTGGGGCAGGCACGCGGCGCTGCAATTGTCGCCTGTGTTGCTCACAGGCTTGCCGTGGCCGAGTACTCAGCGCGGCAGATCAAGCAAGCCGTTGTCGGCACTGGCGCCGCAGACAAGGCCCAGGTGCAGCATATGGTCAAGGTGTTGTTGAAGTTGCCCGCCAATCCGCAAGAGGATGCTGCGGACGCATTGGCCGCCGCTCTGTGTCATGCACACAGTCAACAAAGTATGATTCACATGGCCGGTGCCACCGCGGTGCGCCGGCGCCGGATGCGCTAGGAGGCGCTCTCAGGCCTATGATTGGCAGGATTCGTGGCACGTTGGTCTACAAGCAGCCCCCGGATATTCTGGTGGACGTGGGGGGTGTTGGTTACGAGCTCCAGGTGCCCATGAGCACCTTGTTTCAGCTGCCCGAACTGGGTGCGGACGTCATTTTGCTGACACATTTTGTGGTACGGGAAGACGCCCAGCTACTTTACGGGTTCATCGATGAGCGCGACCGCGCGCTGTTTCGCCAGTTGATCAAGGTCAGCGGTGTGGGGCCGAAGTTGGCGTTGACCATTCTCTCGGGTATGGATGCTGTGGCGTTTGCCCGCTGCGTCGAGCGCGATGATCTTTCTACCTTGGTCGCCTTGCCGGGCGTGGGCAAGAAAACGGCAGAGCGCCTGCTGGTTGAAATGCGCGACAAACTCAAGCCCTGGCTGGGCCAATGGGCCGGCGCGGACGCAACTCAGCCCGCTGTCGCCTACACCTCGGCCAGCGGCCGTGTTGCGGATGCCGAGGGCGCGCTGGTCGCGCTTGGCTACAAGCTTGCCGAGGCTGCGCGCATGATTGCCGCAGTCAACGATGACACCGCCACCGACAGTGAAACACTCATTCGTCGGGCTCTTAAATCTGTGGTGCAGCGCTGATGATTGAAACCGACCGGCTGATTGCCCCTCAGGCGACGGGGGATCGTGAGGAGGTCATGGACCGCGCCATTCGCCCGAAAACACTGGCCGAGTATGTTGGCCAGCCGGCGGTGCGTGACCAGATGGCTATTTTCTTGCAGGCTGCGCGCGGGCGCGGTGAACCGCTGGACCATACGTTGGTGTTTGGCCCGCCGGGTTTGGGTAAAACCACCTTGGCCAGCATTATCGCCAATGAAATGGGTGTGTCGCTGAAGACAACCTCTGGGCCCGTGTTGGAAAAGGCAGGCGATATCGCCGCGCTAATGACCAATCTGGAGCCGGGTGATGTGCTGTTTATCGACGAGATCCACCGCCTGAGCCCGGTTGTCGAGGAAATCCTCTACCCGGCAATGGAGGATTACCAGCTCGATATCATGATTGGCGAAGGGCCGTCAGCGCGCTCCATTAAACTCGATTTGCCGCCCTTTACCCTGGTAGGTGCCACAACCCGCGCGGGTTTGCTGACATCGCCCCTGCGCGACCGGTTTGGGATTGTGCAGCGCCTTGAGTTCTACCAAGTGGCGGACCTGGCGCACATTGTGGCGCGTTCGGCGTCAATTCTGGGCATCGGCATGGATAGCCACGGCGCCATGGAAATTGCGCGCCGGGCTCGTGGCACGCCGCGAATCGCCAACCGTCTGCTGCGCCGGGTGCGTGACTATGCAGAAGTGAAGGCAGACGGTTATATCACTGCCTCCGTGGCGGATCAGGCGCTCGATATGCTGAGCGTGGATCATCAAGGTTTTGATCACCAGGACCGGCGCTTGCTGCTGGCCATGATTGAGCGCTTCGACGGTGGGCCGGTTGGGGTCGATAGCCTGGCCGCCGCAATCTCGGAAGAGCGCGGCACCATCGAAGATGTCCTTGAGCCGTATCTGATTCAGCAAGGTTTTATGGTCCGCACGCCACGCGGCCGTATGGTGACGCGCAACGCCTATTTACATTTTGGCCTGTCGATGCCAAATGGCGCAGAAGCGGCACAATTACCAATGGAGTCCGATCAGGACGACAGCGCGTGAGCGCGGCGGAATTTTCGATTAAGCTGCGCGTCTACATAGAAGACACCGACGCCGGTGGCATCGTCTATTACGTCAACTACCTGAAGTTTATGGAGCGCGCCCGGACGGAGTTCATGCGCGCCCTGGGTTTTGGTAAAGCGTATATTTTTAACCACAACCTGATGTTTGTGGTGCGCGATGTGGGCATTCGCTACCATCGCCCGGCGCGTTTGGACGATGAGTTGTCGGCCACCGTGCGGCTGGTGGAGGTGCGCGGCGCGACGCTGCTTATGCAGCAGGAGGTGTACCGTGAAGATGAGCTGCTGGCGTCGGCTTTGGTAACCATCGCCTGTGTAGATCGCGCGGGCGTGCGGCCACGGCGATTGCCAAAAGACATGCTGGATATCCTGCGTTCCGCGCAGGGTTGTTGAGGGGGAGCCCAACACTTGGAAGCGCAATTAAGTATTGTTCACTTGATTATGGAAGCCGGGGTCACCGTAAAATTGGTGATGCTGACGCTGCTTTTGGCCTCCATGGCGTCGTGGTACATGATCGTTCAGCGCTTCATCTACTTCCGTAACAGCCGGGAGGACATGCTCGATTTTGAGGAGCGGTTCTGGTCGGGTATCGACCTGTCTCAGCTGTACCGGGAGGGTAACGAGCGCGCCGCTGATGGCGCAATGATCGTGGGCACCGAAAGCATCTTTCGCGCCGGCTTCAAAGAGTTTTCGCGGCTGGCGAAGCAGTCGGAGATGGATTCCGAGGCAGTGATCGAAGGCTCGCGTCGCGCCATGCGGGTGGCCATGCTGCGTGAAGAGGAACGCCTGGAAAAGCACCTGTCATTCCTCGCCTCGGTGGGGTCTACAAGCCCCTATATTGGCTTGTTTGGCACCGTGTGGGGGATCATGAACTCGTTTCGGGGCTTGGCGAACGCGACCCAGGCGACGCTGGCAACGGTGGCGCCGGGTATTTCGGAGGCGCTGATTGCGACCGCGATGGGCCTGTTTGCGGCCATTCCGGCGGTACTCGCCTACAACCGGTTTGCCAACCGTATGGATAACTTCATGAACCGCCACGACACCTTCGTCGACGAGTTCTCCAGCATTTTGTATCGTCAGGCGTACGCACTGCGTTCGCGTGAAAAGAAGGCAGGGTAAACACTACCGTGTCCAGATCGCGCGATAAACACCGTGCCATGGCCGACATCAATGTCGTGCCCTACATTGATGTTATGTTGGTTTTGCTGATCATCTTCATGGTCACGGCGCCCATGCTGATGCAGGGCGTGAAGGTAGACCTTCCCAGCGCCAATGCAGACCCTGTAGAGAATCAGGACAGCGAGCCGCTCATTATTTCCATCGATAGTGCAGGCCAATTGTTTCTGAACCTCGGCGAAGACGAGAAGCAAATGCTCGCCTTGGCCACTATTACCGAGCGAGTGGGCGCAGTGATGCGCCGTAGTCCCGAGAAGCCTGTCCTTATTTGGGGTGACCGCGCTGTGCCCTATGGCGAGGTGGTGACTTTGATGGCAGCCCTGCAGGAAGCCGGTGCTCCCAGCGTTGGACTGGTGACAGAGCCCCCGCAGTGAACACGTCGTCTGCCAGACCGGCAACGCCGCGCATTGTTTACCGCCCCGTGCTTGCTACGGTGGGCCTGCATGCCTTGGTGATTTTTTTCCTCACTGCAAATTGGACGCTGTCGGATGAGCGCCTGGTAAAACCCAAACCGGCGCCCAAAGTTATTAATGCGACGCTGGTGACATTGAGCGAGGCGCAACCGCAACCTGCACCGAAACCCAAGCCAGAAGCCAAGCCACCGCCACCCAAGCCTGAGCCGCCGAAGCCTGAGCCAAAGCCTGAACCGCCTAAACCACAGCCTAAGCCAGAGCCGCCAAAGCCCGCTCCGAAACCGGAGCCTAAGCCACCGCCTAAGCCAGAACCCAAGCAGCAGCCGAAAGGGCCAACGGCGCAGGAACTGGCAGAACAGGCTCGCCAGGAAACGGCGCGCCGCGAGGCTGCAGCTAAAGCCGCCGCTCAAGCAGCACAAGCGGCACGAGCCGCAGCGGCCTCGGCAGAATTGTCGGCCAGCTATGCGTCGTTGATTCGGCAGACAGTGGAGCAGCGCTGGAGTCGCCCGCCCACTGCACGCAACGGCATGGAAGTTTTGTTGTCCATACAGTTAATACCCACCGGCGAGGTGGTGAGTGTCAGTGTATTGCGCAGCAGTGGCGACACCGCATTTGACCGCTCGGCAGTGGCTGCAGTTGAGCGCGCGGGGAATTTCCCTGAACTGAAGAACCTGCCGCCGCGAGAATTTGAGCAGAACTTTCGGCGTTTTCGCCTGTTATTCAGACCAGAGGATCTACGTTACTGATGAAACACCTGACAGCAGTGCTGGTTGCGACCTTGATCGCGCTGGCGACCACAAGTGCCCGGGCTGAGCTGGTTATCGAGATCACCCAAGGTATGGACAACCCCACTGCCATTGCCGTAGTGCCCTTTGCCTGGCAGAGCGGTGGTACCGCACCGGAAGACGTCGCACAGGTTATCGACAATGACCTGGCGCGCAGTGGCCAGTTCGACCCGATTGGGCGAGGCGACATGCTTGCCCGGCCATCAACTCAGCAGGAAGTGTTTTACCGGGATTGGCGTGCGATTAACACTGAATACGTGTTGATCGGCCGTGCTTCAGTGACGGGCCAGGTGCAAATGCGCATTGAGTATGAGCTGTTTGATGTTAATCGTCAGGCGCGGGTGCTGAGCGGCTACGAAGAGGGCCATGTAAATGACGCTCGCATGCTCGCGCACCGTATTGCCGATGAAGTGTATGAAACATTGACGGGTATTCCAGGCGCGTTTGCCACGCGGTTATTGTACGTGTCCGTCACCCGCAATCCCGTTGGTAAAGATTTTTACCGCCTGACACTGGCGGACTCAGACGGTGCGCGGCCGATTGTGCTGCTGGAATCACGCGAGCCGATTATGGCGCCCTCCTGGTCACCTGATGGCAAGCACATTGCCTATGTGTCATTTGAAACCAGCCGCCCGGCGATCTACCGTCAGGAACTGGCCAGCGGAGCCCGTGTGCAGCTGACCAACTTCCGTGGCCTGAATGGTGCACCGGCCTGGTCACCGGACGGTAATTCCATGGCCATGGTGCTGTCGAAAGACGGCAATCCGGACATTTACGTGATGGACCTGCGCACGCGCGAGCTGACCCAGCTGACGCGCCATTATGCGATTGATACCGAGCCCACCTGGATGCCCGACGGCCGCTCAATATTGTTTACCTCAGACCGCGGCGGCCGCCCGCAAATCTATCGCTATGATTTGCGTAGCGGTGCTACCGAGCGTGTCACCTATGAAGGCAGCTACAACGCACGCGCGCGAATCGCGCAGGATGGCCGCAATCTGGTGATGGTGCACCAGGCGGGCGGGCAGTTTCATATTGCCCTGCAGGATTTGGTCACTAACCGGCTGCAGATACTGACAGGCACTGACTTGGACGAAAGTCCCAGTATCGCGCCCAATGGCTCTATGGTATTGTATGGCACCAAGTCTGGAGATCGCGGTATTTTAGCGGCCGTGTCTGTGGATGGAGGAGTGAAATTCCGTTTACCGGCGCGCGAAGGCGATGTCCGTGAACCGGCATGGTCACCGTATATGAGCCGCTAATGCGGCTTTCGTAGCCAATGTCATCAATTATTCGAAGGAAAGTGAAGCAATGAAACAGTTAACTGTTGCCGGTAAGGTAATGACCCTGCTCTTCGCAGCAGTGTTTTTGGCGGCGTGTTCCAGCAAGAGCACCAAGGACGATACCTCTGCCGCAGACGCCGCTGCTGCAGCCGAAGCCGCAGCTCGTTCTGCTGCTGAGCGTGCGGCTATGGAAGACGGTGCGATGTCCGAACGTCGTCTGCAGGACGCCGTGGCTGCCGTAGGCAATATATTCTACTTTGATTACGACAGCTCAACGCTGCGTCCCCAGGCACAAGAAGCGCTTGACGCGCATATCGCCCTGTTGCGCACCAACGACCGCAGCGTCCGCCTCGAAGGCCACACCGACGAGCGGGGCACCCGTGAGTACAACATGGCACTGGGTGAGCGTCGTGCGAACACCGTGCGCGACTATATGGTTGTCAGTGGTATTGCCAGCTTCCGTATTGAAACGGTGAGCTACGGCGAAGAGCAGCCTATTGCCTACGGTGCCGGAGAGGCCAACTACTCTCAGAACCGTCGTGTCGAGCTGAAGTAAGGCGCAGTTATCGTGCTCGGTAAAGTGTTCAGCAAAGTGCTGATGGCAAGCGGGCTGGCCCTAGTGGTCGGCCCGTTCTGCATTCTGGCGCCGGCACAGGCACAGGACTATATCGACGTCGAAGCTGAGCGCAAAGCGGCTGCGAGCCGTGCTGGCAGTTCTGCGCCAGCGTTTGGCAGCACAGCACAGGCTGGCCAGTCGGCCCAAGCCTATCCGGTCACCAGTTTTGGTATTGGTGCGGCCACCGCCGCACAGTCTACGTCGATAGCGGCGCCAGCGCCTGCTCCTGTAGCCCCTGGTAGCGGCAACGCCGGGCAGTTGATGTTACAGGTGCAGCAGTTACAGCAAGAGGTCATGCGCCTCAATGGAATCGTCGAAGAGCAGGCCCATGAGGTGCGCACCCTCAAAAGCCAGAGCCTTGAACGCTATCTTGATCTCGACCGTCGCTTGAGTGTGTTGGCGGGTGGGTCGGCAGAGGGTGGTTTGGATAACACCGCAGGGGCATTGCCTGTTGAACCTCTGGCGGATGCCTCAGGGCCCACGTCAGCTGCCTCAATACCTGTGGCGCCGGTTGCCGGTGGCGCGGCAGAGCAGCCGGGTGAAGCAGCGGCCTATCAGGCCGCCTACGCACTAGTGCGTGGGCAAAAGTTCAGCGAGGCGACAAACGCATTTCAGCAGTTTTTGCGCGACTATCCGGCGGGGCGCTTCGCACCCAATGCACACTATTGGCTGGGTGAGTTGCACTTGGTGACTACCCCGCCCGACATAGAGGCCGCTCGGCAGTCCTTTATGCTATTGCTCGACCTTTACCCGGCGGATTCCAAGGTGCCGGACGCCCTGTTCAAGCTGGGTCGGATTCACTACACCAAAGGTAACCGGGATCGCGCGCGCGAGTTTTTTGATCGAGTGATCAGCGAATACGGTTCATCAAACAGTGCTGCAGTAAAGTTAGCGCAGGACTTCATCAAAGAGAATTACTGACCCCGGTCAGCGTCATGACGATTACCTCAATTCCCAGCGCGGGCAATCCGCTTGTCGACGCGAAAGCTGCTGACACTACTGCTGCCGACATTCAAGTTTTCGATGCCCAAGCTTCAGGTGCTCAAGCTGACAGTACTCAATCTGACGGTGCTCGGGCCGACGGTGCTCAAGCTGACGGTGCTCGGGCTGACGGTGCTCGGGCCGAAGGCCTTGGCTCCGCATTGTCTTTACGAATCACCGAAATTTTCTACTCGCTGCAAGGCGAGGCTCGCACAGTGGGTTTGCCCACCGTGTTCGTGCGGCTTACCGGTTGCCCACTGCGCTGCGTTTATTGTGATACTGCCTACGCTTTCAGTGGTGGTGTAATGATGGAGCAGGCCGATGTGCTGGCGCAGGTCGCCTGTTATCAGCCGCGCTACGTCACCGTCACGGGTGGTGAGCCGCTGGCACAAAAAAATTGCCTGACTTTGTTGGCGGCGCTCTGCGATGCAGGCTACGAGGTGTCGCTGGAAACGTCCGGTGCACTGCCGGTGGGTGAGGTGGATCCGCGGGTCGTGAAGGTGCTCGACCTGAAAACGCCCGCGTCTATGGAATCCCACCGAAACGACTACACCAATATCGAACACCTCACGCCGCGTGATCAGGTGAAATTCGTGATTTGTGATCGCCTTGATTATGAGTGGGCGCGGTTCAAGCTGGACGAGTTCGCCCTTGCCGGGCGCGTGTCCGATGTGTTGTTTTCTCCCAGCCACGGTCAGTTGCAGGGCCGCGAGCTGGCGGAGTGGATTCTGGCCGACAACCTTCCGGTGCGTCTGCAACTTCAGCTGCACAAACTGTTGTGGAACGATGCTCCAGGCCACTGAGCGCCCCGGCGAGGGGCGGAGAGCGGTCATCCTGGTGTCGGGAGGGCTCGATTCCACCACTGTGCTGGCGATGGCGCGTACTCAAGGTTACGAGTGCTTTACGCTGAGCTTCGACTACGGGCAGCGTCATCGTGCGGAACTGGTGGTGGCCGAGCGCGCCTCCGCATTATTGGGCGATGTGGAGCACAAGATTGTTACTCTGAACCTCGACAGCATCGGCGGCTCCGCGCTCACGGATCCTGCGATTGCTGTACCCGAAGAGGCCACCCCCGGCATTCCGGTGACCTACGTGCCGGCGCGCAACACCGTCTTCCTGTCGATAGCGCTAGGCTGGGCTGAGGTGTTGCAGGCGCACGACATTTTTATTGGCGTGAACGCGGTGGACTACTCGGGCTACCCGGATTGCCGCCCCGCGTATATCGCGGCCTTCGAAGCGATGGCGAATCTTGCCACCCGCGCCGGCGTGGAGGGGAAGCGACTGACGATTCACACGCCGTTGATGCAACTGTCCAAGGCCGACATCATCGCTTTGGGCCTTGGTTTGGGTGTCGACTACGCCCTCACCGTCTCCTGCTACCAAGCCACCGATACCGGTCTGGCCTGTGGCCGCTGCGATTCCTGCCGCCTGCGTCGAGAAGGATTTTTGCAAGCTGGTGTTGCCGACCCTACGCGTTACCGGCCATAGCGGGATTATTGCAGGCGTTAGCGTAAAAAAGCACTTGAGTTTTATTGCCAAATCCGTACTATACGCACCTCCCTCGGGGCCGTTAGCTCAGTTGGTAGAGCAGTTGGCTTTTAACCAATTGGTCGATGGTTCGAATCCATCACGGCCCACCAATTTCAGAGCTTTCAGTGGTAGCAGTCACTGACAATATCCAGGGTTGTGTGGTGAGTGTGTGGGCATTCACACAACACGCCTTAACACCGCCTCTGGACGCATCAGGCAGACCTTGTTTGCCGCCTCGATCAGGTTCAGTATTTCCGGCCCACTGTAATGGGTAGTAATAGACCCATTGGTGTGACCCAGTAATACCTGCCGATCTTCAAATACAACACCCGCAGCTCGAAGACGCCTACCAAAGGTATGCTTGAGGTTGTGAACCCCCCGCGTCCATTGGCTGCTGACGGGAAGTCCAGCTCTACGCCAGGATCGCTGCCAGCAGCTATTGTTGAGGTTATACCTTGGCTTGCTAGTCCTGGGGGATGGAAATACCCAGTCACTGTCGTTGCCCCGGCGTTGATCAACAATGCTCTTGGCGACCTGATTTAGAATCACGAGACGGTCCTCGGCATTCTTAACCATCCCACCGGGGATGATAAAGATTGAGATGCCGTAACCAACAACCTCGTGTTCCCATGCCCATTTGAGCTGACAGACCTCCTCGTCACGCAACCCTGTGTTCACCTTAAACTCACAGGCCTCCGCCAGATCCTTGCCCAACAAGCTAAAGAGACTGGATTGTTCCTTCCAGCTCAGTGGGTAAGGCTTGGCCGACGTATCCCCTATCTCTTCCATCGAAATCATAGGGGCCTGTAGCAGCCAGGTTTGGCCTGCATCATCTCGCCATTTGCTCGCGGCAAGATTCAGCAGGTGTCTGACCACCTCCAGCGTAGCGTTAATACTCTTAGGCTTTACCTGATTGGCGTAGCGATGCTCAATAAAAGGTCTAAGCGTCGCATCGTGTATATCTTCCAAAACCAAGTTTCCGATAAATGGCTCAACTAATTCGAAATGCCAGGCATCGGTGGCCAAACTACGCTTTTTCTTGGTTTTCAGGTAATAGGTTGCCGCTTCCCGAAACGTGTGTTGCGTGCGCACACCGTGAAGCTGGATGCGCCTGATTTTCTCCTCTTCAATTTCCAGAACCTCAATGGCTATTTCGAGCGAGCTCGTTTCACAGCTGCCGCGAATTCTGACGCCTCGATAGACTTTATCGATGTGCCAGGTTTCACCGCGTAATTTGAGTCCTGGGGGTTTACGTTTTGACATGGTCGATCTCCTTTCGTTGGCGATCGACCCCTAGCCGCCTTATATTGGTCGGCAAATTTATCCAAGTCAAGCCGGTCAAACCCGATGCCGCGCTTACCAATAGGGATTTCTGTCAGGTACGGGCGTGCCTGACGGTAGAATATGGTTTTGCACATGCCCAGATAAGCGGGGGCGTCGCGTAATCGGATGAATCGCGGTGTGATCGTCTGGGGTGGTCGCATTGCTTTTTCATCAGTGTGAAATCAATAGACG
>ERZ887849.738-NODE-738-length-33992-cov-11.644046_pt1 | contig 33992 bp, 29 predicted proteins | sample MGYA00521267_ERZ887849 | MGnify/ENA primary metagenome ERZ887849 (study PRJEB32303, sample SAMEA104408601) | aquatic metagenome | biome: Brackish water; feature: Pelagic; material: water | place: Baltic Sea | collected 2014-06-06T16:11:00 | depth 2,863 m ... | reverse complement strand
TTAAGTCGCTGCTGCCCCTGTTTGCCAATGAGAGGCCATCGCCGTTTTGATCTCAATGCAATCGCGATGACGGCGTGATTACCTCCATTGACTCAGGTGATTTAAAGTTGCATGCTTTTCCAAAGGCGTTCAGTAAGGCATACCGAACGGCCAGTGTATAAACTTGAGAGCTTGCCATATGCAAAACAGTGGTGCCGTCGAGTTGAAATTAGCCGAACACGCCGCTGGGCTGACGTTTGAGTCGCTTCCAAGCGCTGCTGTTGATCAGGCTCAGATTTTTGTCGCTGATACCTTGTCGGTTGGTGTGGCGGGTAGCCGAGTTGCTGAGCTTGAGCCCTTGATTCGTGCCGTTAAGGGTTGGGGCACACAAATATCAGTAGGTGTTTGGGGGCAAAACTTTTGCGTTGATCCCTCTCAAGCGGTTTTGCTTAACGCTTTTCAAGTTCATTGCCAAGAATTTGATTGCCTGCATGAAGGGGCCGTCCTGCATGCCATGGCGACTTTGTTGCCCGTTTTGACCGCGCAAGCCCAGATATCAGCGCGTCCTATCTCGGGGCGACAGTTCTTAACTGCGATCGCCGCTGGGGTTGATGTGGCTTGCACGCTGGGCTTGGCCGCCAATCAGGGGCTGCGTTTTTTTAGGCCTGCCACAGCGGGTGGTTTTGGGGCGGTAGCGGGGTTGGCGAACCTGCGTGGTTTTGATGCCCAACAAACGCGATCGGCCTTTGGGCATCAGCTCGCGCAGGTCAGTGGCACCATGCAAGGCCACACTGAAGGCAGTGCGGTGCTACCTTTACAAGTGGGACTCAATGCCCGAGCGGCTTGGCAGTCTTGTGATCTAACAGCAGCCGGCTTTCCGAGCCTGACTAACCCTATCACGGGTCAGTTTGGTTACTTGCCCCTGTTCGAAGTCGATTTTGATATGGGTTCATTGCTCGACGAGCTGGGGCAGATATGGCGAGTTGAGCAACTCAGTCACAAACCATTTCCGAGCGGAAGAGCTTGCCACGGCGGTGTCGAAGGACTCATGGCGCTACGCCGCGAGCATGGATTTGCTGTCGAGCAGGTCAAGCGCATCACGGTGGCCGGTCCACCTTTGATTAATCATTTGGTTAACCGGCCACCGATTCAAAACCCATTACCAAACTATGCCCGTCTTTGTATGCCATATGTTCTGGCCAAAGTATTGCAACATGGTGAGATTGAGCCCACTCACTATGATCAAGACGCTCTTGAGGATCCGGTGACGTTTGCGTTGTCACAAAAGGTGACCATGGTGTCTGATGGCAACCCAGACCCAAACACTTTTGCACCCCAAACCGTGACAGTCGAATTAACCAGTGGGGAGTGCTTGGTCAAGGTTTTGAACGAGGTGCTTGCGAGCCCAGCCCGTCGTTTGGACAAACAAGCACGGGATAAAAAATTTAGAGCATGCTGGGCGCTTGCCAACACCGCGCTTGAGCCACCAGACACAGTCATGGCACAACTCGAGCAACTGCAAACACTTGAAGATGTCAGACCTTTACTGGCTCGACTGACGAGTAACAATATTTCAGGGGAATCAAATGCCACTAAGCGGTAAAGGAATGCTCATTACTTCGATGAACATCGATCCAAAACACGAAGACGAATTTAACCTGTGGTATGACCGTGAGCATTTGGTTGAGCGTGTGGCTATTGATGGTTTTATAGAGGCCAGACGGTGGGTGGCTGAGGATGCCGATCCCAAGTATTTTGCGACCTACAGCACAGCAGCCTTTGAAGACTTGAGCAGTCCTGCTTATTCTCAGGCACTTGCGAATCAAACAGAATGGTCGCACGTCAATTTGGCACGGTTCCAAGACATGATCAGGGTCGTGGGTCGCATCACAGACTCTCAAGGGCAGGGTAGAGGTGCTGTGCTCGGTGTGGTGAGGCTGCGCCCCGAGAACGTGGCCCACCAAGCCCGCGAGGCACTGAAATTGGCCATGGCGCCTGGCGATCAACTGCACATTATTTCTATGCACTTAATTGAAAGCGATCCAGTGCTCTCAAAGTCGCTGACCGAACCGGACAAGCCAAATCCTGGCGCAGCCGACTGGTTTGTATTGGTTGAAGGGACAGCGAAAGCGGCAGTTGTTGAATTAATGGAAACGCGTTTCAAAACGCTGGGTATCCCAGTGATTTCAATGGGTACCTATCGTTTGTTGTGGGACCTCGCCAAAAGCGACTTATGACCAAACGACCGTGTCACCTGCTTTTGGAGTGGGATTTCCGTTTGGCGCGTTTTGGCCGTATTCTTCGGCTCTCATCTACCAATCGCTGCTTGTCAAAGAAAAAACCATGGCCCTAGGCGCAACGATTTATAAAACCGAATTACACGTCTCAGATACTGACCGTCATTACTATGATAGCCACACGCTGACCATTGCCCGTCACCCGTCCGAAACGGCTGAGCGGATGATGGTTCGTTTGATCGCATTTTCAATGAACGCCCAAGAAAACCTAGCTTTTACCAAAGGCATCAGTGATGCGGATGAGCCAGATATTTGGTTGAAAGACTTGACTGGTGCGATTGATCTTTGGATCGAAGTGGGCCAACCCACTGAGACCCGAATTTTGAAAGCCTGCGGGCGAGCCAAGCAAGTGATTGTGTATTGTCACAACGGTCACGCCAGCAAGCTTTGGTGGGATGGCATGGCTAACAAACTGGCGCGCGCCAGAAACTTGACAGTGGTTTTTTTGTCTCCGGATCCCATTCGAGTCTTGGCCGCCCAAATCAAGCGCAACACGATCTTGCACGTCAACATTCAAGAGCAAGAGCTTTTTATATCGACAGAAGATGATCAAGTCACCTTGGTGCCTGCGGTTTGGCGCGAGTCCAGAAGCTAATGTTCGACGGGCGGGGGGTAGCGTTTTATTTCGAGACGCGTTTGCTGGCAAGCACGGTCAAGATCAAGGCCAGCGCGAAAACGATAGTGCCCAGTTCCAAAGACTCGCCGAGTAGCCAGGCGGACAAAATAAGCGCGACGAATGGCTGAAGCAGCTGGACCTGACTGACTCGCATGGTGCCACCAAGCACCAAGCCTTTGTACCAAGCAAAGAAACCCAGCCACATGGAAAAGACGCCCAAGTAGCCCAGGCCCGCGGCATGCGCCAACGAAATGGGCGTTGAGGGCCAAAGCCAGATGGTGGCAGGTATCGTGAAGGGCAGGCTGATGACCAATATCCAAGAAATGGCGTGAGAGGCAGGCATGATTGAGGAAACTTTCACCCCTGAGATGTAACCCACGGCACCGGTCACCACGGCAAGAACCAAGAACACGTCGGCGAGCCGCAACACGCCAAGTCCTTTATAGGCAGAAAACGCCACGATCAGTAAGAAGCCAGTTAGCGCACAAAGCCAAAACTTCAAGGGCTGCTTTTGCCGAAAATAGAGGCTGGCAAACACCGCGGTACAAATGGGCATGAATCCGGTGACCACCGCTGCTTGCACCGATGGGGCCTGAGCAAGCCCGAGTCCCAAAAAGAGCGGGAAAGCCAGCGCCGTACCCAGCGCACTAACCACCAAGGCGCCGGCTAGGCCATTGCCTCGTTGGCGCGGTAAAACCAATGCTTTCTGCCAATACAAGTAGGTCAGGCCGCAAAGACCGGCAATGGCCGCTCGACAAACCGTGATGAACAGAGGTGAAAGCGAGTCAATGTCGTCAGCACGCACGACCCAGCGCGTGATCGGTAGCGTCAATGCAAAAACGACGACACCCACAAAAGCCAGTGCATAGCCTTTGGTCTCGTTGCTGAGTGGATTCACCAGTGGTTGGTCTCTAAAAAGTCAATCTGAAAGGGTCTCAAGCGTTGCCGTCTGCCGTTTGCGAGAGCGCATAAAGTTCAAGTAAAGCAATGGCACCACAAAGAGGGTTAGCACCGTAGAGAATGCCAAGCCCCACACAATGCTGGCGGCCACAGGTCCCCACAGCAAGCTCTTACCGCCCAAGCCGAAGGCCAATGAGAAAAGTCCTGCAATTGTTGTGCTGGCGGTGATGAGAATCGGTACGACGCGCCGGCGGGCTGCGCTGACCACGGCCTGTGTGACGGCCATGCCAGCGGCTAGTCTTGCGTTGGCCGCGTCAATCAACACAATTGAGGCATTCACGGCAATCCCTGACAGGGCGATCACCCCATACAAGGTGTACAAAGAAAGTGGGTTTTGTGAGATGGCTAAACCGTAGGCCACGCCAGTGAACGCCAAGGGTACTGCCACTAACACCATTAAGGGCTGCCAATAGCTTTTGAACTGTGCGGCCAAGATCAGGTAAATCAAGCCCACACCGAAGAGAAACAAGGTCTTCATCGCGTCAAGGCTTTCTTCAATGTCTTCGAGCTCCCCTGAAAAGTCCAGGTCAATGCCCGGATGGTCGGTTCGCATCGATGCCCAAGCTTGACCGATGATCTGATTGGCACGACTCGTGTCAGTGATGTCTTTGTCTAAGTTGGCCTGAACAGAGATGGTTCGTCTTAAGTTGTAGTGGCGAATGACACCGCGTCCAGGCGTCTGCTCGATGGTGACCATATCGCCAAGGCGAGCCAGGCCACCGTTTGGTAAGGCAACCGGCTGATCCAGGAAGCCATCAATACCCGCTTGACTCAGAGACGAGCGTGGGTCGGCGTGATCGGCTCGGATGCGCAGTTCAATGCGATCGCCTTCAATGCGTGTGAAGGCCAAGATCTCGCCATCGACGCTAAAGCGTACCAATCGAGCCAGTTGCGCCGTGGTCAGACCCATCTGCTCAAGGGCTTGCGTATCGGCTTTGAGTTGCAGTTGTGGACGTCCAGGCTGGTCATCGTCTTGAACATCAGTGACACCGGGAATCGATTGAACCACTTGTTTGATGGCCGCTGCCGCTTTTTCTATGTCATCAAAACGGTCGCCCCGAACCTTGACGTTAATGGGTAAGCCTGCTGGGGGTCCGCCGGAAATCATCGTGAAACTTTTCTGGGCGCGCCCTGGCAACGGTTCAATCAAAGGCCGGAGACTTTGCACAATTTCACCGACATCTCGAGAGTTTTCTGAGCGCGGCTGTAGCGAAACAGTGATTTGACCGTATTGATCGCCAAACACTTGTTCAGACTGGGTGAACTTTAAACCGGCCGAGGAGGTGACCGCACGTGCTTCAAGGCCAGGGCCAACACCGTTGAGATGCTGACGCACCATTTTTTCAACGGTCTGCGTTTCAGCCATGGTTTGTTCGAGCGTTGCGTCAGCGGGCATGTCGACGTTGACATAAAAAAGTCGTATGGGATCGAATGCAAAAAACTGTACGCGTACCACATCGGTGGTGATCAAGCCCACGGCTAACGCCAAGGACGCGAGGGCTGCGGTGGCCGACATTTTGGGGCGTTTTAAGATTTTGACCAGTGCTTGCCCGTACCACAGGCGAATTTTGCGATTAAATTTGGTGCGCCAATCTTGGGTCGTTTGACCTGCGGTATGACTTTTCCCAGAAAATGAGGCCACGTGCACCGGCGCAATCCAAAATGCCTCAGCCAATGAAATAAGCAGCGCCAAAGTCACCACAAATGGGATCACAAACATGAACTTACCCACGATGCCTGGCAGCAGCATCAAGGGTAAAAAGGCGGCCATGGTGGTGACCACAGATGCCAACACGGGTCGCCATACCTCAGCGATGGCTTGACGGCTCGCTTCAGCGGCCCGCATGCCCCGAGAGATCCGGTAGTAAATCGATTCGACCACGACGACCGCATCATCGACGATCATGCCCAACGCAATCACCACCCCCAAAAGCACAGAGACGTTTAAGGTGAAGTCCAGTGCGTTTAGAAAGGCAAATGCGCCCATCAAAGAAAATGGAATACCCATGGCCACGATGACACTGATGCTCGCACCCAAAAAAGCCCAACAGACCAACAAAACCAGCAGCATGCCTAATAATGCGTTGCGCTGCATCACACTGAGTGCTTCGCGCGTGGGTACGGTCTGGTCATCAGACAGCACCATTGACAGTCCAAGTGGTGCAATGACCGTGCTTTGTGCCTCGATATAGTCAGATAGGCGTTGCACCAACTCAAGCGTGTTGACTTGTGACTTTTTGGTGATTGACATGACGACAGCGTCTTGACCGTTCGAAGACGACAGTTGTTGCGGTGGCGCTCGAGCGCGCTCAACGCGCGCCACATCGGATAAGCGCACCGATTGTCCCGGTGCGCCCGGTTGCGCTATGCGCAAGTTTGCCAGCGCTTGGGGGTCGGTCTCGATGCCGCGCAGGCTTACTGAGAACGTCCCCTGGGCTGTGCTTAAACGGCCTGCTGCTGTGTCTTGCCAAGTGGCCGATAAAGCATTGGCCACATCCAGCATGGTGAGCCCGCGAGCCGCCAGAGCGCCGGCATTTGGGCTGACCAAGACTTCGGCATCACGCAGTCCTGAGGTAAAGACCTGATCAACACCGCGCAGTCGTTCAAGGTCGGTTTTGATGCGACGGGCGTTGCTTCTCAGGACTTCATCGTCAGCTTGGCCAAGCAGCAAAATCGAAGCGGTTGGGAATCCGTTCGATGTGGTGATCTCGATAATTTGAGGGTCTTTTGCTTGTGCGGGGAGTTCACTATTGGCTTTATTTTGAATTTCGCGACGCAGGTCGTTCATGCGTTTATCAAAGGTCGTTGCGGGTAGTTCCTGAAACCGAACCAGCAGGCTCGCCACCCCCTCGCGCGAATTGGACAGTACAAACCGTATATCAGAAACGTTGCTGATGGCATCCTCGATGGGATTGGTCACCAAGCGCTCAACATCTTCTGGGTTTGCACCAGCTAATGCTGCGTTAATCGCCACCCAGTTGAAATTGATTTCTGGGTCTTGCTCGCGCGGCATGCTGAAGTAGCTCAGCAGACCCAGCAGGATCACCACGACAAACGTGATATTGGCCAAAGGTCGATTTGAAAGCATACTGATGCGCCTAAATCACTGGTTGGGTCGAGTACTGATATTGACTCGATCCAGCATTTGACCGTCTTGAAGACGTTGCTGACCATTAAAGACAACCAAGGTCTTGGGGTCGAGTTCGGGGGCAGGCGCGGGTCGTCCCTCTTGCGCGTTTTTAAGCGCCACAAAGCGCGCCACCCAACGATCACCTTGTGCCTGCAGTACAAACACGCCGAGCGCATCGTCGCGGCGCACCAAAAGGGCGGTTGACAGCGACGGTTCATTGACTTGCCAGCGCAACTGTCCGGTCACACCAGCCACGGGTCGTTGCGGATCTTTAAAGCCAAGCCGCACGCTCTGGGTTCTGGAAGGCAGCATGGCAACGGGAGAAACACGCAAAAGCGTTAAGGGGTATGTTTTTCCGGCCATGAACGCCTCAATTTGCCGGGCGTTTTGCAGGCTTGTCATCTGATCGGCAGATAACTGCCCTTGGACTTCGACAGCCAGTGGATCAATTAAGACAAAGGCCAGCGCGCCAGCGGCCAAGCTTTCACCGATTTGTGCGTGTCGTTCAATAATGACACCATCAAAAGGCGCTAGCAATTGCATTTTTTCCAACTGTCTGGCCGCCAAGTCGGCTTGAGCCTGTGCGCTAGCGAGGTCTGCTCTGGCCACAGTCAATTCGGTCTGTCGTAAAGACAAAGCCTCTTTTGAGACAAAACCCGTCGCGGAAAGATCTCGAGCCCGTTGCAGGTGACTTTCTGCCAGATCGACACGGGCTTTCATGGCGCCCTTTGCCGCTTGCGCTTGCGAGAGCGCGAGCTCAGCGTCTCTCTCGTCCAAGCTTAGCAATAAATCACCCGCTTTAACGCTTGCCCCAACGTCGGCATGCCATTGGCGTACCACCCCCGCGGCTTCAGCGGCCAAACGCGATTCGTTTAGGGCAACCACCTCGGCAAAGGACTCACGGGTTGGAAACGACACCATTGTTTCTAAGGGTGCGGCATCAACGGTCGCGGTTTCACCCTGAACCAAGTTTGGCACCCCAAAAGCCAACAGCAAAGCCAACAAAGCACCAACGGCTTGGTTGTGTCGTTGGCAATTTTTGATCAATAAGGCTGGCAAAAGATTAACAATTATCATGGCTCTATTATCGTCTAAGTCTTTACTTTATGATTGAACAGATGACTTCTAGAGGTGAATTGTTAAATACGTGATGCCAGAGGCATATGCTCTGACAGTTCCCTGATGACGATTAATTTGTTTTTGCGAGAAATAATGATTAGTCACTTAGACCATTTGGTTCTGACCACGACCGATGAGACCGCCTGTGTGGACTTTTACACGCGGGTACTTGGCATGAAATTAGTCACGTTTTCTGGGGGCTCACCCTCGGTTCAACGTAAGGCTTTTCGGTTTGGTCAGCAAAAGATTAACCTTCACATTCGCGGCCATGAGTTTGAGCCTCGAGCGCACTTGCCAGTGCCAGGTTCGCAAGATTTGTGTTTTATGGCGAGTGTGCCGCTAGATGACGTTATCGCTCACTTGCAAGCGCTCAATTGGCCCATCATCGAAGGGCCAGGGCCTCGAACAGGGGCGACGCAGAAAATTCGGTCCATCTACGTTCGCGATCCTGATTTAAATCTCATTGAAATCTCGGAGCCCGCTCAATAGTTTGACGTTTGCCCTCGAGTCAGCCAATTCGCTGGGTGGATAGCCTTGTCGATCGATCCAGCATTGCCTTTTGTTTTAGGTGGCTTTGATAATATAAGGTAATGTTTTGAGTAGTCAGCCAACAGTCCTTCTTTGATGAGCAGCATCGATGATCCGAGATCTTTCAGCGCTATTGCGTTCCTTGCGGATCTATCGCTTCGATCATGCGCATCAGCAGTCGCTTCGCAGGCTTTACCAACCCTTTGTTAAAAAAGATGGGTTGGTGTTTGATATTGGGGCGCACGCGGGCGATCGAACGGCTTGTTTCAGCCGTTTGGGTGCGCGCGTGGTCAGTATTGAGCCCCAAACCCTCTTTGCTTGGTTTTTAAAGCTCAGTAACGCCTGGCACTCGCAGGTCACGGTTTTGTCGTGTGTGGTGTCGCGCACAGCGGGCTTAAAAACGTTACGCGTGAACACTCGAAACCCGACCGTATCAACCTTATCGGATGCCTTTGTTCAGGCGGCCAACAGCGGTGCTGTGGGCTGGCAGGGGCAGCAGTGGGATCGGTCAGTGATTGTCAAAGCGGTCACTTTGGATTTGTTAATCGAGCAATATGGTCGACCTGATTTCATCAAAATCGACGTGGAAGGCGCTGAACTCGATGTGCTGTGTGGCTTGAATCAGTCAGTGCCAGCCCTATCATTTGAGTTCACGATGATCCAACGCCAATTGACCATTGATTGTATTCAGCGCTGTATGGCGCTTGGATTGACTGAGTTCAATGTGTCGATGGGTGAGTCACACCAGCTGGCATTTGAGGCTTGGATTGATGGACAGCAATTGATGGTTCATTTGTCGTCTTTGCCAGACGAAGCCAACTCGGGTGATGTTTATGCTCGCTTCAGCCCGGTTTAATCGTTAGGATGATTTGGCGTTCGGGTCGGTTTGTGGGTTGAGCCAGTTTTTGCAGTAAGGCACGATCAATCCAGGCAAAGCTGAGGTGGTCGCAACCAAGCCGTAGGCAATGCTAGCGGCCACGGCTAATTCGCTAGAAACTGCCGCCATGGGCCATAAGGCCGCTGCGGTGGCTTCACGCACCCCCCATCCGGCGACAGAAACAGGCAAAACCATCACTGCCAAAGTCAAGGGCAGTATCACCAAGGCTTGCTCCCAATTTAAGTGGGCACCCACAGCGGCAGCGCAGGCAGCAAAGGCACCGAGGTTGCAGCTGACAATCAGAAGGCTTAAGAACAATTGGCCAGGCCATGCCGATTTGGTGAACCATGCCAGGTGCATGACTCTACCCACCGAGCGTAACCAGCGCGGGCCTCGCCAGAGTAAGACACCAATCATCACCGAACAGGCCAGCAGCAGCCAAATGCCTTGCCCCGCTTGTTCAGAGCGCCCCGTGGCGGCGTTGAACCAAGCCAAAATCAATCCGACCAATAAGGCAGCCACCATGGTGATTTGACCGGCCGCGCGATCCAAGAGAACAGCGGCGGCGGCCCGCTTTAAACCCACCTCGCTGCGCCCGCGCCAGACCCGACCGGCATCGCCCACCACGCCGCCTGGGAGCGTTAAATTGCAGAGCATGGATAGGAAGTATTCACTGACTGCCCGTCGCGTGGCGATGAGCTGGCCGAGTTGTTTGGCTGTTAATTGCCAACGAAAGGCCGATAGTACGGTTTGTGCGCTGAGTAAAAATAATCCAAACAGCAACCAAGGCCATTGTGCGTTGAAAAGCAGCTCGGCGATGACAGGACCGTCGAGCCATTGCCATAACAACCAAAGAATGACCAATGGCAGGAGAATTCTCAGCACAACCCGATGCCATTTGGGCCATTGAATCGTCATGGCGCTATTTTGCTGTAAGCGTTAATGAACCGATCGCGAAATTGATCCATAGGCCAGACCGGTAAGTCTTGTGCAGGCACCAGACCGGTTGTCCACTGCCACTGATCGATCGCTGCGATTTGCTCGGGCGTGCCGATAAAGTGCACAGCGACATCACGGCCAGGGACTTGTGACACAAAGCGCGCCGGCTCATGATCCCCCAAAATGATGATAAGTGGGGTATTGGGGTACTGCTGCTGAGCATAAGAAAATGCCACCTTTAAGCTGTAATCGACAGATTGGCGGAATTGATCGCGCACACGATCAGCATCACGCCACACAACCTCAGGTGGATCGCCCGTGTTGGCCCATTGGCTGAAAATTGTGCCATCACCGATTGCATCCCATTCAATCACGGGGGCAATGGGCACCCAGGGTGCATGGCTGGAAATGAGCGCGATTTGTGCAAAGATGGGTTGTCTTGGCGATTGGCTGCGTTTTAAACGGTCAAAAGCGCTAAGGGTAAACTGATCGGGCATGGTGACCCAGTTGTAAGCCTCGCCTTTGTAACCCAATGAGTGCGAATCAAGGACATCGTCAAAGCCGAAAAAATCGGCCTCTGGCCAGTCTAAGCGAATGCCAGGCATGACGGCAACGGTCTGAAAGCCAGCCTTTTGTGCGTAGTGGTATAGCGTGGGTCGTTGGCTATCGAGCAGCATGCGATAAAGCCCCTGATTGTCAATCAAAAGACCGCTGGCGATGGTGCTGTGCGACAACCAGCTCTGACCTCCCACCATCGGGGCTTCTAACCAACCGGATCGCATCGCCAGGCCCTGTTTGGCCAAGCGCTGTTGTGCTTCGATGAGTGTGGGTACATGCGTTTGAGCGTAAAGCGGATTGTCAAAGCTTGAACGCCCATAGCTCTCGACGTAAATCAAGAGTACATCGTTTTGAGTGAGGCGACTGAGTAATTTGTTGTGACCAGCAAATGGGTCATTTTGTATGGATTGGGAAAATCGTTTTAGCCCCGTTAGCGTGCGCGACCATTGAACGGCGTCGCTGGTGGCTGTTCGCGCAGTAAAGGCATCACCTGGCGGGTTGTAAGCCCAGTGGTTTCGATGAAAACCGATGTCAGTGATTGTGAGCACGAGTCCCAACGTCGCACCGGCAAGCAGCCAAGGCCGAGCGGGTCGATGTGGTGCCAAGCCGGCCCACACGCCAGTCGCCCAGATAATCAAAAAGCCCACGGCAACTAGCGCCAAAAGAGCACTGCCAGCGGCCACCAGCGCCAGAGGCCAGCCCGTAGAAGCCACCAGCGTCAGCCATCCCGCGGTAATCAAATCCCAGTCAACAATGCTGTTAAAACTGCGATCAAAGGCGGTAAATGTGGCGTAGTCGGCGACCCGGCCAACAAGCGCCACCATTAAGACGGCAACTAACCCAAAACGCACGGGGCGATTCCAACGACTCGAGGGGGGTATTGCCCACAGCAAAAAAAGGACGAAGGGCAACTCCAACGGCACCATGGTGAGTGCGGCTAAAGTCATTGCACCGGGCTGGTTGGGCGCAATGAAAGCCAAGTTCAAAATAACTGCTGCCAAAAAGCACTGAACAATGGTCCTCATGTAACCGATCTCTTGGTCAGCAACCATCTTGTGTCGCGCCAAAAAGAGCCCGCGAGCAAAATGAGTACCATGGCCGCCAGCGCTTGGCTGGTTAATGGGTTGATCACCGGGGCCAAAAGCAGGATTAAGACGGCAATCTGGATCACACAGATGGTCTTGCGAAGCATTGAGTCAGGCAAAGGTAATTTTAATCGCGGTTCAAACCAAGCCGCGACAATAAACATGGGTCTGGGTAATCCGAGCAAAAGCACCCACCATCCGACTTTATCGGACTGCCACACGAGAAGGGAGAGAACAATGGCAAATAGTGAGTCAACTTCCATGTCAAACTTGGCACCAAACGAAGAGGTTTGGCCCTTTTTTCGTGCTAGCCAACCGTCTAAGCCATCCAAAAGCAGCACAATGAATGCTGTGGTGAGTAACGACCATGCCAAGTGGGTGTCTGTGATCAATTCAGGCAACCCTATAAAACCAGCCAACCAGCTCACGAGAGCGCCTCGTAGCAGTGTCACACTGTTGGCGATGCCAAAGCGTTCGAGAGGGTAATCAGGTGGCATATAAACCAGCACAAAAACGCCAATCAACACGAACAAAGCCAAGCTCACGGCCGGGGCCACAATGCCAAAGGCCAGTGCCATGGCAACCGCCAGTGGCAGACTGACCAGAACGAGGAGGAGCCATAGAAAAAAAGCTTGGCTGGTGGGGGACTTCGCGTGGTGGTTCAAAAAATGCCTCGGTATTACAAAATTGGCAACTGACGACTGACGACTCGACCCCAGTCACTGTGAGCTCCCATGCCTAGTGAATGACATCACTGTTTAGATACACGACTATCGATTCGGTTCCAGTTGCAAGCCTCATCAATAGGCACTGATTGGTGGTCATCGGGTGCGAACATGCGCCAATGTGATGAGTAGCATGTGTGGGACGGTAACGGCTGCAAGCCCAATGAACACAAGCTTGGTGAGTAAGGCATTAGGTGATTCAGCCAGACCTTGGTTACGCCAAAACCAAGCCAAAGCACCCAAAAGAATTAATGTCACCACAGTGTAGACGACAGCCATGCGAACGAGGCGTGGTTTTTGTGAAGATGGTGCTTCTCGAAATAGCCCCAATAGGTGGCGTGGGCTGTGCAGCAAACAGAAATATAGGGCGAAATAAACCAATGGTGGTGCGAAGTACGCCAAAGCCAACAGCCCCAAGAGCTCGAGCCCGGCCAACCACTGGCCGCGCCAGGCCGCTAACTCTGCCAAAGCCAACATCGCCACAATTAGAAACCAAACCGGTAGGGATAGGGCGTTAGCGAGTTTTTGCCCCCCATCGCCCGATAGATAGGTAAACAGCATCGCGGCATTATCAGTATGAAAACCGATCGGCATCAGTATTAGTAAAAGACCCACGCCAAGCCTAGTCAAACGTCCCATGTCGTGCGACCAATCACCCGAAAAGTGCCAGGCACTGATAGCCAAGAAAACCAACAAGCTGCTGACTGGTAAAACGGTCCAAATCACAATCACGAGCGCTGCAATTAAGAGATAAACCAAATTGAAGGCGAGAGATTCAGTGCGTGTGCGGCTTAGCCCAATCCTTTCTGCAATCCATGGGTCTAGTGCACCATGGGGCATGCCAAACAGTGCCACTACGATGGCTAGACCAATGAATTCAACGTTGGGTGACAGCAGGTTTGGGGTTAAATGCAGTAAGCCAAGGACAACAGTTGCTGTGACAGGGAAAAGCAATCGCTCTAACGTGGGTGGTGGCGTTGATCGGCTGAGGGGTTGGCTGACGGGTTGGCTCATGCGGGCTTCAGTTTTGTTTCAATCGGATCGGGCAAGCAAAGTGGGTAAAAAGCGAAGTAAGGCCCTCAAAAAAGGCCATTTTGGCAGGCAGGCAACGATTTGCAAACAGTCTGACAGTGTCGCTTGATCGTTCATGAAGCGAATCAACCGGGCGGGTTTGGTCTTGCTCAGCAGCGTATCAAATATTTCAGCAGCCCTAGCTGGTTCGTGTTGCAGGACATTTAAGAAGATGAGATCCATCTTTTGTATCCAAAACCCAGATGTTGTCTGGCCCACCAGTGTGCCATCGGCGATATACTGCTTGGCGCAGCGCTGGGCCCAGTTTTGAATGCGCAAAAAGCCATAGCCCGACGATGGCCTGAGAGCGCCACCGCGCATGCCAGCAAGCATGGGTTGCTTTTGCTTGGCATTCATCATCAGTGGCATGCCCATCGGCAGTTCGGCAAATTCGGTACGCAGGATCTCTGCATCAGACCAGCCGCGGGTGGCAAGTAATTGGTTCAGCTGGTTTTGAAGTGAAAGCCGAGTCGGGGGATGCTTGGCAAAGAAGGTGACTTCAACCAGCAAGTGGTCGGGTGCGAAGGGCAAGACATAGGTAAAACAAAATTCGCCGTCAACCAGTCGCATGTCGGTCATGAGTTCCACTGTTTCGGTGTCTATCTCAGTTCGACGGCGCAACTTGATCTCAGCACCCAAAAAGCATTGCTGCAGGGTCGATTGGTCGAGCTGCGTTTGGGGCGGTGGGCGCGTATCAAGCACTTGTTGGGCGATGTAAGTGTCATCATTGGTGGTGATTTGCCAGCCCGACTGAAGGGCAGTGAGCTCTGAGACGGCTTGCCCGAGTTTTAAGTCGATGGCGGGGCAAGCCTTGATGGCAGCCAGACAGGCGCGATAAAAATCGATCGAACGAACGTAACGATATGGATAATCGTCACATGCTCTGTGCTGTTGCTGCGCATCTATTTTTCCAAAGGACCATCTCGGCCAGCTGTGGCCAAGCCAAGGTGATAAAGCTTGCGAGTCATTCGCCCAAAAGCACCAACTGCGGTCGTCTTGATAGGTTTGGCGCGGCTCAATCACCAATATAGAACCCAGCGTTTGGCTTTTTGCGAGCTCGCGTGCCAACGAGAGCCCCGCACAACCACCACCGAGAATGGCCAAGTCAATGTGTTTGGGGGCGCGTTGAGCATCGGCTGCAGGCATGCGCATGGCCACACTCATGTGGTTGCCGCGTTGTTCGCACCAAAGCAGTCTTGTAAGTGTTGGTGCAAATGAGCGTCATGTGGCACGTGTTTTTGACGGCTTGTCGACTGTAATGCGTAGCGCGTCAGGGCTTTGGCTGCTGTGGCGAGCTTGCGCGAGTAGGGCACGATGGCTCTGTTGGCCCATGAGCGATGGTCCCCTTCAGCCACGATCTGACCAATTTCGCGATAGACCATGGCCGCCACCACAATGCCACAACGAGCACTGGTGGGGAGGTAGTGAATGCCCGCCATACCACTCTGGTAATAGTCTTGAGCCAATGACAAGGTGTGCTCTGTGGCGGTACGCAGTCGGGTGGCATGATCGGCTGCTGGTTTGAGGATTTGTGCGGCAGCCACATCACCCAGCCACGTGGCGGGAAGATACACACGACCCTTTTGGGCGTCTTCGCCCACATCACGGGCAATGTTGGTGAGCTGCATGGCGATGCCCAAATCAATGGCGAATGGCCAAGCTTGGCGGTCGCGGACATCCAAAATAAGACACATCATCAAACCCACAGTTCCGGCGACTTGGTAAGCATACTTCAACAACTCCGCTTGATCTTCGATGCGGCGCGGCTTGAGATCTGATTGCACGCCACTGATGAGTGACAGCACGGGCCCTTTTGGCATTGAAAGCTCTTGCATCAATTCAATCATGCTCGCCACGCAAGGCTCGCTAGATTGTCCTGTTTGCAGCGATGCTTTAAGGGCGAGCAATTCTTGGGCAGCGTTGCTTGGATTGCTTGTTTCATCGGCCAAATCGTCGACATAGCGACAAAAAGCGTAGAGTCTGGCCGCGCGATTACGGTACGTTTGACCCAGTAAACGACTGGCAAAATGAAAGCTTCGGCCGTTTGACTTTAGAACAGCGATCGCCTCATCAGGGGAAAGGGTCATGAGCCTTAAACCTAGGTCGCGTTTGGTAACAGGCGATCAACGACTTTTGCCGATGAAACCACCCCGGGCAGACCCGCGCCAGGATGGGTGCCGGCACCCACCAAGAAAAGGTTAGATGGGCCTTCACCGCGATTGTGAAATCGGAACCAAGCCGATTGGGTGAACAAGGGCGACACAGAAAAACCAGCGCCGTCTGGCGACAGGTAACGCTCTTCAAAGTCAACCGGTGTCATAAAGAACTGATCCACAATCGATTCACGCAAACCGGGTAGTGTTCTTTGACCCAGCGCGGTGATGACACGCTCTGCCAATTCAGGGCCCTTGACGTCCCAGTCAATGTTCGCTTGCAGATTGGGAACAGGCACTAGCGCGTAGAAGCTATCGCCGCCGGGTGGGGCGAAGCTCTCGTCGGTGGCGGTTGGGCGATGCAAGTAAATAGAAAAGTCGTCAGCCAGAATCTTGCGGTTAAAGATATCGTCAAGCAATGCTTCGTAGCGTGGCCCCATCCATATGGTGTGGTGTGCCACATCAGGGTATTGACGCTTGGTCCCAAAAAACAGGACAAATAGGCCCATGGATTTGCGCCAGCGGTCAGCCTTCACACGCGCTGCCCAATTGACACTGGCTTTGGGTAGAAGTGACTTGTAAAGGTGGACAGGATCGGCGTTAGATATCACCCAGTCGGCTCGCAGGCGCTCTTGATGGCCATCATTGCCTTCGATGGCCACGCTTTGAATTTTGCCGTCTTCGGTGGCCAAGGCGGTTACAGTCGTGTTCAGGCGAATTTCAATGCCTTGTTCGATCATCAGTGCTTCGATGGCGTCGACCAAGGCACCGGTGCCACCCATCGCAAAATGGACACCGTGGGATTGCTCCAAAAAGTGTATTAGCCCGTAAATGCAGGTCGTGTCAAAGGGATTGCCACCAACCAATAAGGGTTGAATGGAGAAGGCCTGACGTAGGTAGTCGCTTTTTAGGTAGCGATTGACCATTTGCCAAACGGTGCGCCATGCACCGAGTCGAGCCAGGTGGGGCACTTGAGCCGCCATAAAGCCCACGCTGTGAAAGGGTTGGTCAGCGAGTTTGGTGAAGCCAATGTCATAGAGCTTGCGAGATTGTTCTAGCAGTTTTTTGTAGCCATCAACGTCCACCGGGTTGATGCGATGAATTTCAGCCAAGGTGTCTTCTAGTGTGCCGCCATAGTCAAAATGAGCGCCGTCATTGAACTCAAAGCGGTACCAAGGCTTCAGTGGTACTAGCTTAACGTGGTCGTGCAGCGACTGATCGAATAATTCGAAAAGCTCCTCAAACAAGAAAGGTGCGGTGAGAACCGTTGGGCCGGCGTCGTGCTTGAAGCCAGCGCGCTCAAACACTTGCGCGCGGCCACCCAATCTGGGGCAACGGTCAACGACTGTTACCGAATGCCCTTTAGCGCGTGCCCGTAATGCGGCGGCCATACCACCAAACCCACCACCAATAACAACAACTTGAGTCATGATTTCTCGCAGCTCGTACTCGATTCAGTGCAAACGGACAATGTCAGTGTATGACAAAGGGCTATAAATGATTGACCGCTTTGGTCAGGCAATTGCCGAGCGTATTCGCAAGCCTGTCTTAGATGCGTCTGGGCAAGCAGACGAGCATGGTGGCGCGCTTGTTGAGCCGATACGCTGGCGTCTTGAGCTTGTATCACGGCAATGATGTTGCAATTACCGAGTGCCAAGTCATCATCCCAATCGGCCAAGTCATCGGCGAGTTGATAGGCGATTGCAAACGCTTCGCCAGCCTGTTTGGCCGTTTGCAGCGCGTATCCAAGGTCTGCAGCAATCAGTGACAATTCTAATGGTAGCGCCAAAAGGGCACCGGATTTACCCGTTACTATTTGAAGGTATTGTTCAGTATCCCATCGTTGCGCTTCGTACTGTAAATCAGCGGTTTGCCCCACGATCAAATCAGCTGTGCGCTGGTGTAAATGTCGAATCAGTTTGACAGGGTTGGTATCAATTCTCGCCAAAACGTCAAAGGCGGCAGACAGCATCAAAGTGCCGGCGCACATGGCGGTATTGGGATCAAAACACTGCCATGCGGCTGGCTTGCCACGGCGATGAGTGCTTTGGTCTTGTATGTCGTCGTGAAGTAAGGAGGCGTTGTGGATTAATTCACAACTGGCCGCGAGTGCAATGCAAGTAGCGGTCGGTAGGTTAAGTGCTTCACCTGCCTCTAGGGCTAAACGCGCTCTTATTCGGCTGCCGCCGCTCTCAAGGTGGTAGCGAATAAGATTGTTGAGTCTATCAGCACCGCGGCGGCAAAGCGCGTCAAGCATCAGCGATTCACAGGCCCGTAGTGGTTCAGCATGCAGCGAGTTTGGCATTGGCTCGTGTGTACCCATGTGTACCCACCTTAAAAAAAATCCCCGGTCATGCGAGCTGACCGGGGATCGGGAAGTGCTTATCCTAAAGTCAAGCAGTTAGGCTATAAATTAAGCAGCTTCTGACTCAGACTTGCGAACAGCGATCATGAAAATCATGACGCCAAACACAGCCTTGGCAACGATGTCGGCAATGGTATAACCGATTTCGATCACGGCGGTCGTGGCGCCACCTTCGAGTGAAATCACAAATGGTGCGAAGTAAACGATTGGGTAGAAGAACCATGACAAAATCACGACCCAACGCGCTGCACTGATCAATCCACGAGCATTTTCAGGCTGCTTGCTGATCGATTCGCTTAAGCCTGAGAACAACGTCACAACGATGTACAGGAAAGGAATCATTGACAAGGCGCCCCAGATGAAACGGGTGCTGTCAATGCCACCGGCTGACACTTCACCTGGGTAACCCAAGATGATCATCAGTGCGGCAGCACCACCGAGCTTCACGCTTTTGCTGACTGTTTCAGCGCGGGACAAACCCATCACCAAAATCAATTCAATCAAAAGCAATGGCACGGTCAAGAGCCAGTCGACGTAACGATAAGCAACGTTAAAGGCGACGCCTGTGGCTGTCACAACGCCATTGACTGCTGTGTAAGCTTCGTTCCAGCTATTGAAAATACGAAGGTAGTGATAACCGGCAATAAATGTCACCAAACCGGTGATAACCAAAGCGGTTTTGTACTTCTTTGAGACTTGGGTCAGACCCAACCAAAAGAAAATTGTTGCTGCAAGGAATGTGGCAGTGCCGAAAGAAAATGCGTTATAGATCAGCTCGTATTGCCCAAAGGTTAGTTCCATTTGAACGGTCTCCAATAGAAAGAAAGGCTTAAAAACAACAACGCTCCGAGGCCCTTTCCTCACCCAAGCGTGGTGCTCAGTTGACTGGGCAGGTCATTTGTAACTGATTGTTATATGACCAGAACGATTAAACTTTACGCTTGAGACGTCTTACGCGCAAGGTAAAACGCGTTATTTGTTCGGAAAACATCACGATTAAAACAATCAAGACTTGCCATGCAAAAGCCTGTATTGGACAAAGATGTGAATGGTTTTGCATGCGGATAACTTTCATTTTTTATAGAGCGTCGCACTAATCGACGCTAAAGTATCCCAATATGGTGCATTTACAGTTTTTGGGTCGGGCAGTAAGCCATCTTATGAAGGCATGTGGCGCTGATCAGCACATCGGTGAAAGCTAAGCTTTAATTTGTTTTTTTAAAATCGTAGCGATATGTAACAAAATATGTTGCGCCGCAGAAAAACGATGCTTTTGAGCAACAGTTAGCAAAAATTGAAACAATTTAATAAAACAATAAGCTTGGATCATCATTTGTGACCCTGTTACTTATCACCGCTTTTGTCTGCCATCTTTAGGATCGTTTCATTGTGTTCGCCTAAGTTGGGGGCCAGGCTCCTGACGCTCGCTGGTGTGCGACTGAAAGTGGTCGCTGGTTTGGCCATGACGATCTGACCTTCGGTGGGGTGATCGTGCGTTTGGAAAAATTCGGTTGCAACGAGATGTGGGTCTTGCTGCAAGTCTTCAAGTCTATTGGCGTGAGCGGCCGGGATATCATTAGCCTCAAAGAGCGCCAGCCATTCGGCGCTACTGCGCTTAACCACGATGGACTCAAGCATCTCGTAGAGCTCGCCCACGTGTTTGGCGCGTTCTTCGGGTGTTGCAAATTTTGGGTCATGCATCACTTCAGGACGACCCGCAATCTCAAAGAATCGCTGCCACTGTGACGACGTGTAGGGTAACAGTCCAATGTAGCCATCGGCAGTGCAGTAGGGCTTGCGGTGAGGGGAAACGGCGCGTGCATACGCCATATTGTTACCAGGCTGATTAAACGTCGCACCGCCCATGTGTTCTAGAAGGTTAAAGGCCACCATGGTTTCAAACATGGGCACTTCAATGGCTTGGCCCAAACCTGACTTTTCACGCTCATAGAGCGCGGCCAAAATGGCGCTTAACGCAGATAGACCTGTGATTTTGTCGGCCATGATCGAGGTGACGTAGGCGGGGGGCTCTAGGCGTCCGCGACCTTGTAAGTCAGCCAAGCCGCTCATGGCTTGGATGATGTCATCAAAAGCGGGTCGACCGGCATAGGGGCCTGATTCGGAAAAGCCGTAGACCCCGCAGTAAATCAGTCGTTGGTTGATGGCTTGTAAATCCTCAAAACCCAGCCCGAGTTTGCGCATCGATTGTGGGCGCACGTTATAGACCAACACATCGGCACTCTTGGCCAGTTGGCGCAAGTCAGAAAGGGCTTGCGCCTCTTTTAGGTTTAAGACAAGGCTTTGCTTGTTTCGATTGAGCTGCAAAAAGGGCGCACCCATGCCTTTGTTGTTGCTCGGTGTGGCATGCCGAAACACGTCACCCTCGGGCGATTCGACTTTGATTACATCAGCGCCATAGTCCCCCAGTGTCTGCGTGCAGTAGGGCCCCATGCCCACCGCGGTCATGTCTAAAACCCGCACGCCTGCCAAGGGACCAGTGGCACGGTGCCGTGATTCGTTTGGCCATTGGGCTTGTGCGCTTGCGCTTGTCTCGGTTGTAGAAGCAGTGCGTTGGGATGAAGTGTCAGACATGTTGTTTCGCTTGGGCCTTGTGATCGTTATTTTTAACCTCAAAACGTCGATCGCGCTCAAGGCTGCTATTGGCTTGAAACAATTTCGGGTCTCGCCGGCATAACCGCGTGGCCCACCACTGCCTAATACCAATGCGATCTTGGGCGGTGGCGATATCGGGGTAAGTCTGGACAGTGCATTTGGGCTGTCTGGTAAAACATAATTGAATCGGGCGCAACCGACGAGTAACGTCAAAAGTAAGCAGACGATTGCCACCCGCAGAAAAGTGGCCATCGGCAATCGAGACTGAAATTTGGATTCAAGGGGCATTGGATCGCTCGAAAAACGTATCCCGATCGGACACCAGCGCCGCATCAATCATTTCGAGCATGAAGTCTTGCGCTTGATTTTCAACCCCGTTGGATAAAACGAGGTGCTGCATCACGTTGGCGTGCTTGATGCTGGCCAAGCCGTGCAGTGATGACCAGATAAATAGGGCTTGAAATTCGGATCGCTTTTTGGCGTTAGGGTGATCGCTGTTTCTGGTCAAAAGATTTTTCCTGAGCAAATCAAAAGCATGCACGGCATGTTTGACCAAATCGGGATGGTCTGCCGGCTCAGGCCACGGGGTACCAAACATCAAGCGATATTCCAGCGGCTTTTGATCGGCGTATTGCAGGTAGGCCAGGCCCATGGCGCCAAGTTCGTCAGCAGGGTGCGCTTTGGACGTTTGATCTAAGAATTCAGCAAAGTCCTCAAAGCAGCGTCGCATGATTTCCGCAAGCAAGTGGTCTCGGCTGGGAAAGTGGCGGTAAGGGGCTTGGTGAGAAATGGCGAGCTTTCTAGCCACATCGCGCATGCTTAAGCCTTCCACGCCATGCTCGGCAATCACCTCTCTGGCCGCTTGTATGCAAGCTTCTTTCAGATTCAGTTCGTTGATCACTTTGGTCATTAGTTTGGCCTTGCGTTCAATCGTCGAGCGAAGGCACGCATTTATTTGTTGACAGTGTCATCATTGTATTTAAAATAGTTGACAGTGTAAACATTTTGATTGAATTCAAGCCTTAGGGGTTTCTTATGCGTGTATCGGCAATTGATCATCAGCAGGCCTTTGGGCAGTGGTCGCGGGCGGCGCTTAGCCGGACTTCCCAAGCGGTTGTCCTTTACAGCTTTCTGATGCTCGTGGCGCTGTGTGTGACCTATCTGGTTTCACTCAATGATCCTCATACATTGCGTGGGGTCGGTATTTGGGCCAAGCCAATGAAGTTCATGGCAGCAACTGCCTTGTTTGCTTTGACGACCGTTTGGTTGGTGCGGCTGGTTGGTCAAGACATCGATCAGAGGCGGTCGTTTCAATGGATTGCTTATTTGATGGTGACGACTTCGCTCTTTGAAGTCGCTTACATCACCTATCAAGCCACGCAAGGCGAAGCGTCACACTACAACACCACCGACCCAATCCGAGCACTGCTATACGGTGTAATGGCACTTGCCGCAGTGGGTTTGACAGCATCGCAAGCTTGGCTCGCGTGGGTGATTTGGCAGTCCCGAACACATGCGCCCATGACGGTCACGACCTTGAGCGTGCTGATTGCGCTGGTTTATACATTTGGGTTGTCAACCATCAGTGGTTTCTTACTCGGCGCCAATCAGCCGCCACCAGGCCCAGGGATGGCCATAACGGGGTGGCATTGGCATCAAGATATCAGGCCATCGCATTTTCTGGCGGTGCATGCGCAGCAGCTGATTGCGCTGTTGGGATTGCTGTCGGTTCATTTACTGGGGCGCTTTGCTTTGATGGGCTTGCTCGTTGGCTCGACGCTTTATTTATTGGTTTGGTTTTATTTGACGCGATTGGGGATGGCTGCTTAGGGTTTGGCTGCACGTCATTTGTGCCATCGGGTATTCTTTAACTGCGCTTTAAATGATTGAGTGCTGTTTAAAAGATAGAAGGACGTTTTTGCCATGCCGCGATCGATTGACGCACCACAATCACCATTGGTTAGTGTGCCAGCGCCAAACGTCTTACAGATCTGCCTGTCTAAAAGTTGGGGTGGCTTGGAAATGTATCCAGCCCAGCTTGCCGCAGCGCTGGTGCGACAGGGCTGTCAGGTTCATGGTGCGGCCCTCGAAGGCACCGCCGTGGCGGACAGTTTTAAAAAGGCTGGATTGTCACACTTGACCTTTGGCTCACAATGGCGTGCGTTGTTGACCGTTAAAAAAACACTGGCTTACATCCGACAGCATCAAATCACGGTCATCCATGCGCACAAATCAGGTGACATGCGCTTGGCGGCATTTTTGGTGCAATTGGCGCCCGATTTAAAGCTTTTTTTCACGGACCACATGGGCGTGTCCATGTCTAAAAAAGACTGGCTGCACCGTTGGATGTACAGCAAAGTCACGAGACTCTTTTCGATCAGTCGTGCCACCCATGCGCGCAACTTAAACGCCTTTCCTTTGCCAGCTGAGCGCATCACGATGCTTTACAACGGCATCGATTTAAGACCTTACCAGCCACCGTCTAGCCTTGAACACAGACAAGAGGTTCGGCGCATCACCCTTAAAGTGCCCGTTGATGGCCTGTTGCTGGGCATTCCTGGCAGGATTAACCGGGGCAAAGGCCAAATTCAGTGGGTGCAAGCATTGGCTGTTTTGGTAAAGCTGCCGCTGACTGTGCAGTGGCACGCGGTGATCGTTGGTGAGGCAACGGGTGAGGATGCGCTTGAGGGTGGTTACAAAGCGCAGTTGATCGAGCGCATTGAGGCGTTGGGCTTGACCTCACGCGTGACGCTTGCTGGGTTTCAGTCTGAGATGGCGCAGTGCTTGCAAGCGATTGACATTGCCGCCATTGCTTCGCACAACGAGGCCTTTGGCCTGTCAGTGATCGAAGCCATGGCGGCCGGTTGCGCCGTTGTCGGCGCCAACAGCGGTGCGATTCCTGAGCTGATCAAGGCTGACGTGGGGTTATTGGTTAATCCCGATGACAGTCAGGCGTTTGCCGATGCACTGGCCGCACTGATGCAAGACGACGAAAGGCGCCATGGGCTTGGGCACCGGGCGCGTGAGCACGCGTTACAAAATTTTGGCATGGATGCCTACGTCACCCGGCTGCTTGAGTACTACCGAGCGTAATCGGTGCTTACCCTTGAGCATTGGGTGGGCGAATCTTTATGTATCAAAGTCTGCAATCAGTGAGTGGGCTTGGACGACAGGTGGTGTCGGATTGGTGCACTGATGCATCAATGTAGTGCGGCAAACACATTCAAAGTGGTGGCTGAGGTCGCTTTCAGGCCCAATAAAGCTGGCACGGTACTTGCGTACAGTCCGGTATACCGCCCAATATGCGGTATCTACCGCTGAACTCACCGCAAGGAACATCATCATGAACCGACGTGATCTACTCAAGGGTGCTGGCGTTGCATCGCTTAGCGCAGCACTACTGCCATTTTTAAAAACCAATGCCTTTGCTGCGACCAAGGACACCGCTGTTGTCTTGATTGGAAGCACAATCAACAGCCTAGATATTCACCGCCCGGGAACCAATCGACCGAGCTATCAAGTGGCAATTAACTGTTACGACCGTTTGGTAAGTTTTGGGATTAAAACGCTCGCTGATGGCGCAATGGTTTATGACTACGACAATGTGATTCCCGAAATGGCAGAGCGCTGGGATCTGTCTGCGGACAGGACAACGTTGACCTTTCATTTAAGAAAAAACGCAACATTTTGGGATGGTAGCCCCGTAACTGCGGGCGATGTGAAGTGGTCCTTCGATAGGGCGCTTGCTCTCGGTGGTTTTCCGCGCGTTCAAATGGCAGCGGGAGGTTTTACCAAACCGGATCAGTTCACGGTGGTTGATGCACAGACATTTCAAATTAAGCTTGATGGACCCTCTAAATTAGCATTGCCAAACCTTGGCGTGCCAGTGGCAGTCATAATTAATTCGAAGTTAGCAAAGGCCAACGCCACCGCCGCTGATCCCTGGGCAACCGAATACCTACACCGTACACCAGCCGGCAGTGGCGCTTTCAAGGTGGCTCGTTGGGACGCTGGGCAGCAATTGGTTTATGAACGAAACGATAACTGGGCTTGTGGCCCAATACCTGAACTTCGCCGAGTCATCGTCAGGGAAGTGCCTTCGCAGGCGACCAGAAGGGCGCTGATTGAACGAGCTGATGCCCAGCTGTCGTTCAGTATCCCCAACAAAGATGCGGTTGAGTTGGCTAGGTTGGACAAAGTCAAAGTCGTGGGCACACCAATCGACAACACGTTGCATGTGGTTTGTCTCAATCAAATCTTTGAGCCCTTTACGGATGCCAATGTTCGTAAAGCCATTGCTTATGCCATACCGTACGACCAGATTTTTCAACAAGCTGCCTATGGTATCGGTCAAAAGATGTGGGGGGCACCAACCAATAAGCCGACTGAGCCGGTTTGGCCGCAGCCATTCCCCTACGACACCAACCTTGAACAAGCGCGGGCGATGTTGGCTAAAAGTCAATATCCCAACGGTTTTGAGGTGCCGTTGTCGTTTGATCTCGGCGTGGCCGACTGGGCCGAGCCGACAGCGTTATTAATTCAAGAAAGTTTGGCAAAAATCGGTATCAAAGTGACCTTGAACAAAGTGCCCGGGGCAAACTGGCGAACCATTGCGTTGGTCGAAAAAAAGTTGCCATTCTTGATTGAGAATTTTGGGGGATGGCTCAATACGCCTGATTACTATTTTTATTGGGCATACATCAAAGGCAATCTTTTCAACGCGTCGAATTATGACAACGCTGAAATGGCAAAATTGGTTGGTGAGACACTTCACATGGAAAAGTCCAACCCCGCTTATGCCGCTAACACGTTGCGCATGATTGAGTTGACGTTTGAGGACTTACCACGCATCCCTTTATACCAACCCACCCTTGAGTCCGCGATGTCGCCTGCGATTGAAGGCTACACCGGCTGGTATCACCGGCAGCTAGATGTTCGTCCCATGAAGATTGGCTAAGGGAATACGACATGGGCCGAGTTCTCGTTGTTTTCAAACGGGTCATGCAGGCGATCCCAACGATTGTTGGAATTGTGATAATAACTTTTTTGCTGACCCGTGCATTACCTGGGGACCCGGCTGCCTTTTTTGCAGGTCCGGCTGCCACGCCTGAATCTATCGCTGAAATCCGACAACAGCTGGGGCTGGATCAGCCGTTGCCGGTGCAATTTGGTCGTTATTTGCTTGATTTAACGCGAGGCGATTTGGGGCAGTCCATGACGACCGGGCAGCCAGTGATGGCTGAACTAATCAGACGACTGCCGGCTTCGCTTGAGTTGACCCTAGTGGCGTTACTTCTTTCGATGGTGATTGCTTTACCACTTGGTATTTTGGCAGCAACACATCAGGACACTTGGATCGATCAGGTTTGTCGATTTGTGGTGACCGCCGGGGTCAGTTTGCCGACATTTTTTACCGGATTATTGTTGGTTTATGTTTTTTATTTTTTACTCGGTTGGTCACCACCACCACTAGGACGGCTTGATATTCTTTACCTTCCACCGACTCAGGTGACGGGATTCTATCTGATTGATGCATTAATAGCGGGCGAGTTTGATGTCTTTTGGTCTGCCCTTAAACAACTGGCTTTACCCGCAATTACATTGGCTCTATTTACGCTGGCACCTTTGGCGAGAATGACGCGTGCGTCAATGTTGCAGTCTTTAGCCTCGGATTATGTGCGCACCGCTCGCGCCTGCGGATTGTCTTATGGCAAGGTCTTAAGGACATATGCGCTACGAAATGCGTTGCTACCTGTCATCACCACCTTAGGAATGGTTTTCTCATTTTCACTGGGTGCAAACGTTTTAGTAGAAAAGGTCTTTAGCTGGCCAGGGATCGGCTCTTTTGCGATAGAGGCTTTGGTCGCTTCAGACTATGCCGCCGTGCAGGGTTTTGTGCTGGCGATGGCTTTGCTTTTTGTTGTGCTTAATCTGTGCGTTGACTTGGTTTATACGCTAGTTGATCCTCGGGTGAAAATTGATGGCTAACTCCTCTTTCCTTGGTCATGTCCATTACGTTGTCACAAGCAATCCAGTGACACTAATGGCAATGACGCTTTTTGCCATCATTGTGTTAACCGCTATTTTGGGGCCATCCCTCGTTGCCTACGACCCGCTGGCAACGACGTCTCAAGCACTTGAGCCACCGACCTGGCAACACTGGTTTGGGACCGACCATTTGGGGCGTGATGTCTTTTCTCGGGTAGTGGTGGCGACACGACTGGATTTGATGATTTCAGTCAGCGCGGTTTTGTTGTCATTTGTGGTGGGGGCATCGCTAGGCGGCATTGCAGGCTACTGGGGTGGTTGGTTGGATAGTACTTTGGGGCGGATGCTAGATACGATCATGGCATTTCCCCTGTTCGTGTTGGCCATGGGAATCGTGGCGGCTTCAGGCAACACGATCCAAAACGTGGTGATTGCCACAGCCATTATCAACTTACCCTTTTACGCCAGAGTGGCGCGTGCCGAAGTTGTTGTGCGCCGTCAATCTGGATGGGTTCTGGCCGCACAGTTGGCTGGCAATGGTCCATGGCGAATACTTTTTGGGCGTGTTTTGCCAAACGCACTGCCACCCATGATGGTTCAGATATCGCTAAATATGGGATGGGCGATATTAAATGCGGCGGGCTTGTCTTTTATTGGTCTTGGTGTACGTGCACCCACCGCTGAGTGGGGCATCATGGTGGCTGAAGGCGCCGGCTACATCGTTTCAGGTGAATGGTGGTTGGTTATTTTTCCAGGTGGGGCGCTTATGCTTGCTGTATTTACCTTCAACTTGCTCGGCGATGGTCTACGCGATATTTTCGATCCACAGAGGCGAACATGACGTCCTTTGCGCCAGAAGCAGCGCTCAATGCCTTTTTGACACTTGAACATTTGAGTGTTGAGTTTCGAACACGTCACGGTATTGTGTCAGCGGTTAATGACATCAGTCTGTCACTGGCGCGCGGCGAAACCTTGGGCATCGTGGGTGAATCGGGCTCAGGAAAATCAGTCACTTCATACGCCTTGCTGGGGCTGCTTGATCGAGCTGGGCGAGTCACAGAAGGATCAGCTGTCTATTCTGGTATTTCACTCATTCCAGCAAGCGAGTCGACTATGCGTGACATTCGGGGCCGAGAGATTTCGATGATTTTTCAAAACCCTCGTGCCGCGCTTAATCCTATCCGAACCGTGGGAAAGCAAATCCAGGACGTGCTTTTGCAGCATGCCCAATGCACTCGTCAGACAGCGCGACGCCGAGCCATTGAAGCCTTAGAGAATGTTCGTATCCGTGATCCGCACCAGCGGGTGGATGCCTATCCTTTTGAGTTGTCCGGTGGCATGTGTCAACGTGTCGTGATTGCCATGGCGCTTGCGTGTAAGCCGCGGATTTTGATTGCCGATGAACCGACCACTGGATTGGATGTCACCACACAGCGTGCGGTCATGGCGCTTGTGTGTGAACTGACACGCGAGCATGGGATGGCAACCATTCTAATTACTCACGATCTGGGGCTTGCGGGCGAATATTGCGATCGCGTCTCAATTATGCAGAAAGGCAGAATTGTTGAGTCAGGGTCAGCACGTCAAATATTTCATCGCCCTTCACACGCGTACACACGAAAGTTAGTTAAAGCGACACCGCACGCCGCTGAAAATGTCAGAGACTTGTTGCCCGACGATGAAAAAAGTCCGCTGCCACCGATAGGCTTAGATGATGTCAGGCCGCGACGACCCTTGCTTGAAATTCAAGAATTGCGGCGTCACTTTGCTGGCAAACGATCTTGGACTGATGTTTTGGCGTGCCGTCCTGCCACTGTATTTGAGGCCGTCAAGGGTATTTCGCTTGAAATTTGGCCTGGTGAAAGCGTTGGCCTCGTGGGCGAATCTGGTTGTGGCAAGTCGACAACGTCATCGATGATTATGCGTTTGCTCGACCCCACTGATGGTGCGATTCGCTTCAAAGGGCAAGACATCACGTTGATTAACCGTCAGGCATTTGTGCATCATGCGATGCGACGATCTTTGCAAATGGTGTTCCAAGATCCAACCGATAGTTTAAATCCTCGATTCAGTGCAGCTGACTCGATTGCCGACCCATTGCGTCGATTAATGGGCATGAGCCATCGCGACACCATCGCCGCACGAGTGGCTCAACTCGCTGATATGGTAGGTTTGCCCCAGGATCTGCTGACTCGTTTGCCTCACCAGCTATCTGGCGGACAAAAAGCTCGGGTCGGTATCGCCAGAGCGATAGCGAGCGAACCAGACTTGTTAATTCTCGATGAGCCAACGGCCGCACTCGATGTCTCTGTTCAGGCCATCGTCTTGAACTTGTTGGTTGATTTAAGGGCTAGAACGGGCATGGCGTACCTTTTTGTGAGCCACGATTTGGAAGTCGTTCGGTTGTTGTGTGATCGTGTGATCGTGATGCGTAGTGGCGAAATCGTCGAACATGGACCGACAACACAAGTCCTTAATCAGCCAAGCCACCCCTATACCTGCGAATTACTCGCAGCGGCGCCAAGACCGCCAATCGAGGCCCACGTTGAACCGGAGTTCTCACATGATTGATCCTGGATTTAAGCCGTTAACGATCGCTGATTATCAAAGCGCTTACCGCGAGGCACGCCAATCGATGAGAGAAACACTCATTTCATTGTGGCGAACACTTGATCAAAACGCAGTCGGTCCAGCCGGTGACACGGCTTGGATTTACCTGCCCACACAAGCGCAGCGAGAGTCACTACTGACGGCTTTGGAGAAAAAAAATCAGGCGGACTGTCCCTTATGGGGTGTGCCGTTTGCTGTCAAAGACAACATCGATATAGCCGGTTGGCCAACGACGGCGGCCTGTCCCGCGTTTCAGTATTTGGCTAGTCAGCATGCAACGGTGGTGCAGGCTTTGATCAATGCCGGTGCTGTGCCCATGGGCAAGACCAACCTCGATCAGTTTGCCACGGGACTCGTCGGTACTCGATCACCTTACGGGTGGGTGCCCAATGCCTTTAGCGCTGAGCATATCAGCGGTGGTTCAAGTTCGGGTTCAGCCAGTGTTGTTGCTCGTGGTCTCGTGTGTTTTTCATTGGGAACTGACACGGCAGGCTCGGGTCGCATACCGGCGGGGTTTAATCATTTGGTGGGGACAAAACCGACGCCTGGACTTGTTAGCACGCAAGGCGTGGTGCCAGCTTGCCAGACGCTCGATTGCGTCTCGATCCTGAGCTTGACGACCGCCGATGCCTCTACGGTACTTGAGTCATTGGTTAACCATCGCCATTCTGTGACGAAGACAGAACCTCAATACCATGCGCCAATTTTCAACCAACGCTTCGCTTTTCCGAAGGGTTTGCGCGTTGGTGTGCCAGCTGGTGCCGTATTTAACGACCCCCATTACGCCGCATGTTTTCAAGAGGCGCTTGAGTCAGTTAAGCGTTTGGGTATCACTCCCATAGCAATCGACATGACGCCGCTTGATGCGATTGCGGCCAAACTATACGCCGGCCCTTGGGTGACAGAGCGATATTTGGTAGCGCGCCATATTTTTGACACGAACTCGACTGAACTGGATTTGACAGTCAAGGAGATTGTCAGTGCTGGACGGGCGTATAGCGCGGCAGATGTCTTTGCTGCGATCTATGACATTCGCCAACTGGCTGTACAGGCTGACGCGATTTGGCACGAGATTGATGTGTTGCTGGTACCGACGGCACCGGGATTGCCAAAATATCAATCAGTTGTGGACGATCCAATAGGGGTCAACACTTCGTTAGGGCGCTACACCAATTATGTTAATTTACTCGGCTGGGCCGCCTTGGCAACACCTTCAGGATTCACGCCAAGTGGCCTGCCGTTCGGGGTGACTTGGATCGCACCAGGCGGTACCGATCATGCGCTACTGGCCCTTGGGCACGAATGGATGCAGACCCAACGGCTGCCGTTGGGTCTGCATTTGCGTAAATTTTCTGATCTAGCGCCAAGTGTGCTCACCAGCCCGAAAGATTCACACCAGATTGCTGTTGTTGGCGCCCACTTGAGTGGCATGCCGCTCAATGGTCAGTTGCAAGCCATTGGTGCGCGCTTGCGTGTTGCAACGACCACTAGTGCTAACTACCGCTTATATGCTTTACCCAATACCAAACCACCCAAACCTGGTCTGGTCAGGGTAAAAAATGATGGCCAGTGCATAGCGATTGAGGTTTATGATGTGCCAACTTGGGCAGTATCAGGATTTTTGCGGGATATTGCCTCACCTTTAGGGCTTGGAAGCGTTGAGTTAGCCAGTGGTCAGTGGGTTACAGGATTCATTTGTGAACCGGTGGCTGTCGACGAGGCGTTAGACATCACGTCTTTCGGGGGGTGGCGAGCTTATATGACGCAGAGGATTAAATGAGTAATTTGAGTGACCTGAGGTTAGCGGATCGAGCTTATTTGAGGATTAAAGAGCGATTGGCTGATTTGGATCTAATGCCAGGCGATCGCTTGTCGGAAAAAGAATTGGCTGAGCAGTTCCAAATCAGTCGAACGCCCATACGGGAAGCATTACAAAGATTGCACCATGAAGATCTGTTGGCACTGTCACCCAAGCTCGGGTGGACGGTGCCGCAGTTGGATTTTGAAAAAATAGATCAGCTGTATGATTTTCGTATTCTAATCGAACGAAACGCGGTCTTGATTTGCGCCGAGCAGCAATCACTGAACCCTGCATGGCGTCAGCTCGAGCCGATATGGCAGGTCACCGAGGATCAGCAACTCGCCGATCCTCAACAGGTTGGAAGACTTGATGAGTCTTTTCATCAAACCCTCGTGCAGGCGGCGGGCAACGCTGAAATAGCGCGTGTCCATAAGGATATCACTGAAAAAATTCGCCTCATTCGTCGTTTGGATTTCACCAAGCCCACTCGCATTGCTGCCACCTACGCCGAACACCAAGCCATTCTCCGTTATATCGCGCTGGGCAAGGGTGAACGTGCGCAAGTGTCATTAGAAGCGCATATCACCGCGAGCAAAATTGAGTCGCGCACCATTACGCTTGAGACCATGTTTAGGCGGGGGCAGGCAGGCCCATTGACCCAAGACTAAATCGATTTCGGTAGTGGTACCGCTGCATCCAGAAGATGATGGTTGTCAGCCGCTATTTTTAATGAACGCTACTGAAAAGATATCTTCACCGCGGTATTAATTGACATCCTTCCCCTTAATGGAGTGGATTTCCGCGCATCCTTTTAAAACCTCGAGAACGATTGGGCCTCACATCTTAAATAGGGTGGTTTTTTTGAGTAATCGGAAGTCGGCATGCCCTTTGCACATTGATCGTCATAGACCAACACAAAAAAGCACACCACATTCATGAGTACTATGGCCCTGAAGTCTGGTCGAATCTTAAGCTTGCGAGCCCAATTAATCGACCGTTAGACAATCCTCTAGTAACAAATTTGCCGTGTCTAAAGCAAGTGCCAGCAATGTCATGGATATTAAAAGACTGTGATGTTGATATCATGATCGCAATAGCTCGTCAAAATTGTCACGGTTATCATAACAACGCATGATTGTGGTGCGCGCAAAGCTTAATTGCGCCTCATTAACGATGCCATCTGTGTCGAGCTGCCGCAGTGCGGGTCCAAGGGGCCAATGTCGGTGAACGACACGCCGTAAGCATGGCGGGCGGCCACGCCAAGGGCCCAACTTTGAAATTGCGCACGGGTCCACTCAAATCGATGGCCAGGGTGGCGTTTTTGGCCGGCTACCATGCCATGCAAAACGTTGTATTCCTTGTTCGGTGTGGTCACTAACACCAGCTTGGGTTGGACCTGACCAAAAAGCGCTTGTTCAACCCTCGAAAGACGACCGGGCTCAATGTGTTCAATGGTTTCTAACAGCACAGCAGCCTCAACCGCTGATTCCACCCAGTCGGCGTTTTCAAAGGATCCGAGTCGCACTTGCAGTCGCGTGTTGGTTCTAAAAATATCCAAACCCAAGCGCTGTCTGGCGTTTTGAATGACACGGGGGTCGATATCAATACCCAAAACGTGTTCGAACTCGGGTTGCTCGCGCAGCCGTAGCATTAGTTCGCCGTCGCCACAGCCCAAATCGGCTACCGTGTGAACGCCGCTTGCCAAAAGGGCAGACACAACAGCGTCTAAGCGAAGGTGGTGCAGGGCAGTGGACATACGGAATAGGAAAATATGAGTTCAACAGGTTTCATTATCCCAGCAGGACAGATGCCTATCGGGTTTTTGAACAATGTGTCAATTTTTTAATCCCTGCAAAATACCATGTTGGAAAATTTTAAGAACACGTAATCACCTCGTTTTTGATATGTTCCAAGTGCCGTTTGCAATTCTGATTGATGCGATTACTGTGAGGCACTAAGAGCTTTTTGAGTGTTTAAATCAGACGCAGTGTTTTTTGCTGTTTCTGGTTTAACGCTTTGCGTGCTTCAGGCCACGTTACCGTTGCTTGTCATCATGATGGCGTTTAAAGCAGTAAATCTGAAGCGGTACATTGCCACAATAATTGTCTATGGGTCGTGTGATGCGTCATCAATCAATCGGATTAGCGCAGCCGTTGCTGCTCAGCATGGCTTTCATGAGCCTTTTTCTGCTGCTGTCTGCTAAGAATGTGAGCGCGCGCGATGTATTACCTGCTCAAAAAATCAAAAACAATGCCGATGATGTGTTGGCTATCATGGCTCTATCTGAGGTACCAGACTTGACCGCTAGTTTCATATCGTTTGATGACGCTCAGTCTGGTCAGAACCGGCTTAACATGATTCAAGTGGCGGGTGGTACGGCATCGGCTGAGGCGGCCAGTATTTATGCACGCTACCGCGCGCCAACGGGGCTGTTTGTGATGGATAGGCCATTGCGTTATGTGCTTGAGTTCGCCTCAACGGCCTACCTCGGCGATCAGCGCGGGTTGCTTGGTTTCAATAACCTAAGCTCTGTTGGCGCGGGTATTGAGTTTGACTCTAGCGCCAAAAGCGGCTTGAT
>ERZ887849.736-NODE-736-length-34024-cov-47.188908_pt1 | contig 34024 bp, 64 predicted proteins | sample MGYA00521267_ERZ887849 | MGnify/ENA primary metagenome ERZ887849 (study PRJEB32303, sample SAMEA104408601) | aquatic metagenome | biome: Brackish water; feature: Pelagic; material: water | place: Baltic Sea | collected 2014-06-06T16:11:00 | depth 2,863 m ... | reverse complement strand
CGTTAGGCATAATTAGAGTCTATCCACTCTTCTAAATCGTGTCTGTATTGCCCAAAGGTTATTAAATGGTTCTGATAAGTTACAAACCAAATACCATGTTTTTGTGTACGCTGAAACCTAAAATCATTTTTGTAAACATATTCTTCAGCAATCATTTCAGAACTATGCCTAACAATTTGTATAGTGCATTGGTCTTGCTTTAGTTCTTCAACTTTTGCTTCTAACCAATCAATATAATTAGAATCATCAAATGCTTTATCTGTTTCTCCTATTGTTTCTGGGTGTTCTTTTTTAAATTGTTTTCTTAGTTCAGTCATAATTTACCTGTATTTAGTTGTTATATAATCAATCTTTCGATTTCTTGTTTACTTATCTTTGCTTTGATTTATAACTTGTTCACCATTTTTTATTAGGTATAGACAGCTAGTGTTTAAGTACACTTCTTGTGTACCCCCTTTAATAGCAGCGTCTACTGAATCGCCCCACTCCTTTATTATAACCTTTGGTTCTACATGGATAGATTTGTATAAAGGGTGTATACTTACGCTAAAGTCTTCGTTAAACTCTTCTTCTGTATCATAGTGAATATAAAAGGGGTCATCTTCTACATCTACATGTAGTACTACCCAACCTTCTTTGGGAATCATATTAACCGCCGCATCAAATCTGTTTATTGTTTTAACCATAATATTATAACGTATTAAATTGATTTATATTACCAAGATGCTCTATAGAAAACGATTTCTTTTTCCCAATCTGTTCTTCCTATTGCGTTTTCTAAAATTGAAATGGTTGATTTAATATCATCCATATAGTATTGGTCAACTTCAGTACTACCAAAGAAGAATCCTGCTGTTGGGGGTAGAGTTTCTTCTGGACTGGACTTTTTGTGTACCACATTGTAGCACTTTTCCAAAAGGTCTTCCAAATCTTCTTTTGAAACCTCTGAAAGTTGGCACTCATCTATTCCGTCTTGACAGTTTTCTACAAACCAGTTATGTACTGCATTAGCTTTCCGCCAATAACCAATCTCTTTTGTAAGTGATAAATACTTCGTATGCTCTCCTGCCTCATGAATTGCCTCATCTAATTGTTCTACCCCTTCAATATCAGGGCAAAGACCCTTAAGTCCAGCATTAAAATCATAATCCTCTTTAGCCCAAGGAAGTTCATTTTGAACTTTTGCGTAATCATCTACACTTAAACCTTCTACTCTTTTTGATTTCTTTAAATACATATCTAATCCCATTGTCTCTATTTTTTATGTTCAGTATAATATAGGAACAATATATCGTACTAATCAAAAAGTGTGTAAAAAAAATTTGTTATGCAATGCATAATATCAAAAGAAAACTTTTCTACATAAAGGTATACAATAAGGCTTTGTTATATTCCGAAAAAAAAACAATTAATATTTCGGAAAATATATATTTATTATTGTATACCATGTATATATTTTTTTTGTTTGACCGTGCAGCCGGGATGGAACCAGGACGGTAACCCAGGGTCCGGACCGAAGTTGTGGACATAAAAAAAGGCTTCCCCCTAAAGAGAAGCCTTTTGTGTGACGCATGTTGCGAAACATTCGCCTGAACAAGTTATACTAAAATACTGATTATAAATTAAAAGTAAAGTGTTGATGAAATAAAAAAGGCCACAATAACATGTGACCCTCTTTATTCGGAACGTTTAATGCATGCACGGTTTATAAACTCTGTCGACTAACATGACTACGTCTACCCCTTCTACGTTTTGAGTTATTTTAAGTTCTCCTGCATAATTCTGTACATCTATTTCTACATATATAACTTCTTCCCATTCTAGAGAAGCTTCATACCATCCTCCATCTTCCATGTCACTGTATTTTGGTGCATCTACCCAATGACCTAAACCTCTTAAAGTATCTTTTTGGTGTATAAAACTTAAGTTTATTATAGATTCTCCATCTTCTTCTACATCAAATGTAACTTCAAGTCCAACCTGTTTAGATTCCCACTGGTATGAGCCATCATTTAATTGTTGTGCACTTATTGAAACAGTGCATGTTGCTACTGTTATAAAGATTAATGATAATATTAAATTTTTCATTTATGTTTATTTTAAGTTTTTTATTTTATCTCTTATTATTATAGCGCTTTCAAAGTCTTCGTTTGATATTGCTATTTCCAATTCTTTTTTTAACTCCTCTTTTTTGTAATAAATGTTTGCTTTAAGTATATCATCTTTAGGTTTTATTCTACACTCGACTTCTAGACCAGCAGCCGATTTCTTATGCTCTTCTGAACCGCACAACATAAATCCCCAACTAACCAAAACTTCTGTAATAGATTCTTTGCTCATGGTACCTTTGTAATACATCTCTCCCCTTTCCATCTCATCTATATTCACTGCTCTTAGCTGGGGGTATATTTCTGTAACCCATTCCTCTACTAAAAACTTACCACACAGTGTCCAGGCTGTTATCATGATTGTATACCCATCTATCTCAAAGAAGTAATATTTTTCTTTATCTTTTTCTGATATTTCTTGTATTCTAAATACGAATTCATTTTGTTTCATAAGAATAAGTTTGAGTTTTAATATAGTTTCAAAACAAAGTTAACATTTTTTAGATTAATTAACCCCCAACTTTTTAACAATCACTACATTGTATATGTTGGGGGTTTTGTTTCGAGACAAATTGAAACATTATTTTTTCACTTTCTTCAACTCTTCATCCACAAGGTTCATAAATTTTTCTATCATCAAATCTGTTCCCTCTTTTATAGTCTCTCCTGTATTACTATCTATAACATTATATTCATTACATCTCCAAGTACCCGCACCTTCAAGTTCATTGTGTAAGAAATGTAATAATGGATGTGTTTTAGTAGTAGACTCTAAAGCGTTATCTATTTTTTCTTGCGTAAGATATCCACTAAAATCTCTCCCTTTAACTTTATTAGACAACTGCGTTGACAATTCTGCTAGTGCTTCACCTTTAAATAGTCTATTTGATTCTGAACCAACTTCAATTTCATTCATTGGAGTTTTTAGTTTAGTAATATCTAAACCTCCAAGTAGCAACATTTTCATATTCATTTCGCTTTTAAAATACTTATTATGACTGTATGAACCTTTTGCAAATGCTGAAACTTCTTTTATTGATGATATTCTTGAATTGTTAACAAGGTCTTTAATGAACTTTTTATTTTTCATTAAATCTTTTGACGCCTTTGTAAGTCCGACAATTATACTTTTATCATTACTTACATTATCAATATCATGCCTCTTAACAAAGATTAAGTTATATCCGTAATAACATAGCAGTTTACAAGTGTGTTCATATCCCACTTCTAATGCTTCTACCGTTTCAGTGCTTTCAGTTTTTGGTGTCACTGTAAATTTGTTTATATTTTTTGCTTCGTTTTTACATATAGTACTATTTATGGATACTCTAACTTTGTCTAAATCTTTTAATTCTGCATAAATTCCTATTGGGATTATAACATTCTTTCCTTCATTTGTAAAATCAAAGTCAGTAATAAACTTTTCTTTTTTATTGTACTCCATTTTTAACTTTGAAGAATACAAGGCACCATTGAATCCAGTTACCATCCTTCTAGCATAAATTGAACCTAAACTAACATTCTTCTTCACGCCAGAACCGTTGTAACTTCTTTGAACTTTTGCTCTCTCAACATCTACATAATTAAGAACTTCAACATTTGACTCTTTTAACAAGTCTAAAAAATCGTTTTTTTGCTCTTTACCAACATCTAAATAGTTAAGCCCATTCATAAAAATAATTCCTAATTTACTATCTTGTGTTGCTTTAGTTTGTAGAGTTATGTTTTTTGCGTAAGCACTACTCTCCCCCATTGTTTTCAAAACAAACAAGTAATTATTCATTAAACTAACGTCAGGTCTTACTCCATTAATTTTGTTCTTTTTGCTGAATGAAAAACGTTCTCCATTAGTTATCTTAAAGAAATCCATCTGTCTATTAGAAATGTCTTTTATAGTACCGTAATCTTTGTATTCTGGGTATGTTTTTTCAATAGTTTTATTAGCACCATATTTCTTGAAGTAGTCTTGCACCTTTTGTCCTTCCTCTAGTGTAAACCATCTTTTATTAGAGTTTTCCGAATGATTACGATAAAAATTATATATCCCAATTTTACCTAATGTACTATCAATATTAGAAAAGTCATTAATAATCATTTCTTCAATACAGACTTCTGCACTTTCAAATTTTTCATAAATCTTTTCTATATTTGACTTTGTATATTCAATTTCTTCTCTACTTGCCGACAAAGTTAATTCTCCCGTATTGAAAGTTAGTACAGTATTTCTATGTATATTTTCATAATAGTACCTTGTTTTCATATCCATAAGTCTTGAACTTTCAATGTGAGTTTGAATTTCACTATCCACTCTCCCCACTTGTGTGACATTTAACGTATAGGGTATCCCATCAATTTGTAGTATTAATCCGTCTTGTTTTGTATCAAACAAATCTGAATTATAGTTACCATAAATTACTTTAAAATCTTCCTTTTCAATTAGGTTTTTTACTTCTGCCATTTTGTTCTCACCATTAACAACAATTTGAGGTTGAACATCCCACAACAGAGTAGCCTTTAAACATTCAGAAACAAACTCTGATTCATCTCTATCTTGTATGGGTACAATTATCTCTGTACCAGTGTTTTCAGTTGTTTCATTAGAAGATACTAAAAGAAGTTGAGACACTTCCTGGCCTCCTTCGTTAGAAATAACAGCTTGATAAACATTGTGTAATCTTTTGCCTCCTTCTTCTGAAACGGTAGAAATTAAGAATTCATTTGTATAAGCAAAAGGGGTCTTTGCACCAATACCAAACCCTCCAGTTTGAGAATTGGAGTCTCTTTTTGTTGAACTACCATATTTTAAGAATACATTATCTATTCTTGAAGGGCTTATTCCTACTCCGTTATCCTTAAAAGATATATTCATACCCTCATCCAACAATCCATCATTAGATATATTAATAATTACAGGAACTTCGACATTACCCGCCTCTCTATTTGCATCTCTTGAATTAGATGCTACTTCTCTACAAACCGCTGCTATCTTATTAGAGTATAGTTTGTCTCTTAATATACTAACAATCATTTGGTTGCTTGTATCTACTGTAAACTCTTTTTTGGTGTTTACATTTAATGTTTGCGTAGTGTCGCTTTTTAATTTTTGTAATTTCATTTTGTCTCTTTTTATTTGTTATATTATAATATAGGAATAAGTTTTTATACTAATCAAAAGTATTTGAATTATTTTTAAATTTTTCTTCAAATATGTTATATGAAATATCAAAAAGGTTTTCTTTGGGTATTTCTACAATTCCTTTTAATGTTTCAAAGTCTCCCTTGTCATAAATTTTATATCTGGCTATACTCATTTCGCTTGAATTACTATTTGAAAAAGAAACAATATCAAAAGGACTAATTAAAGCATAGCTTGTTACTTCTGATATATTATCTTTTTTATGTAAAACTAAAGACAATGAATTGTGTCTAACTTTCCTACTAAAATCGTTACCTACATCTAAAGGTGTGCCTTCTACATTTCCATTACATTTGTGAGAACTGCTTAAAGGTAGTAATAAGTTTCCATTTTTGGTTATACCTACAACACTCAACTCATTAAACACTACATTTGCGTTTTTTGATACGTTTTCAGAAGCAAAGAATATCTTTTTAGAAAGTTTATATAAAGGTTCAATATCGGCTTCATTAGACATCATTTCAGTTGCCTTTCTTACTAATAGTTTTGAAAAGTGGTTAGTTTTTTTATGAAAAACATCTTTCATTCTACCCTCTTCCAATTCAAAATATTTGCTTACAAACTTTGAAAGTTTATCTTCAAAATTATCAAATATATTTGCTATCTTTTGTGTATCATTGTTTTTAATGTAACCACAAACAATATCAAATATTTCTGGGGACATATTTTTAGAAATAACTTGTCTTTCCCCATTTAAGAATATGATTAGTTTGTCTCCTAATCTTACTGCACTTACGTTTTGTTTGTTATTATTCATAGTGTATAATTTGTCTCTCTATTATAATATAGGAATAAGTTTTCAAACCAATCAAAAACTATATCTTTTTTTTTAAAACATTTCATTTACCCATTATTACAATATAGGAATAATTTTCGGGACTAATCAAAACCCAGGATGCGATGGAACAGGGTTTTTTTTAATTAAAAGGTATACAATAATAATAACGTATATTCTGAAAAAATATTACAAATATTTCGGAAAATATATAGTCATTATTGTATACCATGTCTATATATTTTTTGGTAAACAGGTGAACCAGGAAGCCGGGCCCAGGGAAGTTTATTGCAAAAAAAAAGACCAACAAATTAATGTTGGTCTATTCTATGTGGTATGTACTTAATAATTATTTCACTTTACAAGTATCTGTGTATGAAGTAACTATATTTTTAAATTCATCAGTAGATTTATCTAATCTATATCCCCCATATACCGTAACACTTGATACGTTTAGTATCATTTTTAGTATAGGGTTTTCATTTAAACATTTAGTCGCTATTTTCATATCGTTTAAAAATTCTTCTTCCAATTCAATGTTTATGTTTTTTAGAAAATTTGAATTTACTTTACCATTAAAAATGTTTAACATTGTTTTTACTGAAAGATTTTTATTTGATAACTCTATAACATTTTTGTATTTGTCAGAAAGTCTAACTAAAGAATTTTTAACTTTGTCTTTTGCATTTAATTCATTAATAATTAAAGAATTATGAATACCAGTTGCTTTAATGATTGAACTTTGTATGCAACTTTCTATTAGTTTACTTTTATCTTTAATCATCAAATTCTCTAACGCTTTATTTATTGTAGGCACATTTTTAAAGTAATCTACTTTTGAACTTGAAATTCCTATTGTTTGTATTCCATTTGCTAACAATATTTGTCTAACTGCGTCTAACGAACTATCAATACCATTTACGACATTTGAGCCAGTATATCTTTCTAACTTAAAATCGCTTAATTTTTCTTTTTCAATGTAACAAAAGTTTCTAACGGTATTATCTAATGTGTTTTCATTAATGTTTTCTATTGCATTTACAAATACCTCTCCCTTTTTGTCGTAATTAATTGAAGCACTTTCCCACTTCATTTCCCAACGGTTTTTATTTAAAATTCTAACATTAACTTTGACTATATCTGTCTTGTTTTGAGTTTTCTTTTTCGTGCTTGTTAATCTTTCAACTTCCGAATACTTACTTGTTGTTAAGCCAATATTTTTAAACATTTCTTCATCATTCTCTTTTAGTAAATTATATTTTATTAAAGAACAACCGTGGTTTCCGTAAGTTAAATTTTGATATTGTTCAAAACTTAATTTTCTAAGTATAACATAACCAGTATTATAATGCTCTACTTTAAGTTGTGCATTTCTTGAAGTAACCAACTTAGGTAAGTCTAACTCGTAAATATCCTTAGTCCATACATCAGAATTTGCACTTGAACTCCCGTAGCTATTTCTGTTTTTAACCATTCTGTTTTTGTTGTCCATAGCATAATTGTCAAAAACATAAGTACCAAAGTTAAATTGACCTACTGTTTTAATTCCTTTAAATTCTGGAAATGTCTCAATTTCTGAATTTTGTGCAAGAATTTCTCCTAAAAACTTAACATAATTGAGTGGCATACCTTTCATATCATTAGAAGCGTTACGACTTGAATAATAATTTGCCGATATTATTCTTAAATATTCAGCCATTTCACACGCCTCTAAATAACTTTCTGCTTTTTTATGATACTCTCCAATCAACTCTCCCCCCTTAACTAATACTTTAGAGTATTTGTCATAAATATTATTTAAGTTATCTTTAATGTATTCAATATCTTCCCTACTTCCAGAAACGCTTATGTCTCCCGTTTGAAATTTAAGTACCCACTTATTTTTTCGTCTGTCCTTTGTCATTTCAACACCCAATTCGTTTTCAAGTGTTTCGTGATTAATTGAATAAGGTATTTCGTCTATTAATGCTATATACTTTGTGTCAGAATTAAAAAGTGGTTTATTATCATCATCTACAAATATAATACAATCATCATTTTCATAACTTGTTTTATCTATAATGTGAGTATGATATTCAAAACCTTTAAGAATAGGTTTTACAGACCAAAAGTTTGTGCAAAAAATAATTTCTTTTTCAAATTGTTCTCTATCTTGTTCACTCTTTAAAGGAACGGTAATTTTAGTACCCGTTTGACTTTTAGTTTCATTTGAACCTAATTCAATCATACGACTAACTTCGTTCTTTCCGTCAGAAGTGATAACTGCTTGATATAGGTATTCTAATCTTTTTCCATTTTCCTCTACAATAGTATTAATGAAGAAGTTATCAGTATAGGCAAAAGGGGTTTTTGCACCAATACCAAACCCACCAGTAAATTCATCACTATCTCTTTTTGTTGAGCCACCATATTTCAAGAATATATTATCCATTCTTTCTGGACTTATTCCTACTCCATTATCTTGAAAAGATATAGAATTTGTTTCTTCTGCTAACAAATTACTTTCTCCACTAATTGATATTACAATAGGGGTATCGCCTCTTTCTGCCTCTCTATTTGCGTCTCTACCATTGGAAGAAATCTCTCTTGCTACTGCACCAATTTTGTTTTTATACATTTTGTCTCTCAACAACTTTATAACCATAGTATCGTTAGTATCTACACTAAAGGTTTTGCTTGTTGCACCCGAAATTTGATAATCTTTTTTTTGTGTTTTAATTTTCATCTTGTCTCTTTTTATTTGTTACATTATAATATAGGAATTAGTTTTCAAACTAATCAAAAATTAATTGTTTTTATTTTAATTTTTAATTAAATTAAAGCCACCAAAACAATCTAACTTATTTACTTTTTCAGTATTCATTAATTCTTTTGTAACCCATATATTTCCACTTACTCCTATATTGTTTCCAACAATTAAATTTCTTTTTGGTATATTCAATGTTAGGTCTCCCCCAATTAATAAATTGTCTCCTAACATACACGTTCCCCTTGTTGCTATTGAAATTGAAGTATATAAGCTAATATTATCTGGTATGTTTATGTTTTCGTTAGAAGAAATGTTTATTTGTTCTAAATACCTCTCCCCACTTTTAAAAGGCAATAAACCTAAACTTAACTGAAAGTCAAAAGTAAAGAACGTAGAATTTGAATTTATTATTTCTTGTACTGCATTAACATTTTGTTTGAACGCCATTTTTGAACTGTCCGATATTTCTGAAAAATTATACTTTTTATTTAATTCAACAAAATAATCAAGATATTCTGGTTTAGGAGAACTGTTTGAGTGTCCTTTAAACTCAAATATACGCTTATCTTTTGAGTATGCCTCAACAGTCAAATGTGGTCTGTTATATTTGTCTCTCAATGAAAACGCAACACTAACTCCACTTGAAATTCTTTGTGAATGAGAGCTGTTTCCAATACAATGTCCCATTACACTTCCCTCTTCTTTACAATCCCCAGAATTAACTAATTGTACCCACTTAAAGTCTCCACAATCTAATACAACATTTGTGTTCTTTAATCCATTTTCATTTGGTACAAATAAACTTTTTTGAAACTTAGTTGCTTCTTTTATTGCTTTTTTAAAGGAGTATTCATTCAAGTTAATGTTTTGAACTTCACGCTTCCAATCTAATACGGTATCAATTTCATTACTAAAGTTATTTGCTAATTGTACTTGATGTGGAGTTTGACTTTCTAAAAACCAATTAACACGATAACAATGTTTATCGGCTATTTGGTTTGCTATCCATAAACAATATTTTTTACTTTTAGTCAAACACCATTCGGCAACTTTTTCTGGCAAACCTATTTTGTTTACCATAATATTCATTCTTTTATCTTTAAATCTTTTTACTTCCATAGTAATTTCTTTGTTACATTATAATATAGGAATAAGTTTTTAAACTAATCAAAACAAATTTGAATTTGTTTCTACCTATTATAATATAGGAATAATTATTGGGACGAATCAAAAACGCGGGATGCGCCTGAGCATATATTTTTAATTAAAAAAAGGTATACAATAATAATAACGTATATTCCGAAAAAACATTACAAATATTTCGGAAAATAATAAAACATTATTGTATACCATGTATATATATTTTTTGTTTGACCGTGCAGCCAGGAAGCCGGGCCCAGGGAAGTTTGTTGCAAAAAAAAAGACCAACAAATTAATGCTGGTCTTTTTTGCGTAGTTTAGGGTTATCGTTTTAAATAACCTTTTTAAGTTTATTTTTAATCCTATGAAATTTAACAATACAATAGTTTCTTGTTATGCCCATTTCCTTTGCTACTTCATCAAAAGATAAATCACAATTAAATCTCAAGTCTAATATAGTTTGCTCATCTTTACTTAACTTGCTTATTGCATTCTTTATTTTTAAATCCATTTCAAATTTCAATTCTTTTGAAATTAAATTTTCTTCTGCATTTAATTTACTTTCTTTAAGTTGTATAAGATTAACTTCACTTTCTCCTAAATCAATTTTTTTATTAATACTAACAACATTTTTTGAAAACTTATATTTTGTTGTTCTTGTCTTATCTAAAAAAGAATTTCTTGCCACCTTTTTAATCCAGCCTCCTAATAATCCACTTCCATTTTCAACACTATACTTGGCTATGCTATTCATTACTTTTATCATAACATCAGAAGTCAAATCTTCTGCCTTTTGACTATCTCCATTGTAAAGTCTTATCAATTCAAACAAAACAACTTTGTAGTATTTGTTATATATAGGTGTATATGCACCCATATCTCCAGACTTTAATTTATCTACATTTTTCACATCTTCTAATGCTTCTATAGAAAATCCTTTCTTTTTCGCTATTTTATATTCTGTTTTCATCATATTTGTATTATACGTTAATATAGGATTAATGTTTCGTTTTAATCAAAAAATATTTAAGAAATATCGAAAACATGTTTGTGATTTACTATATATTTAAACTCTTCATCTGTTAATATAATTCCTTGCCCAAAGCTTTGTCCTGCTTCATCTATTAAATTCCAAGCATCTTCAACATCTTCAACTTCATGTACTTTTACTGGAGTTTTATATTCTGGGTTGTATTTAATTATTACTTTCATCTTTGTTTTGGTTTAATGTACTATAAACAAGTCAATAAACCAATACTTAGTTAATTATGACTTTTTTGTAAACGTATATGTATACTTTAGTCTTCATTGTTTTGATTTAATAGTTCATCAAGCTTTTCTTCAAACTCTGCTCTCATTTCTTCATCATCATAATATGTTATGCTAGTTTCTTCATCTGTCCACAAATGAATTTTAACTTTTATTTCTTTATCAGTTACATTATCTTTACTCATCTTTGTTTTGGTTTAGTAATTATTTTATTTCGTACACCTTGTTGTTTATCATTAAAACCTCTTTTATAGATTTACCTTCTAGACTCTCTTCAGTGTCTTTGTACACAAAAGAATTAAACTTGTAGGGGTTATAATAAATCTCTCTTGCTGTTTCTAAATTCAATACATCCTTCATCTCATCCAACGTTTTTCCATCTTGTAAGACATGATATTTGAGGGGTGTAATAAAAGCGTGAACGTTTTTCCTCTTTTCTTGCAAAACCTTTTGCCTACCAGTTTCCATAACTTTGAATTTAACATCATTCAAAAGCATTGTGTCTGCTCTTTCAGTTACTCTGTAGCCCTTTTTTTCTGGGACAAAGCCTTGTATTGAAAAGGTTTGCTTATGCAGGTTTCTATATATCTTAAATCGTTTCATGTTATAATATATGAATAAGTTTTGAGACTAATCAAAATTAATTTCTCTTTTTCTTTTCTCTGACATCATAAACTTCACCTGACAATCCATAATCACAGGTCCAGCCAATTTCTTCTAATTGATACTTTATTCTTGCACATTCTTCATATAGGTTTTTATTGTCATCCCAACTATCTACCACTGCTTTAACTGCAGGTGGAAAGTTTTCATATGCTCTTGCGTCTTCGTCTAAATAATCTTGTTGTTTCATATTATAATATAGGAATTAATTTTTAATCTAATCAATTTTTTCTAAATTTACTTTTGCCTGTTCATTAACTATGTTTAGAAGGAATTCTCTATCAAAACGTTCTCCTCCAACACCTTGACCTTCTTTTTTAATTTTAGTGCACTGAGTGTGAAGCCATAATACATTCAATTCTATTTCGGATTTTATTCTTTGTTGAGTACTTAAGCCCCAACCCTTAACATCCACTAGTTCACCATCTTTACATGCTTGATATAGTTCATTTAAATTTGAGACGCCCAACTTTACGTGTAGCTCAGCAGCTTTTTTAATACTAATGCCACTGACTGACGTCAAGCCCAGCAGGTCAAATTGATTATCCTTTTTCTTTTTTGTATTTTTTTCTCTCTTGCTCATAATCTTATATTATAATATAGGAATTAAAAATCAAACGAATCAATTTAATTTAGATTTTTGATTTATGAATTCTATATATGCTTTAGTATTTTGTCCCATCTCTTCCCTTACAACATCCATCCAACTAATGGGGAGAGCCACTGTAGGTAAATTAATCTCATCATGAATAGGAGTATGAAATTTGGCCGCATCATCGATACAGTGAATCACATCTCCATCATAATCAGGATAATCCATAAGTGCCTGGCTTTGTGGCCAATGAATTCTAAAGTATCCCTTGGGCAGGTCTTCTATGTTTCTTATAGTCTTATACATTATTCTTTCCTTTCATTAACACTGCAGCTGCACGATTCAAATCATGCATTGAATTGGGGTCATCTCTTTCCGCGGGTACCCATCCGCCATCAGACCACGTAGTGTACAAATCTTGCTCCTCACATATTTGCATCATCTTCAACCTTGGAATACCTGCCCACTTCTCCCTCGAGTCAACACCTTCACATCCACACGTTATCTTTTGAAGCCCGCATTCAGTACAAGCCTCATTATCACATCCATTTTCATGTTCAAACCCAATAGAGGTACCACAATCATGACAGTACTCTCTTCTAACCATATCTTTAATTAATGTAGCCATCTTATATTCTTTTTACGTTAGTTAAATATTCATAAACAAACTCTTCGTCTTCGTTCGCAGCGGTATAGTCCTCAGGTATATAATATTCTCTCCCTCCCCACTCTATACATTTGTGATTGTCCATCATTAGGTCTACATATTCACACTCTTCACTTCTTGCGTCTACTTCAGTACATATTGTATCAACGTAATTATCTATTATGTTTTTTATACCTCCCATAACTATGCGCCTAATTTATTATTATTGTTTTTTTTAAAAACCTCTTCTTTACTTCTCCCTTTTTTAGTGTAACCTGTCCACCCTTCTTTTTTAAGTTCTTTTAGTGCATTACTTGCTTCACTTCCTTTAGGTTGTGAGCCATGTATTAAAAGGGCAAATGAAACGTCTCCCTTGTAAGCGTGTGTGTCGTCATGGTCTATTTCCAAACCTAATTCTTTTGCTTGTTGTTCTGAATAAACAACAACTGCCTCCTTTAATTTATGTTCCTTAATCAAATCATCACGTTTCCCGCCTTTAGAAGCATTTAGTTTGAAGTTTGAAGGTATTTCATTCATTCTATTAATCCAGAACGGTAAAGCCTTTGTATATGCGTAAAATAATACGTTAGGAATATCTTTTGCTACCTGCAACCAAGCGTCAAAGTATTTTTGATTAAAAAAGTCTCCACCTACATGAATACGAATAATTGTAGCCTTTTTAGGTAAACCTTCTTTTATTAGTTTAACTATGTTTTCTGTACTTTCCTTTTTAACTAAGTCAAAATTATGTTTCCTTGCATTATAGGTATTCTTATACAACACTTCTTGAGACGCTGAAAAGCAACGAAACTTTGTATCTTTGCCGTCTTTTAAAAACTTCTTTCCTGTTTCTTCATTAATATGAGCCTTAGATAAACAGTCTTTTGCAAATGGACAACTCCACCCTGACAATAAACTGAAAGTAAATATATGACTTCCTAACTTTGAATTTCCTTTACTGAATTTTAACATAATGTCTTTTTATTTTTTTGTTACATTATAATATAGGAACAATATATCATTCTAATCAAAAAACACTGTAAAATAATTAAACTTTTTATAAACCCAACATAACACGCTAACTATCAGTACATTATGAAATTACCAGTACTGAAGTTGCTGGCGGACGCCGCTGGACGGTGAATCCCAGTGGCTTATTTTGTTAATAAGGTATACAATAAAAAAGTAATATATTCCGAAAAATAATTACAAATATTTCGGAAAATAATAAATGATTATTGTATACCATGTATATATTTATTTTGGTCAACAGGTGAACCAGGAGGCTGCTTCCAGGGGACCAGGGAAGTTTATTTGTTTATTTAAAAAAAATGTATTGTATTTGTATAATCAATAAAACAAAAAAGGCTACCCTTAATAGGTAGCCCTTAGTGTAGTTTAGCTTAGTAATGATTATATCAAAGACATAACATGCTTCATTAATGTTTTGTCTTTTTCAACTTTCTTTTCAGGAAGTTCTTTTAAGTTTGTATTATATATGCCATAATTTAGAGCATTGTAAAGTGTGAACAAATTTCTTTCACAATTCTTGCTCTTTACAATTTCTCCAAACTCATTTGTATATTCCAATTCAGAACATACTTCTAAGTCAAACCTTTCTTTTGCAGATGTAATTATCTTTTTAGATAGTTTGACTTTTTTGCCTATTGATTCAATTTTGGCTTTTGTAACTTTGACTGTTGTCATTTTGTCAAATAAGTTCATATCATTTGTACAATCACCAATGAAATCTTGCACCTCTTGTAACAGGTGAATAACTTTGTCATAATTTTCTAAAGACAAATCTTCTGAATCAGAAGACATAGCATGTTTGAAAGAAGTTTTCATAACGTCCCCCTCTGGTCTTGTTAATCCATTAGAACAGATTAATCGGTGGTATCCCATTTCATGTCTCATAGTGGACCCTCCGTCATAAGAGTTCCATATACTTATTTTTGGAAATATACCATTAACAGTTCCAACATCTTTTCTATCACCTATAATGTAATCAACATAAAACTTTGATTTATTAATCACATTTATAGAACGAGTAAATTTAATGTTGTTATCATTAAAGTATCTTTCGATAGGTTTAAATATTTTAGCATTAGGCACTAAGTTGTACCTGCTTGAACAGAAGTTTAGAATGTTTTTGTTTTCATCCACAACTACATGGTCAAACCCAGGGGGTCCCACAAAATTGGGGAGAATTTTATTTAATTCTACCTTTCTAACTTTCTTGTATAACTCTTTTTCTTGTACAAACATATTATATACTTTTTTTTGTTACCATTCTTAATAATGTTTCATTAAAGTGTTTCATATCATTCATATTGGCACTATTTTCAAATGTGTCAGTAGGTGAATGACATAATCCCCAAGTAGCACAATACCCTCTAGCACTAACTTCTTCCAGCTCACTCTCACTTAATATACCAATACAACAAGCGTTTAGTCCTAGTCTTCTAGCATTTACACTTTCATTATATGGAGTTCTAACAACAGTTAATTCTCCCTCTAAAATATTTTCTTGTAAATCCATAAATAAGGAATCATCTCCCCCTTCACAACCTTGTATCCAATATTTATCACCATTAGCAGTAAGCTCTAGTGCATATATACTTTCTGGATAATCGTAAACATTATTTTCAATTTGTTCAAGCAACCTATTCATTCCCCTGCCTCCTATTTCTTCACAATCTGTGAAAGCAATAATTACATTACTTTTTAAATTTTCCTTAGGGGTGTTATATAATAACGAACACAACTCTAAAAGATTACAAACAGATGCTGTATTATCTTGGCAGTTTTCAGAATTAGGATTAGCAATATCATGATGTGCAGAAAATAATACACAAGTTCCATCGTCAGATTCATCATGTCTTTTAAATTGAACAATAACATTCGCAAGTTTATTGCTACTATGTTCTAATTTTCCATTGTGAGCCTCAAAAGTATCCAACTCAAAAGAAATTCCCATAGAAGCCAAAGATTGCATAATATATTCAAGTCTAGGAGTAATAGGATTCATATACCCAGAACCAGAATTACTGATGTTTCTAACATGTTTACACATATTGTACAAATGGTCATATGCCGTTATAGAGCTTAAATCAACCAGTTTCTCACCTTCATATAAGTCCCCGTTGTAGCGCATTGTTTTAATGTCTTTATCTTTCATAAATTTTAATTTAAAAAACAAATTTAATTAAAAATTTGCCTTGTACCAATAATATAGGAATAAAAACCCAAACTAATCAAAAACCTAAACACTTTCCTGCCACACGGAACACACCCTGGAACACATACTGATTTTCAACATGTTACACTGCTACCAGAAGCGAAGTTACTGGACGCCAGCCAGGCACAGCAGGAAGGTGTAATATTATATAGACAGGGTATACAATAGTGATAACGTATATTCCGAAAATATATTACATTTTTTTAATTAAAAATCGGAAAATAGTAAAATATTATTGTATACCATATCTATAATTTTTTTGGTCAACAGGTGAATCCAGGAAGCCAGGACCAGGAGACCAGGAAAGTTTGGACACAAAAAAAGGCGTCCATTTCTGAACGCCCACTTCATGAAAAGCAAGTTTAATATTTAATTCCACCTGTGTAAATCGTCACCATCCAATTGAGCGACTGCTTCTTGTAATATTTTTCCATTTTTTTCATAAGACTCTACTAAACACTCTAGTTCGGTTGCATATATATCTGTGAGTAACTTATCCTCATTTCTAAATGCTATTTGAAATTGATTTTTCGCTCTCATTATTCTTTCTGATAAATCTTCACTCTTTCTGGCTGATATCACCACTTTTGTTCTTACGGCTGTTAATGTATTATTCATTTTCTAATATGTCTAAAAGGTTTCTTGCTCTATTTCTAGTCCAATCGTTTGTGTGTGGCGAATTAATGAATATTGCAAGTTCTTCCATATTAGATTTGGTTATATATTTTGGTCTGCAATATCTTTCCCTTTCTATAATTTCTCCACCAACTCGGTCATAAAATCTATAGAACACACTTTTTTCAGTAAACCTTGTAACAACGCCTTCATTAACCCAGCCACTTGGTGTTTGGGGATAAACTTCAAATATTATATCTCCTACGTTTATTTCTTGTCCTATTAGATTATACTGTGGCATATGTATTTGAGTTTTGTTTAGATAACCAACTTGTTAATATTATTCTTGCAATTTTAAAGTCAGAAGCATTACTTAATTTCAAGTTGTATGTTTCTGCAACCATTTTTAGATGAGGTAATACAATACTTAAAGGTTGTTGACCAATATCCTTTCCTTTTAAACTTTGTAAACCACCACCTTTGTTTTTGGCTTCTTCTTCTACCATTTTTAAAGCATTTTCTTTTTTGCTCTTTGACTCGAAAAGGCTCTTTAATGATTTGTCAATTAATTGGATAAGTTTCATAATATGTTTTTTTGTTATGTTATAATATAGGAATGATATTTTAGACTAATCAAAAAATGTTGATTTAATTTTGTTATTACGTTCTACATTGAAAAACTCTACAGTTTCTTCTTTTGTATACCCCGAATTCTTTAAACGCTTCATTATTCTTAGCATGTTAACTCTCATGCTCATTAATTCTTCTTTGTCTTCTCGTTTTTGAACAAGACAATCTTCCATGTTTTTATCTTTCATCTTTGTTTTCATCTTTAATAATTATTTTCAAATGGTTGATATACACAATTAGAAATATCCACTTTAATTAGTTTCAAATCAAGTATCTTCCAATCGCTATACTCCATATCATCTAAAGTAGGTCTAACGTCATATGTGTTATCCACTTTAAGGAGAAAGAATTTAATTTCTCCCATAGCCCCTTGTGTTTTAACGTGTACTAAAGTATTTCTTTTAACCTCTGACATTTTATTTGTTTTTTGTTACACTATAATATAGGAATAAGTTTTCAAACTAATCAAAAATTACTTATCTAATCTAAAGCCGACACAAACTGGAAATCTGGGGAGACCATCATCTGTTTCTTCAAAGTATCTAATTTCTGCCGTTTTACCAATATAGTTTTGTTTGTTGGTTAGCAAATCTTTCCTTTCATCGTGAGACAATCTTGCCCCAGACCTAAAAGTCCTACCATCTTCCAACTCTAAAACGGGTACACCCCACTCTCCCCTTTGTTCGGCAGGAACAACATCAACAACTTTCACTGCAATATCTTTAAAGTCTTTGTACTTTAATAAGTCAGAAGAACGACCATTCACTTTATAGGGAGAATTTCCGTGCCTAACTATACTACCCTCATAACCCTCTGATATAAATTGAGCGTGGTATGTATCTAATTCCTCTTTGCTTGTTATTTTGTATGTAGGCACAAGCACAACTTGTTCACAAAACTTTGTTAGGTCAGTAATAATGTGGTTTCTTTTTTTGTAACCCTCCGTACTAACAATATCGTATATATGAAACTTAACCTCTTCACTTTGGTTAGGTCTATACTTTTTAATAAGTTTCATATTCTCTTGAAATGTTTTTCCGTGAGCATACAACTCTCCGTCAATAGTCCACCCCTCAAACTTCTCTTTAAGTTCTTTGGTAATGTGTTCCATATTCTCTATCAACTTTCCTTTTCTGGATATAAGGTTTCCTTTTATGTTTAATGCTCTCATACCATCCAACTTTGGTTGAACATAAACATCTCCGTTCCAATCTATCTTTTTTGCTTCCTTGTCAAAAGACTTTGCTAACATAGGCAAAACAACAACAGTGTTTTTTGCCTCTTCTAAACTTTCAAAGTAACCTTCGTCTATTTTAGTTTTCCATTTTGCTTCTGCTTCCAACAGTGCTTGACTTTGGGGGGTTGTCTCATTTGCCTTGCCTACATTCTTTGCTTTACAAGTCTTTCTGTGTTCAACTGGACTATCTGTACCAACTAAGCCAGAAATTTGAACCAAGTCTCCAACCTCTACCTTTACAGTTAAAAACCTTTCTTTTCCCTTACTATCTAATTTGTATATTGTTTTTTCCATACTCTAATATAGGAACAATATATTAATCTAATCAAAAAATGTAATAATTATTTTATTTAAATGTAGCTTCCTGCTGCTTCCTGGTCATCCTGGTTAACCTGTGGACAGCTTCTCATTTAACTTGCTGAATATTAGTTAGTTACACATTTACCAGAAGCGAAGTTACTGGACGCCAGCCAGGCACAGCAGGAAGGGGTAAAAAAATAATAAGGGGGTATACAATAATGGATTTATATTTTCCGAAAAATCAGAATATTACATAACTAATTCTAATGCACTGTGAATATCTTCATATAAATCACCTTCGCTTAGAGTTCCTTCTGCATAATCTAATATTACCTCTACCATTTGTATAGTTGCTAGGTCAATCTCTTCATCTTCTCCCACACTATCTTCATGGTCGTATTGAAGTCTGATTGTAGCGCCGTCTTCATCTTCACAATCATCACACCCAGCATATGAAAAGTTATTTACTCTTACAGAAAACTCTTCGGCATCAATTTCTATTGGAGCATTTAACTCTATAGTATCCATTGCCATACCATAATAATCTTCAATATCTATTCTTGATGTTTTTACTTTACCCATACAATAACTATATATATAAATTAAAAATCATTTTTCGGAAAATAATTAAATATTATTGTATACCTTGTATTTTATTTTTTGGTCAACAGGTGAATCCAGGCTGCTGTCCCTGTCGTCCGCCGAAAACTAACTTCGAATCATGATTAAATATTTAGAAAAACTCTACAACCCTTGTGTTTGTTGAGTTTTTTACTTATGTTTGTTGTATGAAAAAATATATTGAAAAACTAAAAACAAAACTTACTTTTACACGCATACAAATAGTAGTTCTTATGATTATTTGTGCTATTGAAATTTATGAAAACAGTGGTGGTAAGTTAGAAATTTCCTTTTGTGTTTGGTGTGCAATTATTGCTTGGGAGGTCTATCTTTTATTTAAGCACCTAACAGAAAAAATGCCGACAAATTAATGTCAGGCTAATATAAATGTATGGTAAATTTAAGAGGTTATTGTTAAAATGCTTGCATCACCACTTAAAGATGCTTGAAAAGAAATTTGAGTATTATTCATAACTTTTGCTTTTATTAAAGTTCCTCCTAAATACCTGTATTCGGCAATATCAATTCTCACAGCATCCCTTATTTCTAAAGTGCTATCTAAACATGTTGCTATTCCTTTTAATACACTACCAACACTTGTTGAAAATCTAATATAAGCACCAGTTGATAATCCTGGTGCACCTTGTACAAAAAAGTCAAATTCTTTTCCTATATCATCTTGTGATAAAGGGGGAAAAGAAAAGCCTATCACATCTCCAGACTGTAAGTCTATATTAAAAGTTGTATTGCTTGGATAGTTTGAATCTAATTTTATTATAGATGTACCAGACACATCTATGGTACTACTTTTTCCTTGGATTGCTTTATCACTTATTATGCCTCCTTGAAATACTGTTTTTCCTCTTTCACTCATATTAATAAATATGAGCAAATATATTTATTAATTATATTTCTAAGACTTTTTTTAAACTTTTTTTGGTTCCAAAATAATGCGCTGCACTATTTCCAAAACATATAGCGACAATCTCTCCCTTTTTTAGCAAAATAGATGCGCCCTCTCTTGTTTTAAAGGTAATATCTTTAGATGATAAGTTTTTCCAAAAAGTCCAATCAGAAAAATATATATCAAAATAGTTTTCATCTGTCATTTTAACTATATCCTCTCCCCTAGTGTTTTCTTCAATATAATTACCTCTAACTCTAAGCGTGCTTAAATCGAAACCTTTATAATCATGATTTTGTTTGTTGAAACTATCAATACCTTCTTTAAATTCATTAACATTTTTTACGTCATATAATATATTAACCATTTCCTGCCCGCAACCATCTCTATACATATCGCCGTTAAACTCCAACGTTTCTAATATGTAATTGTCTGTTACCAAAAATGCTGTTCCTCTTGTAGCCATATTTTAAAGTTTAAATAGTTCTTTATTGAATTTTACATTTTGAACCAAAACAGGTTGATTCATTAATATCTTTGCCTCTAACACTTTAGCGTATAAAGTCATATTAATTCTAACACCTCTTTTTTGTATTATTATATCTTTTGGCTCTTTGATTATTTGTCTCATAATATAATATAGGAATTTTTTCTGGGGTTAATCAAAAACAATATGATGAGGGTTTGGGAAAGGTGCTCCATCCGTAATTCTGCCCCAACCTTGTGAACCACATTGTTGACTTTGTGTAAATGGTATATCTTCACTATCATGAATACTGTCTAACACCAATGCAATACCATCTTCAATACTATTGTTAAACATTAATTCACAAACTTCACCCCAAGGCATTTTCCATTCCATACTTTCACCTCTACTATCGAACACTCTACCATAACTATCATAGTTACCGTGCATACTTTCAAGTACTTTACCATTCTTTAATAAGTATAGGTGTACTCTATCTCCATTAAAACTATCTGACATTGCTGTCTTTCTTGACCTCTTACATTTGAAACTGAAACATCCCATAATACTACATTCTTGACGACCAAGCCGCCTGATTAATTTTTACTAACTCGTCTATGTAGACATCTCTCTCGTCTTCCACATTATCTGCATCTATACCCATCTCGTGAGAAATCTCTTTTTGGAGTTCATTATCACTTTTAGCCTCCAACTCTTTTCGGTAGTTAGCTAACATTTCGCATAGTGTTAAATCTTTTGTCATAATCGTTTTTATTAGTTACATTATAATATAGGAATAACATTTCAAACTAATCAAAAAGTTTCTTTATTCTTTCTGGAATGACTTTTTTGACATTACATTTATCGCAACACTTTCCATTGTTAATGGGTTGAGCATTGTTTCCATGTCCTTTAATTTCATCCTCACATATACTACACTTCATCTTCTTGGCTTTTTGATTTTTCTTCCATAGTGTATGCCAAAACAAATATTACAGTAAATATTAGTATAGGTATTCCCAAAAACAATGTCCATCCTCCTAGATTACACAAATCCCAACCCAAATGAAATAATATCATTATAAACATTCCTACGCCAAATGCGTTTATTTGTTCCTTTGTTCTATAATTGCTCATATTCTATTTTTTCGTTTTTACTTTCTTTACTCTCTCTTACCATAATAGACTTTAGTTTATTGTTAATCATTTCATTTGTGTACAATATTGCACCCCAAAACAAAAATGCCATAGCTATTACTATTGATGTTCCAATTAAAACCCCCAGAACACCCATACCACTTTCAAGCATTACCATTATTTCAAAGGCACAATAAAAACCTAAGCAAACATAAAAGGCAAACACCAAAAAGTTAGACATAAGAAAGATGATTAAACTAGCTAACATATCTAAACTATAAAGAATAACATATTGTATCTTTAATAAAAGTCTACCAATCTTGTATATCGTTATTTTCAAATCACTCATCTTTTTTGTTTGTTTTTTGTTTACAATATAGTATAGGAATAATATTTCAAACTAATCAAAAATTAATTTATACAAACACAATTTACCTCTTTACCATCAGCCTCTTCTTTATTTAGAAACTCTCTATTTCTTTCATTGTAGTTACCCAACCCAGCATCAAAATAAACTCTATGAAAAGCATTGCCCTCATCATCACTACTGTATACCAATGGCAAGTCTAATGCTTTAGGATTGTCTTTTGCAATATCATTCAACCTATTAATAAGTTGTCTTAATGTTTTATTTGGATTGCTCATCTTCTTTTGTTTTTAGTTCTTTAATCTTTTTTCTTACTTGGTATTCTTTTTCAAGTAAACTATCAGACATAGTACCATCAAGCCAAGGGTTGTTTTGTAATTCTATGATAGATTCTAATACTTTTTCAAAATCTTCTAATGTTTTTGGCGGTTCTATTATAGGCATTTTTTTTATTTTGTGTTACATTATAATATAGGAACAATATATAAATCTAATCAAAAAACATCAAATTCTTTTTGACTCATCTTGAGGAGCTGCACCAGCAGGTGAACCAGCTCGAGTGCCGGGGAGAAGGGAATGTAAGGTATACAATAACAAAACAATATATTCCGAAAAATAATCAACAAAATTTCGGAAAATATATAATCATTATTGTATACCATTGTTTATAATATCCAGGAGCTCCGTCCCGCTGCTCGAGCTAAGATGGTAACTTCAGCACATCTATTTTGCGTTAGAAAAATATAGGCACAAAAAAAGGAGAGGCTATTAACCTCTCCCTAATACAGACTTAACTGCTCAGCTTCTTCCACACTGCCTTCTTTGGGACTCACTATTGCTTCAGTGTAAGTACGCTACTCTTACATTTGGTCTTTTTATTCTTTATGTCTATAAGTTAATTGAATTGTTGGGTCTAACAATTTAAGTTTACTTTCAAACTCATCTACCATTTCATCAAAGTCATAATTAACCTCTCCCGTTTCTTCGTCTTCGTGTGAGTATATGCCCACTTTTATTTCTTCTTCGTTCATATATTGTTTATTCATTTACTAAACTGCACAAGGATTTTCTTCTGTTTCTCCCTCATTTTCTTCATCTTCTTCACCTTCTGCTTCTTCTCCCCAAACTAACTTTTTTCCATTATCATCTTTACATTTACAATGTCCGTCTTTGGTATAATCAGTATCACACTCTCCACAATCGCCATACCAATCCCACGTTTCATCTCTGAACTTACCTTTGTTCTCACATATTTCTAACACACCTTTAAAAGCACAACCACCCTCCTCATACTCTAATAGAAATTCTAAACTTGGATAATCTTGTGCTACTTTTTTCACCCATTCACTTGGAGGCGACCACGCACTTTCAAATGATAAATTTATATACGTTTCATCACCAGAACTATCATAGCCATTATCTTGCACATCAACATCCCATACATCCCATTTTGTACCCCAATAATTGCAGTGCCAATCATACCAATTATCTACTCCATACTTCAATATCAAATCTGCATTACTTTCTCTGCCTGGCGAGGTTGTATTGTTCAATTCGGTAGGCATAGGGTAAAACAAATTTAACATTCCATTCTTTATGAAAGATACAACATCCCCATTGTGAATTACTTTAATATCAAGTCCAGACTTCCTTTTATATTCATTCATTATGAAATCATCAATAGGCTTTGTTTTAGATTCAACAAAAGACATAACATTATTAAGATGTTCTCCTTGTTTTTTTAATTCATCAAGATATTCTTTCCTTAAATTTTCTTTGTCTTTCGATTTAGAAAGCAATTCGGTTTTGTCTGGGGTTTCAAGTATTTTTTTGAATTTACTTATACTCTCTTTATCTCCTTCTATCGTTAAGTTGTTCCAGCACCAATTCGGCATAATTTATCTTTTTTAATGGTTACACTATAATATAGGAATAAAGTTTAAGACTAATCAAAATCCTCTTCTAATTCTTCTTCAAAAACGTAGTGAGCAATAGTGTCTACAAATTCTCCATTTTTATCAAATTTATCTCCAACAAAAAAGTCATCAAATTCCATTTTGAATTGTAGCATTGATTCGTCTTGGAGGGTTATAAATATGTACTCACCGTCTTGTTCCACATCTCTCCATTGAGGTATGTCATATTCTCTTTGTTGTCCGAATTTTTCTACTATAATAGAATGGGTTTTTATCTCAACTTTCCAACCATCACTCCAAGTGCATATCATAATTTTTGTTTTTTTAAGGTTACACTATAATATAGGAATAAAGTTTTGGTTAAATCAAAAACAAAGTGGTTAATTTTTAACCACTTTTTACGCAGCCCGTACTGCCGCGAACCAGCCCGTCTTCATAGCAAAACAACAATAAGGTATACAATAACAAAACAATATATTCCGAAAAATAATCAACAAAATTTCGGAAAATAATAAAGTATTATTGTATACCATTGTTCAGAATAACCAGGAGCTCCGTCCCGCGGCGTGAGCTGTGATGGTAACTTCAGCGCAAAATAGATGCGCCAAAAAAGTTTAGGCAAAAAAAAAGAGACAACTCAATTGTTGTCTCCTCTTCTTGTTTTTATGTGTAACCAAAAAACTAATATAATTCTTTTGAAATGTATTTCTTGTAATATGTATTGTCTTTCAAGTCAGTTACAAAAAGATAAATTATATATAAATCTAACCCAGTCCAAAAATAACTTTCTTCTATAAAGTGGTTATAAGCCACAATTGGTAAAGTTACTATGGCAACAGTGGCAATCATAAGCGAAGCCATATACTTCAATAAATTTAAATTATTATTAACCCAACTCTTCATTGTACTTCTCTTTTAAATAATTAGCATACCATTCTTGATTTCTTCCATTAACAAAAAGCCAACCTAAATTAAGTTCAAACCATCTGTTTAATTTATAAAGTAAATTTTTCATCTTTTTTATTTATTGAATTAAAATTTATTAATAATTTCTTCTGCTTGATTTCTAGTCATTGACTGAGAATACTCTAATTCGTGTTGAGTAGCCATATGTTGTGAGCCACTAAACTTGTTTTGAGAATATATAGTTACAACTTGATGTGAACCTACGGGTACAAACCCCTCTCCTATTGCTTGTCTTATCTTTTTTTCTAAACCAACTTTGTTTGTTGATGTTAATATTATTTGTTCCATTTCTTTTGTTTTTTGTTACACTATAATATAGGAATAATATTTCAAACTAATCAAAGACATGCAATAATAACCATCCATGCTCCAACCATAAAACCTATCAGAAAAGAAGTTAGTAAGTTTTTGTTTTGTTTTTCCATAATATAATATAGTAATAAGTTTTCAAACCAATCAAAAAGTATCAACTTTTTCTGAAAGTATGGCTCGTTTAATTTCATCTTCATCTATGGTCAATACCAAGTAGCCTTTGTATTCGTGTAATTTCGGTGATTTATGGTTATACTTACCCTCAACCGAAAAGGTGTCTTTAATATACAATGACACTAAAAACATTTCTTCACAATTCAAACCATTTAGAAAAACTAGACGCTTCCAATGTGGATAATTCATTTCCTCTAACGACTTTACTTTTATGTTAGGACACTTCTCCTTAAAGTCCATTCTAAGTGCTGTTAATTCTTTGCTCATAATATTTGTTTTTTGTTACACTATAATATAGGAATAATATTTCAAACTAATCAAAAATCATTTTAATATTGATAATTCTTCCAAATCAAATTCATCTTCACTTTCTGGCACATCTCCATCAGCTTCTCTTTCTTTATTCCAAACATCTAACCATTCTAAAAACTTTTCATTAGCCTCCTCCCAGTCAGTAGCAATAATACACCCTTCAATACTATTATCTTCAGGGTTTTCATAACATGCATTATACGTTACTAAATAAACTTGTTTTTCTTTACTCATCTTTGTTTTGGTTTAGTTCTATGTTAGGCACAATACATTTCGTCTTTCAACTTTGTAATTTGTTCTAATACTTCATATGGTGTTTTATCTGTTTGGCTTTCTGTTGTAATCTTAGCAAGTGCTGCCATTAACATTTTACCTTCTTCTGTCTCGGTGTTAATTTGTTTTAAATCAGTTATCATAATTTTTAATTTTAAAAGTGGGTAACACTGTATATAGTTTATAAGCCCACAAAGTTTATATTCATTTAATTGTAATTTCTGCTATGGCTTACAAAACCATATACTCAACGTTAGCATTAATACTACCACTCGATAGAATTATACTTGCTATCTATTTTAGAGTGTAATGAGTTTGATACTTCCATCTTATTACCAAGTGCTTCGTTTACACATTCGGATGCAAAAGAGGTTGCTACGTGTCTAGCGTACATTTGCATTAATTGTTCTTCTGTTATTTCACTTGTAGAGTATCTACCTATAAACTCTTTTGCTGTTTGTAATTGGTAAATCTTCATTCTATTTTATTTTTAAATTATTAATCCGTACTAATGCTAACAATGTATAAACGGCATTAAAACGACCGTTTATACTCAACGTTGTGCTTCATTAAAACGAAAGCACAACACGGTATATAAATAATGCTTAGTTCATCATACAAGCAAACATTCGTTCCAAAAATTTTGCCTTACGCACATACGCAGTTCCAATGGTATCTTCTTTACCTTTATACTTGTAATAAACAACACCAAAGTCATTGTCTACTTTAAGTATTTGTTTCTAAAGATATGATACCATTACCACCCTTTTATTAAGCCATATGCAACAAAGAACACCACAATGAGTGCTCCAATAATAAACATAACATCTACACTATTCATATTATTTTTCGTTTTAAAATTCGCACTATTCATATAATAAACGTTGTGGCTAATTGCCCCGCAACTTGTCTTTCACAAATTCAGCACCATCTATAAATCCTAATGACCTTGCGTACCATTCAGTATCATCACCAAATTGATGTAATCTATCAGCTTCTTCTTTTGCTGCTTGTTCAATATCATCATCGGAAGGCAACATAGCCACAACATTAAATAAACCCAATAGCTCCTTTACGCATTGGTCGGCTGCCTTTTCGTTCATTCCATAATCAACTAATAAATTCCAAATTTTATCTTCCATATCGCTACTGTGTTTATTTTTGTTCGTTAGCAAACATTAAAACGTTCACTTCGTTTTGCTGACATTATGTAAACTCAATTTTTTAACCTTAGCTTCAAGCCATTCAACATACTCTTCTGAGAATCCATGTTCTTCCATTCTAGCACCTGAGTATTCTTGAAACCAATAATATAATTGGTCTTTTGTTTCTTCTTCAAATTCTTCTCTTAAATCCATTTTTGTTATTTTTAATCGGTTAAAAATCTGCGTTTACATAATGTTGTGTGTAATGCTACAACACATATTCAATTACCTTTTCAATTTCATAACTAAATATCCCAGCTTCTTTTATTTTTTTATCTACTTCGCTTATGTTGTTAGCCATTACTAATATTTGCCCGAAATCTACGTTTACTAAGTATGCCATTTTAATCAATTTATTAGTTAATACTCGCACTACACACAACAATTTGTATAGTGCATTCCAACTCCGTCATAGTACCTTCAGGTGGCAAATCTTTATCCAAGTATCTTGCTTTTACAAATTTTGAATCTTTAGTCATCTTTGTTTTGGTTTGTTAACGTCCCTGCAATTAGCAATCCCGCTATAATTGCCCAAGTTAAAACACATATCCATTTAAGTATTATCATCTTCTTTGTTTTAGCAGCTTATTGAATTATAAAATAATACAGCCCATAATAGAATACTAAAAATCATAATTAAATTGGTTCTTAATACATCTTTGTTTGTAAATTCTTTTTTACAATTTTGGGGTGCAATCTTATACACCATCCATGTCATTAATTTGCCAAAGAATAAAACACTTGTAGAAAGTGCTAATATAAAAATTACCGTCATCAATACATTCATCTTATTTGTTTTTTTGTGTTCAGTATAATATAGGAATAATAATTGTAACTAATCAAATGTTATTTCTTTTGATTTAAAATTTTCTTTATTAATTCTTGCTCATGTTCTGAAAACATGGTATGCAACTTATTTGCTAACTTAGTTTCATCTTCTTGCTTATGCTCTTTCCAGAAACTCATTAAGTCAATCAAGCCACTCCTACTTGCTTGTGCAATTACTTCATTAGCAATATCTCTTTTTTCTAATTCTGTTATTAAGGCACAAAGACTTGCTTCAAGTTTATCGTTTCTATCTTTTTGTTTTTTTAAGTCCTCATTCTCCCCTCTCAGTTTTATGTTTTTATTGTGAATATCAATAATTTGATTATTTAATCTATCTATTGTTTCACTATGTTCTCCCTCTATCTTAATTACGTTAGGGGTTTCATATTTACGCTTGGCATCTGCATAACCTTTTTCGTATCCCTCTTGCTTTCCGTCATGGCGACCATTGTCGTACTTGTAATCATCATCACTTCTTCCGTCATAGCATGGCATAATTTCTTGTTTTTATTGTTACAATATAATATATGAACAATATATCAATCTAATCAAAAAACATCAAAGTTTTTTTAACGCATCTGAAGTAACTGCCCAACAGGTGAACATCTCGAGCGCTGGGGGAGAGGGGTGGTATAAGATATACAATAATAAAGAAGTATATTCCGAAAAAAAACAATTAATATTTCGGAAAATAGTAAACCTTTATTGTATACCTAATCAAAACAAAACCTCTCCCTTCAGGAAGCCAGGATGTGGCGGGATGGAACTTCAACTTCGCCTGAAAAATAGGGCACAAAAAAAGGCAACCCTTTTGAGTTGCCTTTGATTAACCTAACCTAACCTAACCTAACCTTACCTATCCAAGTACGATTGTATCTCCATTGATTTTTATTTCATCAAGGTTTGTGATAACATAGTTTCTATATTTGCTTGACTTCATTTGTTTTCTAATAACATCTTTAGCCATTGTTTTTGCTCTCTTATTAACTGCTGGATATTCGCCCTCAACCAAAATTGTTTTACGAACTTCTTTTGCGAAAATATGCAGTTGTTGTTTTTCAAGATTGAACTTCATATTTTTAGCAACTTTAACATAAGCATTTTTTTGTCCGTTTGAACGATTTGAGTGCTTATCTTTGTCGGTCTTATTCATAGTATCATCATTGATACCCAAAGACATTTTGATTGACTTCATCAATTCTGCTTGTGCAGTAATGAAAGTTGCTCTATCAAATTTGTCATTATCAACGTACTCTACATTTGGAATAATATCCAAGTCTTTTTTAAGAGCATTTTCGTAAATTGTGTTGATTTGAATTAAACGACTTGCTTCTTCTCCAAACTTGTTGGTATAAGTAAAAGCAACGAATTTTGAACCTTTTGCGTTATTTAACGCTTGTACTAATCTTTGTAACATAACTATTTGTTTTTTTAGTTAAGTAGTACGTTTCTCGCACCATCTTACTCTAATATAGGAAAAGTATATCAATCTAATCAAAAAATATTAAAGTTTTTTTTGACGCATCTTGAGGGGACTGACCAGCAGGTGAACATCTCGAGTGTCGGGAAGAAGGGAATGTAAGGTATACAATAATAAAACTATATATTCCGAAAAAAAAGATTAATTATTTCGGAAAATAATAAAAATTTATTGTATACCTTATCTATACTTTTTTTGCTCAACAGACGCCTCCAGGAACCGGGCCCTGGGGTTTGGACAAAAAAAAGACCGACAAATTAATGTCAGTCTTCTTAAGTCCTCAGCACAACCACATATTGCTTAAAGCACGTTGTGGATAAACGCTATTACAATTACTCCTTTCAAGCAGAGTGTGCTGGATGTTGTTTGTCGCAGCCCTTTCGAGGTGGTCTTTCAACTATCTGTTATAATGAATTGATTATTATTTAATATGACTCTAGAAACCTTAAAAAACAAACTTCAATTCGAAGGTCTAGGATTGACCTGTGTTTGCAATTTAATTAACTTTTTGATATTTGTCAAGTATTAATTTAACTTTTATCAACATTGAGTCACTTAATTTAGTTCTACCACCTAAGTCTATTTTAGTATTCAAAAGTTCATCACTTAAGTCATGTAGTTCGTCAAGATTTTTTCTTTCTATTCTAAGTCTACTCTTTAATTCTAAAATTTGGTCTAATGCGTTATTGATTGTCATATTAATCTCTTTACTCATCTTCTTTGTTTTGGTTTAATAGTTCTTGTATATTCACAATAACTTTTATTTGAATTACAATTTATACAAATATTATCATGTTTACTTTTTTTATACCCTTTACATATTGTAATCTTACTCATCTTCTTTGTTTTGGTTACGTTATAATATATGAATAATATATACATATAATCAAAAAAAGAAAATCTTTTTTGCCCCCCACAGGTCCAGTAAGGGTCCAGCTTCCCTGGCAGGAGGCGGTGCCAAGCAATATGTGAGTATGGTATACAATAATAAAAAGATACATTCCGAAAAATAACTAAAAACATTTCGGAAAATACTAAACCTTTATTGTATACCTAATCATATATCTTTTGGTCCCCTTCAGGATGGCAGGATGCGTCCTGACGGAACTTCAAGTTCACTCGAAAAACAGGGCACAAAAAAAGAGTAACCATTTCTGATTACTCTTTAATATTACACTTCAAGACTGTGTCTATCTGACCTCTAGGGTTCTGTGTTATTCTTCTTTGTCAAGGAAAGCCAATTCTCTTAACATTTCTATACCCTCATCATATTCGTGACAAACCCCCAAACAATCTCCAACAACATTATTTGATTCATTTAGTTCAACAATTATAAAATGATTTGATTCTGAAATATCCCCAGAAATAATTAAGTCTGTCAAGTCTCTATCATTATAACTATATTCATCACTCATCAATAAATCTATGGCTTCTTTGTTTTTATATTTATTACCCTTTTCCAAATACTTAACGTCTCCGCTAACATCCATTAATAAAGTGTGGTTATTTTCTAACTTGATTTTAGCAATTTCTTTACCCCAATACCAAAAACTATCTTCTCTATTATTTGATATTTTTGGAGTTATTATTTCAATTTCCATAAGTATAAATAGTGGAGATATTTCTTGCATTGATTATTGTGCTTTTTTGCATTTACTTGGTCTTTCCCAAAACCAAACGTCATTTTCAAAGTTAACAAGCTTTACTCTAAAGTCATCATAGTCTATATCTGCTATTTGATTAATATAACCATCACATAAAACTAAATTTCCTTTTTCAATGTGAGTATCTTTTAAAAGTTCTCCCTCCAACAACATACCAACAATATCCTTCAACTCGGTTTGGTCTGTTTTAGACAAAACCTCTCCCTTTTCAAGGTCGTCTAAAATATCTACTAAAGACAATACTGATTTGGCAACTTGAATTCTTCTTAATTCTCTATGTTCTTGGTCAATTGGCTTTGCTCTCTTAAAGTTATCATATACCAATACAGACTTACCGTAGTTAAGAATGTGGTCTTGTTCTGAAATTTCATATCTATCACAAATTACTAATAATTCTTGAAGAATATGAAAGTACTTTAACGAATATAATTTACTATCTTTTTCAGTCATTTTTGCTTTTCTGATTTCCAAATTATTTCCACTTCTCTTCCAGTTAAACTAAATATTTTTCCACTTTTAAAATGTCCAATACCTTTAAAGTGTCCAATCATTAATTTCTTTTGCTTATCGAAACTTAATTCTCTCCACCACTCTAATGCTAATTCCTTCGAACTCTTTTTCATTACGCTTCAGTAAATTCATAAATAAATTTAGGACTATAATCTCCATAATAAGTATTAAAGGTATTAAACTCTAAAAACTCTAATGCAGTTTCGTAATCCCAATCGTTATCTCTCATAGATATAGCAATACAACTTTCCTTCCCATATAAAAAGACTGGGTTAGAACTTATTGTTGCACCTATTATGGCTTCGTCTAAACCATCTAATATAATAGCGTTAGGGTTTGCCTTGCTTACGTTCTTAATAATGCTTGTGTGGGTTTCTTTTTGGTTATTCATCTTTTTGTTTTTTGGTTACAATATAATATAGGAATAAGTTTTTAAACTAATCAAAGAAATTAATTATTTATTTTCTGTTAATCCCCCCAAGTCTTTTTCCATATCTTTAAGTTCTTCTCTCATTTCTTTTTCCCTATCTTTCATTTCTTCTTTAATTTCCTTTATCATTTCTTTTGTGTGGCTTTTATCTGAAAAGTAATTTAGAATACTTTTTATAGAGGTGTAAACTAAAATAGAGGCTAAAGCAAATATAGTAGGGGCATTAACTTTAAAGTCTCTAGAACAATAGCCAAAGAAAGTAATTACCGCCACAAGAGCAATTATTTTATTTAAAACTTTCTCAATTTTATGCTTTCTCGATATATCCATAATAATCTGTTTTTTTTTATTACACTATAATATAGTAATTAATTTTCAAACTAATCAAAAATTATTTTATTAATTGTTGTTGATTTTTAATTTTTTCAATTATATCTTCCCCAAATTCACGAATAATTGTCAAGTCCGATTCTAATAATGCCTTATCCTCTTTGGCGTTTTGTAATATTTTTTCTATTTGCTCTATATCGAATTCACCACTACCCTTAAACTCCCATCCTTTGTAAATCCCATCTTTCACAAGATTAGCAAACTCTGCAATTTCCTCACAGTAGGAATCAAAACTTATTAAATTTTCTTCTGTACTCATCTTCTTTATTTTTTGATTACACTATAATATAGTAATTAATTTTCAAACTAATCAAAATATTTTGACAATAATAGCATCATCATAGTCAACCCATTCTTCTATCATTTCATCGTCAGTACCTACATCAATATAAATACCATCGCCACCTTTATCAATCCGAGTAACTCTACCCTCCATTCTGCCTATAGCAGTGTTGGTGGCTACAATATCCCCCTTTTTTATGCTTGACTTTATTCTAGCCATTTTCATTATGTGATTTGTTCCTTTCATCATTTCTGCTTCTGATTTATGTCTTGCCCAATCGCTCATATCTTTTGATTTATATTATAATATATGAATAATTATTGAGAATAATCAAAAATAAACATAATCATCTACACCATCAAAATCCCGTCCCGCCGTCTGAAGGCGACATCCGCACACAACACTCAAACTAAGGTATACAATAATAAAAACATATATTCCGAAAAATAATTAAAAACATTTCGGATAATACTAAACCTTTATTGTATACCTAATGACATCTTGCCAGGAATTACCATCGCAGCCTGAGCTATGATGGAACATCTTCTTCAAAAAAAGTATGGCACAAAAAAAAGAGACAACTTAATTGTTGTCTCCTTCTTTTCGTTTTATGTGTAACCAAAAA
>ERZ887849.734-NODE-734-length-34105-cov-10.348752_pt1 | contig 34105 bp, 32 predicted proteins | sample MGYA00521267_ERZ887849 | MGnify/ENA primary metagenome ERZ887849 (study PRJEB32303, sample SAMEA104408601) | aquatic metagenome | biome: Brackish water; feature: Pelagic; material: water | place: Baltic Sea | collected 2014-06-06T16:11:00 | depth 2,863 m ... | reverse complement strand
TACCGACGACCGATGTCGTCGCTGACCTTGGCAATGGTTTCATGCAGTTTTCGGAACAGATCACGAGCCTCGGGGGAGAGGTCTGCGACCGTGAAGGGAACGTCTGTGTACCGCTGATTCACGGCATCCGCGACTAAGCTATAGACCCGTTTCAGGAAACGGTGCGCTCCAGCCACACCCTCATCGGACCATTCCAAGGATTGTTCAGGAGGTGCAGCAAACATGGTAAATAACCGCACCGTATCGGCACCATAGAGATCAATCAGCGCTTGTGGATCCACGGTATTGCCCTTGGACTTGGACATTTTTGAGCCGTCTTTGAGCACCATGCCTTGGGTCAGGAGCTTTTTGAACGGCTCATCACTGGTGAGGAGTCCAAGATCACGCAAGACTTTGTGGAAAAAGCGCGCATACAGCAGATGCAAAATGGCATGCTCAATACCGCCAATGTAGAGATCGACTGGAAGCCAATAATTGGCGTGGCGATCGAGCATGGCGTCTTGACTGAATGCACTGGCAAACCGGGCGTAGTACCAACTGGACTCCATGAAGGTATCAAAGGTATCGGTTTCGCGTTGCGCGGGTCGCTGAGTCTCTGGATCTATTGTCTGAACAAAGTCATGGCGCCGCACCAATGGACTGCCTTGACCATCAACCACCACATCCTCAGGGAGTACCACAGGCAGCGCATGATCACCGACTGGCTTGATGCCTTCATCGGTATAGATGACAGGGATGGGGCATCCCCAATAGCGCTGCCGACCAATCCCCCAATCGCGCAGTCGATAGTTGGTCGTGACCCGACCAATGCCGAGGGCTTCCAGGCGCGCTGCAACCGCATCAAAGGCAGCCGCGAAGGGTAGGCCGTCGAACTCGCCAGATGCGATGGTCATTCCGGTCTTCTCGGTCCAGGCAGCTTGCCCGATGTCGTAGGTTGGGTCCTCGCCTTGGGGGGCGATCACAGCCCGAATCGGAAGTCCATATTGTGTCGCGAATTCCCAGTCCCGTTGATCATGGGCTGGCACAGCCATGACCGCGCCTGAGCCATATTCCATCAACACGAAATTGGCAATCCAGATGGGTAGCTCTTCACCAGTGAGGGGATGGATCACCGACTCCCCGGTCGCCATCCCCAATTTCGGGGCCTGGGCTAAATCGGCTTCTGCCACTTTGATCCGCGTGCAGTCGGCAATGAATGCGGCAAGCTCTGGGCGTGATTCGGCTGCTTTGGTGGCGATCGGATGGGTGGGTGCGATGGCGACGTAGGTAATCCCCATGATGGTATCGGGGCGCGTCGTATAGACCTCCAAACGCTCAGTGTGGCCTGGGCGGGCAAAGGAAAACTCCACACCTTGGGAACGACCAATCCAATTGCGCTGCATGGTTTTGACCTGTTCAGGCCAGTCCACAGTGTCCAAATCGTCGAGCAGTTGGTCTGCGTAATCGGTAATGCGGATAAACCATTGCTCGATTTCGCGCTGCTCGACCAAGGCACCGGAACGCCATCCGCGTCCATCAATGACTTGCTCGTTTGCAAGGACGGTTTGATCGACGGGATCCCAGTTCACTCGGGCTTTTTTCCGATAGGCGAGACCGCGCTCGAGCATGCGGGTGAATAGCCATTGCTCCCAACGATAGTAATCCGGGGTGCAGGTTGCAAGCTCACGATTCCAGTCATAGCCAAAGCCTAACTGCTTCAGCTGGCCTCGCATGTGTGCAATGTTGTCGTAGGTCCAAGCGGCAGGGGGTACTTGGTTTTTGATTGCGGCGTTCTCCGCAGGCATGCCAAACGCGTCCCAACCCATGGGTTGCAACACGTTGTACCCGTTCATCGTCAGATAGCGACTGATCACATCCCCGATGGTGTAGTTTCGGACATGGCCCATGTGTAATTTCCCAGAGGGGTAGGGGAACATGCACAGGCAGTAGAATTTTGGTTTGGCAGGATCCTCGGAGCGGCTGAATACGCCTTCCGCATCCCATGCGGCTTGCACCTTTGATTCGATAACGGATGGTTGGTAATCGCGCTCCATGATGCGCCGAGTTCCTCGTAAAAGCGCTAAGGATAGCCGCTCGATCGGCTTAGGGGAAAGGATCAGTCTGAATCGATCTGCTTTTGACCTGAAATCTGTCGGGTGAGGGTGAGAAATACGACCAACAGAATCACCAAGGGTGCCTCGCCGGCACGACCGTAAAAAGACTCACCACTGTGGGGAGTGGTGGTGGTGGTAAGGACCGCTTGGGTGAATCGTGGCAGTTGGTCAATGACCCGTCCTTGTGCATCGATACTTGCTGTTAGGCCGTCATTGGTTGCCCGGATGACTGGCTTACCGAGTTCGGCCGCTCGGATGCGTGCGATTTCTAAATGCTGATCTGGGCCGATCGATGCGCCGAACCAGGTGTCATTACTGATTGTGACAATCACCTCTGCATCACGACTCAGCGAACGTGCCAGGCCACTGTATGCGATCTCGTAACAAATCAATGGTGCAAGCGCAATCCCTCGGAACTGAAATAACCCTTGCTCTGGGCCCGGAACAATCACCGACATGGGGAGATCAAAAAATGCAATCAGACCGCGCAGCAGCGATTCCAACGGCACATATTCGCCAAATGGAACCAGTCGCGATTTGTCATAGGTTCCAGACGCTGCGCCGACTCCAATAAAGCGATTTGTGTATCGTCCGTCATACTCACCCAAGACCCCTGTCAAAAGCCCTTGATCGTGCGTTTGGAGTGTTGTGGTGATGCCAGATAGAAGCGTTCCTGCCTCTGCTTCCGTCATGGGAAGGGCCGTTTCAGGCCAAACGATCAAGGCCACATCTGTCGGAAGCCCTAGCCGGAGATGATCAGCGATGATCCGCGGTTGTGCCCGCGCAGTCCATTTCTCCGCTTGGGCGATCATGGGTTGCCAGAGTGCGATGGATAGGGTGTCGCCAGGAGTTGTTTGGGCTGGAGGTAACAGCAGACCTGAGCCGAGAAGCCCGCCGGCCATCACCAGCCAACGGTGTTGCTGCAGGCTTATCACTACCAGCGCCGCAGTGGTCGCCATCAAGGCTGAGACCCCATAGGTTCCAATCCAAGGGAGCCATCCTGCCCATGGACTATCGAGTGCGGAGTGACCCAATAACAGCCAAGGAAACCCGGTCAGGATCCAACTGCGGAGCGCTTCGAGAGTGCACCACAACGTGGCCCACAGCGCGACCCGGCCAATCAAGTGCGGCCAGTGATGTTGCCAGCGTGCAAAGCCCATTCCAACGAGCCCTGGAAAAAGCGCCAAACCGCCCGCGAATAGGCCAGTTAATGTGCCTCCGAGCAGTGGTGAAGCTCCACCATGGACCGTCATGGAGACATACACCCAACTGACTCCAACCCCAAATTGGCCCAAGCCAAACCACCAGCCGAGCCAAAACCCGGGGCGCCAATTGAGTAAGGCAAACAGCACTGCCAGGCTCACGAGTGGCATAACCCAGAGCGAAAACGGCGCAAAGCCCAGTGGAAAGAGGGCGCCCGCACCCAGTGCGAGCGCGCGGGCGCTAGAGTGACCGATCCGCATTGGGTGGTCTGACCTCCAGTAGCCGAATACGTCGATTGTCGGCATTGAGGACAGTGAAGACCAACCCGTCAATGGTGACGGTCTCACCACGGGTGGGTAGATGGCCAAAGGCGTGGGTGACCAAGCCGCCAATGGTATCGAACTCTTCGTCGGAGAATTGGGTGTTAAAGCTGTCATTGAAATCACTGATCTCGGTGATCGCTTTCACAAGGCTCGAGCCATCCTTCTGGAGGCGGATGGTTGAGTCTTCTTCGTGATCGTGTTCGTCCTCAATCTCGCCGACGATCTGTTCGAGAACATCTTCAATTGTCACCAGGCCTGCAACTTCGCCGTACTCGTCGATCACCACAGCCATGTGCGCGCGATTGTCGCGGAATTCTTTCAGCAATTGATCCAACCGCTTGCTCTCAGGCACCCGACGGGCCGGGCGAACCACTTCCTTGATATTAAATCGATCAAGGTTGGACTCGAGAACGTACGGCAGCAGATCTTTGGCCAGCAAAATACCCACCACTTCGCTGGTCTGATCACCGAGGACGGGAAAACGGGAGTGGGCGGATTCGATCACCCGGGGTAGAAAGGATTCAGGGTGCTCGTCCACCCGAATAGCAGTCATTTGTGCCCGTGGAATCATGACCTCGCGGACCTGCATGTCGCTAACCGCCAAAGCGCCTTCCATGATGGTGAGGGTTTCTTGGTTGAATAGGCCACGATCTTTCGCTTCACGTAACTCACGGATGAGCTCCGTTTTGGTTTCAAAATCACCAGTGATGGCACTGGCTAGACGATCGAACCAGGATCGTGGCTCCTGGTTCTCGGGACTTCGTCCGTCGTTCATGTGGATGCGTCTTCCTCGCTAAGGTAGGGATTAGCATAGCCGAGTTTTTCGAGAATGCCGATCTCCAGTGCTTCCATTTCCAATGCATCCTCCTCGGTCTCGTGATCATAGCCATGCAGATGCAAGAGCCCGTGGATGGCTAAGTGTGCCAAATGCGCAGTCTCTGTCTTTCCTTGGTCACGTGCCTCGGCCTGTACGACAGGCAGGCAGATCACCAAGTCCCCCAAGAGCGGAACATCCAGTGGCAGATCATGGTCAGCGGGGAATGATAAGACGTTGGTCGGCGCGGATTTTCCCCGATAGGCTTCATTCAAGGCATGACTTTCTGGGGTATCGACGAGACGGATGGTGATCTCGCAAGGGGATGCGAGGCTCAAATGCTGTCGGGTGGCGTCGGCCCATTGATTCCAAGGCACTGTGTCACAAGCCGTTGCATTGATGGCGTTCTGAAAATCAACCTGTGCTGTCATCAGCTCGCTCATAGGCATCCACAATCCGGCCCACCAAGGGGTGTCTGACGACATCTTTGTAGGTAAACCGGGTCATTGAAATCCCTTGGACCTTCGCCAAGACCTGCTCCGCCTGGATCAGTCCAGACTCTGATTTGCGTGGTAAATCGATTTGGCTTGGATCGCCAGTGATCACAGCGGTTGAGCCAAACCCAAGCCGTGTCAGGAACATCTTCATTTGCTCACGGGTGGTATTTTGGCTTTCATCCAAAATGATGAAGCTGTGGTTCAGGGTGCGGCCTCGCATATAGGCCAAGGGTGCGATTTCGATCACTTGGCGTTCCACCAGCTTGGTGACGCGCTCAAAGCCCAGCATTTCATAGAGAGCGTCGTACAGCGGTCTGAGATAAGGATCAATTTTCTGGGCGAGATCGCCGGGTAAAAATCCAAGTCGCTCTCCCGCTTCGACAGCCGGTCGCACGAGAACGATTCGCTGTACGCGATCGCGACGGAGGGCGTCGACGGCGCAGGCGACGGCCAACCAGGTCTTGCCGGTACCAGCAGGTCCGATGCCAAAGTTCACGTCATGACTGCCAACAGCGCGGATATAGTCGCACTGGTGCTGACCACGCGCGCGCACTTTAATCTTTGGCGTATCGATCACCACAGTGGCCTGATCTGCATCGGCAAAGTGGGCGGCCTCTTGGAGGAATAAATGAACCTCGTCATTGGTGAGTGTGGCCTGACGGGTTTCACGGTAGAGCTGGTCAAGCAATCGACCACAGGCCGCGGTTGCCAAGGGATCTCCCTCGATCTCGAACTGGTTGCCACGATTTCGAATCGCCACATTCAGACGGGATTCGATGAGGCGGAGGTGACTGTCGTGCTGTCCACACAAGAGGCTGAGTCGATCGACATCATTGGGTTCGAGTGTCAGATGACGGATATCCACTACCAGGGATCTCGGGCCGTCATCACGCCCCGAAGGCTATTGGGATAGGCTGTCTCGATCGCGCATTCCACAAAACGACCGATGAGGTCTGCGCGGTCTGCACGGAAATTGACGACACGATTGTTCTCGGTCCGCCCTGACAGCTCACCAGGATCCTTTTTAGAGGGACCGGTCACGAGGACAGGTTGGGTGGTGCCGACCATGGCCTCGGAAATACTCCGTGCATGCTGCCCGATGCGCGCTTGTAATGCCGCCAATCGAGCCTTCTTCTCATCCAGGGTTACCGTGTCTGGATAGTCAGATGCTGGGGTCCCGGGTCGCGCTGAATAAATGAAGCTAAAGCTGACATCAAATCCGACACTGTCGATCAGTTGCATGGTCTGCTCGAAGTCTGCGTTGGTCTCTCCAGGAAAGCCGATGATGAAGTCGGAGGATAGGCTGATGCCAGGTCGTGCCGCTTGAATCTTACGTATCTTGGATTTGTATTCGAGGACCGTATGGCCCCGTTTCATCGCTGCAAGGATCCGGTCGCTGCCTGCTTGGACCGGAAGATGCAGGTGGCTGACCAGTTTTGGAACATCGGCGTAGCACTGAATCAACGCGTCTGAAAACTCCACCGGGTGCGACGTGGTGAAGCGGATCCGCTCAATTTCTGGAATCTCAGCGATGATCCGGATGAGGTCGGCTAGATCCGCAGTATCTCCCTCTGCTGTTGGACCGCGATACGCATTGACGTTTTGCCCAAGCAGATGGATTTCACGCGCGCCCTGCTCGACGTTTGACAAGACTTCATGCAACACGGTATCGAGCGGACGGCTGACTTCTTCGCCCCGTGTGTACGGAACCACACAAAAGGTGCAGTACTTGCTACACCCCTCCATGATGCTCACATAGGCGCTTGGTCCTTCAAGGCGAGGTTCCGGAAGGCGATCAAACTTTTCAATTTCAGGAAAGCTAATATCGACTTGCGCTTCACCGTCCCGGCGTCGAGCATCCAACATCTCCGGCAGGCGGTGGAGGGTTTGTGGACCAAATACCAGGTCGACAAAGGGTGCGCGTTCGCGGATCGCCGCCCCTTCTTGAGATGCAACGCAGCCACCCACGCCAATGATGAGATGGGGGTTGGCTTGCTTCAGTGCGCGATAACGTCCGAGCTCAGAAAAAACTTTTTCCTGAGCCTTTTCACGAATTGAACAGGTATTAATGAGGATCACATCGGCATCATCTGCATTCGTCGTGAGGTCGAGTGCGTGACTTTGATGCAACAGGTCCGCCATGCGATTGGAATCGTATTCGTTCATCTGACAACCATGGGTCTTGATGAAGAGTTTAGCGGACATGGTATCTCCTCAATTGAAGGGGCCGGAGTATAGATCGAAGTCTTTGAAATTGCACGGGTGTTGCTTGACGCAGGGGTCCGGAATCGCCACACTTCGCCGCCTAATTGAGGTGGCCATGTCGAAAAAATCCGATCCAATGTTCCGAGTGCAGTTTATCAGTCAGGACAAAGTCTTCGAAATCTATGCGCGTCAGCTGTATTCCAGTGATCTCTATGGGTTTATTGAAGTGGAAGAATTTGTCTTTGGTGAGCGCAGTGGATTATTGGTCGATCCCTCTGAAGAAAAACTCAAGTCTGAGTTCAGTGGCGTGAAGCGATCCTATATTCCCATGCATGCCGTGATTCGGATCGATGAAGTAGACACCAATGGCCCGGCCCGTATTAAAGATCACAAAGGCGGGAATGTCACTCCCTTGGCTATGGTCCCGCCGCGGTTTCCGCGAGACGCGGACTGAGTCGGATCGCATCTAACAGGATTTGAGCCCCTTCGAGAATGGCCGCATCCTCTGCGGGGTTATCGCGATTGGTGGTTGCTTCGGCTTCCAGCGCGTCAATGCTCTCTATAACAGCCAAGCCAAGCGCTTTTCGACGCGTATTTTCAAGCGTCAGCGTCCAGGCTTCATTGGCGGCACGCTCAGCTTGGCGTGCTTCCAACTGCAACGAGATTTCTGCTTCCTTGGATAGCTCAATCGAGCGATTGGCACGCGCGGCGAGCGCTTGGAAATTGGGATCAGTCTGTATCCGTGCCTGATGTCGTGCGAGCAAGGGTGGGACGACAGCTTCCACGTCACCCAGTTGGCGATACCGAAGCGGCCGAATTTGGTCCCAAGGTAAGGCAGTCTCTAAGGCACTTTCCCCAATTTCACCACTGTCAAACGGGCTGGGGAAGCTAATGTCAGGGATCACCCCTTGGTGTTGTGTTGACTCGCCAGAGATTCGGTAGAATTTTGCGATAGTCAGTTTGAGTTGACCATCAGCCATGGGGAGTAAGGCTTGCACGGTCCCTTTTCCAAATGTTTGCGATCCCACCACCAAGCCGCGCCCATAATCCTGGACGGCGCCCGCAAAAATTTCGGATGCAGATGCGCTCAAACGATTTACCAATACCAATAATGGACCATCCCAGGCAATCTCAGGGTCGCGATCGCCGCGGACGTCGGTTTGTCCGCCACTACTGCGAATCTGTACGACAGGGCCGGTTTCGATAAAGAGTCCAAACAGTTCATAGGCTTCTTGTAATGAGCCGCCACCGTTATTTCGGAGATCCAAGACAAGGCTTGTCACTCCCTCAGCACGTAACTCGCTGAGAAGGCGCGCGACATCGCGGGTTGTACTCCGATAGTTTGGATCCCCAGCTTGGCGAGCTGCAAAATCCGAGTAGAACGTTGGAACAGTGATCACGCCCACCTGATCACGACCTTCATTCAACTCGAGGACATGCTTTTTCGCTGACTGCTCCTCGAGCTGGACACGATCCCGTATGATTTCGATCACCCGAGGAGGGTCCCCATCACCGGACTGAATTTCCAGTTTGACAAGCGATCCTTTGGCTCCCCGAATCCGGCTCACCACCTCATCGAGACGCCAGCCCACCACATCCTCGAGCTCAGCGTTCTCCTGGCCTACACTCAGAATGCGATCAGCAGGCTTGATACGCCCATCCCGCTGGGCTGGACCGCCTGGAATGATGCTAACCACCTTGGTGAACTCGTCCTCAGTCTGAAGCACTGCACCAATCCCCTGAAGGGACAGTGACATATTGATATTAAAGGTCTCAGAGTCTGCGGGAGGAAGATACTGGGTGTGGGGATCATAGGCGCGCGCGTAGGCATTCACCACGGTTTCGAATGCATCGGTGGGGCGAGTTTGTTCAAGTCGGTTTAACTGGCTGATGAATCGCCGGCGAAGTGCTTTCTCGATATCGGCTGGCGTTCGATTGGCCAGCGCGAGATTAATAACTGCATTCTCGAGTTGTTGCCGCCACAACTGCTGTAACGCCATTGTATTGGGCAACCACTCGGATTGGGCATCGCGAAAGGCTAATGACTCGTCATCAGTCAAATCCACCTGGGACAGGCTGGAGTCAAGCAATGATAACCAGTATTCACCGCGCTCTCGCTGTCGCTTTAACGTCAGGTTATACAGCCGATAGGCAGAATCCAGGCTGCCTCGTTCAATTTGGTCAGGTAGCAAGTCCACTGGGAACCGAAACAAATCCTCCTCGGTCAGTAGCGAACGAGAGGGATCAAAGGCGTTTAGAATGAGTTGTCCAACTTGTGGACGACGACTATCGAACAGGGTTTCTGCGGCCAAGTGGCGTCGTTCCAGTTCGCGCGTGATGATTCGTGCCAGCTCTCGATCTTGGGGTGCTGGTTCGACAACCACGGCAAATCCAGGATCAGACCACGCGCAAAGAGCGCCGATCATGACCGTCGAGAGTACACTTGATATCTTGGATCGCATTGTTCGGGTCCCCATCTCCCCTGTTATGCTTCCTTCAGTGCAGAAACGCAAGACCTTGGAGTAATAAATTGAGCCGTGCCCCCTTGGATGTCGACCCACAGGCATTAATCGCCTTTCTCGATGCAGCCCCCACCCCTTGGCATGCTGTGAGGCAGGTCGCGAATCGCCTGGCGCACGCTGGGTTTCTTGAATTGGATCTGCGACAGCAATGGACGCTTGAGTCTGGCGAAGGGTATTTTGTGACCCGCCAAGATGGCTCCTTGATTGCATGGCGACAGCCTCAGGATGTGGATGCCTGGACAATTTTTGGCGCACATACAGACAGCCCAAATCTGCGCGTCCGGCCCCAGCCAGTGATCAAGCGCCATGGATATTTCCAGATTGGCGTTGAAGTCTATGGGGGGGCGTTGCTGGCTCCATGGTTCGATCGCGATCTGTCATTAGCCGGTCGCGTGGCCTTGACCAATCAAGGTGGGGTCTTGTCTGAGCTGGTCGATTTTGAGCGTCCGATTGGGATTATTCCAAGCCTCGCCATTCACTTGGATCGGGATGCAAACAGTCATCGGACGATCAATGCACAGGATCATTTGCCGGTATTAATTGCGCGTGCCGATGCGGACGCTGAGTTGGATTTCAAAGCGTTGCTTGCGTCTGAGTTGGATCGGAGTGTTGACGAAATTGCCGCGTTTGAGCTGTGTTTTTATCCGACCGATTTTGGTCAGATCATTGGGTTGCATGAGGAATTCATTGCCAGTGCGCGTCTGGACAATTTGCTGAGTTGTTGGGTCACAACCGAGGCCTTGGTTCGCACAGCGCCTACCCCTGACGGGACGATGTTGGTCTTAAACGATCACGAAGAAGTAGGTAGTCAGTCGGCGATTGGAGCGGATAGCCCGTTTTTGGAGTCGGTGTTGCGTCGGGTGACACCAGCGGATGCCTTTGAGCGTGTGCGGGCGTCAAGTCTATTTGTCTCCGTCGATAATGGGCACGCGGTGCACCCGAATTTCGCAGCCAAGCACGACGAAGGCCACCGTCCTTTGCTCAACGAGGGTCCTGTTGTGAAGATCAATGCCAATCATCGGTATGCGACCACGGCGCTGAGTCAGGGCATTGTGGAACAGGCCGCGCAGCGGGCGGATGTCCCGTTACAGTATTTTTCTTCCCGTGCAGATGTGGGATGTGGCAGCACCCTTGGGCCGATTACAGCCAGTCGGTTGGGAATCGAGACAGTTGATCTGGGTATGGCAACCTTAGCCATGCACTCTGCGCGCGAGCTGTGTGGCGTGAAAGATCCTGAATTGATGCTGCGATTACTGCACGCTTTAGCCACTCGAGAGATGTACTCATGACAACTTGCCCAGCAGATCATCCAATCATTCCAGCGCCGAAGATTGGCGTCCTGCTCATTAATTTGGGAACGCCTGATGGGACGGATTACTGGTCCATGCGGCGCTATTTGAGTGAGTTTCTGAGCGATCAACGCGTGGTTGAGCTGCCAAAACCACTGTGGCAGTTGATTTTACAGGGACCCATTCTGACGTTTCGGCCCAGTAAGTCAGGTCGGGCTTACCGAAAAATCTGGAATACCGACCTCGATGAGTCGCCATTAAGGACCTTTACCCGTGCCCAAGCCGACGCCATGGCGAGTCGATTCGCGGATTCGGGGATCACGATCGATTATGCCATGCGGTACGGACAACCATCGATTCCGGATCGGGTGCAAGCCCTTGTGGATGGTGGTTGTACGCGGATTGTGTGCCTTCCGCTCTATCCGCAGTATTCCGCCAGCACCACAGGATCGGTGGTGGATCGACTGGGTGATACGTTAAAAGCGATGCGTTGGCAGCCCACACTGCGTGTGGTACCCCCTTTCTATGATGATCCAATGTACATCACACACTTGGCCGCGCATGTTCGGCGTCAGATTGATGCCATGGAGACGGCACCGGAGATTCTGGTCGCGAGTTTTCATGGGGTGCCTAAAGAGTATTTGTTAAAGGGCGATCCCTATCACTGCCAATGCCAGAAGACCGCGCGATTATTGCGCGAGGCACTGCAATGGCCGGCCGATCAATATCGGGTTGCATTTCAATCCCGATTTGGACCAAAAGAGTGGCTCAAACCCTACGCGGATGAGCTGATTGCGGAGCTTGGGCAGTCCGGGGTCCGCCACGTTGCCGTGGTCTCTCCAGCGTTCTTTTCAGATTGTGTTGAGACCTTGGAGGAAATTCAGATCGGACTGCAAGAGACCTTTGAAGAGGCCGGTGGTGAGCATCTGACCGCGTTGGCCTGTTTGAACGATTCTGACGAAGGCTTGGCGATTCTAGAGGGGTTGATTCGTCGGGAGTTGATGGGCTGGTATCCGGCGCAACAGTCTGCCTGATGACAGCCTGGCGAACGGCCTTTCGAGCCTCGTTGCCGGTCCTATTTGGGTATCTTCCTCTCGGCATGGCCTTTGGGGTGCTGTTTGCAGGACTGGACCTATCTTGGTGGCTGGCGGTGGTGGCTGGTGTGATTGTCTACGCCGGTGCTGCCCAGTTTATGGCGGTAGGTCTGCTGGCGGCTGGTGCGAGTCTTCCTGACGTATTTTTATCCACCTTACTGATGAACGCGCGCCATGTGGTCTATGGGCTATCCGTGTTAGATCGTTATCCACAGTCGGGTGCGCTGAAGTGGTATTTGGTGTTTGGCCTCACTGACGAAACCTACTCGCTTGTCACCTCCCGCTCGATTCCAGACCCTGTCAATCGCCATGCCTTCTATGGATGGCTCACTGCCTTGAATCAGTCCTATTGGATCTTAGGTTGCGGCTTGGGTGCATTGTTGGGGGTGACCTTTGAGATCTCGGTTGCGGGTCTCGAATTCACGCTCGTTGCCCTATTCGTCGTGTTACTCATCGAACAATGGTTCCAGATTCGTCGGATTGAACCCCTGTTGGTCGCCGTTGGTATCTCAGCAATGGCGCTCTGGATTGCACCAGATCAGTTTCTGATTCTGGCACTCTCCGCGGCTGTGGTGCTGTTGGGTTGGCTGGTGCGGAAGGAGGATGTGTGGACAACACCGAGGTCTTAATGGTCCTTGTTACCATGGCCGTTGCGACCTTTATGACCCGTGCCTTTCCCTTTGTGGCCTTGGCTGGGGTGGCTGATCATCCGTTGATTCGACGCTTTGGCCGTCTCCTGCCACCAATGGTGATGGTTGTCTTGGTCATCTATGGCATCAGTGGCATGCCCTTGGATCAGATTGGATCTGTACTCGCTGTCGCAAGTGGCGTGGTCGCCACTGTCGCCCTCCACTGCTTGTTTCGTCACGTCTTGCTGAGTATTTTTGTGGGTACGGGCGTGTATATGACATTAATCGCACTGGGTGGGTAGGGCAGAGGATGAATGAAGGTCGCGTCAAAATTATTGATCGCATGTCTGCAATTGAGGCCATTAAGCAACTCGATGAGGCGGATCTCCAGTATCTGAACCAACTGATCGTGGAGCGTCTTAAATTGATTCATCAAGCGCGGAGTACTGCGTTGATGTCTGCCTTTTCGGCAGGTGATCGTGTCGGTTTTCAGGATCGACAGGGTCGATATCACCGAGGCGTTGTGGTGCGCCTGAATCAAAAAACCATCAGTGTCGAAACAGAGGGTCGTCGCCAATGGAAGGTGTCGCCGTCGATGTTGGATTTGCTTGGTCATCCGAGCGATCGGTTGTGGGGATAGTCCGAAGACTGGTTTTGCGTAATGTCGCTTGTGTATCTTTTTTCTATACGTTTGCAGAAGTCTAGGTCAAGGTCATGAACGCCGACCGATTTGAATCCAAATAACATCGCATTGCGGTCTTTTAGATCGATTGGCGAAGAGCCCGCGACTATTTGCGAGTTTTTTTCGATACAGATTCGATCTTAAAAAGAAGTGAATATTTCTGAGCAACTGCGATATTGTGTGCGGTGCGTGCGGAACATGCCACGTTGGTTTGAGTTGATAATAAGAACGGATATAGAAGATGCTAACTCGACGTCGTTTATATGAGCTTTTGGAGAAGGGTGATGACTCAGACGTCTACAGCCTTTGGATAGATCGCTTTTTCACACTGTTGGTGTTGTTCAACATTGCCGCCGTGATTGCCGAGTCTGTGCCGACGCTCTATCGACAGTACGGAAGTTGGTTCCATCAATTTGAAGTGTTTTCTGTGGTGGTATTTACTGCCGAGTATGCGCTTCGACTCTGGACGGTAGCGGAGCGTGCAGAGCTCAGTCCAGGGGCTGAACGGAAACGATATGCGCTCAGCTTTTATGGCCTTGTCGATTTTCTTGCGATTTTGCCATTCTACTTACAACTCCTATTCCCGGGCGCTGACCTCCGTGTGTTGCGTGTCTTGCGACTGATTCGGGTGCTCAAACTCTCTCATTACAGTTCTGCCATTGAAGATTTGTTTGAGGCGGTTCGCGCAGAGAAGCGGTCGTTTATTGCGACGCTCTACATCTTATTGATCGTGATTTTGCTGTCTTCCTCGTTGATGTATTTTGCCGAGCATGACGCGCAACCGGAGAAGTTCGCGACCATTCCGCATTCGATCTATTGGGCTGTGATCACCTTGACTACAGTGGGCTACGGGGATGTCTCTCCTGTGACACCGGTTGGTCAAGCGTTGTCCTTATTCACTGCCTTTATGGGTGTCTGTACGGTCGCGATGTTGACCGGTATCGTGGCATCGTCTTTTGCTAATCAGATGGCACGTCGTCGTGTCATTTACGAAGAAGAACTTCGCTCCGCCTATGCAGACGGAGTATTAGATGACTCTGAGCAAGCAATCTTGGACGCCTTGCAAGAAAAATTCGATTTGACTGATGAGCAGGTTGCGCAGTTGACCCGGAAGGTCAAAGACGATATTCAAAAGCCCTCGTAAGTCAGGGTCGCGATCACGCCTTCGTTGCGAGGGTGCATTCACGCAAGGGTATCCATGGGATTGCTTGGCTTATTTTTGTCTGCGCTGATTGCTGCAACCCTCTTTCCAGCACAATCCGAAGCGGTACTCACTGCGCTGATTGTCTATGGCAACGATCCCCTATGGATACTTTGGTGGGTCGCTACCTTCGGTAATGTGCTGGGTGCGGTGATCAATTGGGGGATTGGACGCTGGGGATTCGCTTGGATGCGAGCTCGACTCTCGATCGCGTCGACCGAGCGTCTAGAGCGGGTCGAACACTGGTATGTGCGGTGGGGCTGGATGAGTCTACTGGCGAGTTGGGTACCGGTCATTGGTGATCCCCTCACCTGTGTTGCAGGTGCGATGCGGGAGCCATTGTGGCGTTTTCTTATGGTGGTCACTGTTGCCAAAGGTGGACGCTATGCGGTGCTCATTGGAGCCGTGAGCTCGCTCCAGGCACTGTCACTGTAGTCGGTCGAGGGGTGCCGAAGCACCCTCGTCATACCCGCTTAGAGTGACTTCGTGCAGAAGTAAAAGTCTTTACAGGTGTATTCGCCATTGTGCATGCGTGCCATCGCCTCAGTCGCCGTTTTGGCGGGCGGAACAATCACGTCGTCGCCTGGTTTCCAATTCTCAGGGGTCGCAACGCCGTGCGTATCGGAGGTCTGCATTGCATCTAATAGTCGGATGAACTCATCAATCGAGCGGCCGTTACTCATCGGGTAGTAGACCATGGCGCGCAGCTTGCTATCGGGGTCGATCAGGAAGGTTGCGCGGACCGCGGAGGTATCAGCAGCACCCGGATGAATCATGCCATAGGCTCGCGCAACATCCATTGATAGATCAGCGATGATTGGAAAACCAATCTCCACGTCAAAGTTATCTTTGATGTTTTTGACCCAGGCAATGTGTGAGTGGGTGCTGTCGATGGACAGACCCAAGAGTGCGCAATTGCGTTTTGCGAATTCAGCTTCACGTTGGGCGAATGCCATGAACTCAGTGGTGCACACAGGGGTAAAGTCGGCAGGGTGTGAAAACAGAACGAGCCATTGGCCGCGGTAGTCGTCAAGGGTTTTGCGGCCTTCTGTTGTTTCTGCATCAAATGCCGGCGCATTTTCGTTTAAGCGGGGAAGTCCAATGATTGCATTGTCCATGAGTAACTCCTTAAGAGCGTGAGTGAAGAACGTATTTAGACTACATAGTTATATGGAAATAACTAAATCGTATATATAAATGCGTCCAATTGAGTCGGACTATGGACTGCTGACAAAGGCCGCTGCTTGACAGAACGGGGATTCTTCCGAGATATTCGTTATATTTTTGAAAATATAACGCAGGAGACAGCATGATTACGCGCATCTTGACTGCCCTTGGCGTACTCGCGGGTGCGCATTTCGCGCAGGCGGCGTCTGTGACGGTATTTGCGGCTGCGAGTTTGTATTCTGCGTTAGATGCGATTGAGGTTGAGTTTGAAGCAGCAACCGGCATTGACTTGGTGGTGTCCTTTGCCGGTTCGTCAGCACTTGCGCGCCAGATTCAGCAGGGGGCGCCGGCAGATATTTTTATTTCAGCAAGCACAGATTGGATGGACCAATTGCAACAAGAGGATTTGTTGATCCCGGAAACTCGCCGTGATCTGGTCATGAATGCTCTGGTATTAATTGGCCATGACAGAGATGCGCCGTCAGTGGTTCTGGATTCGCGTCTTGATCTTGTGGCGCTTGTCGGACAGTCCAGGTTGGCAATGGCGCTTGTTGACGCAGTGCCTGCCGGAATTTATGGGAAGGCAGCGCTTGGGAGTCTCGGTCTGTGGGACGCCATCGAGCCGCGGGTGGCGCAAGCAGACAACGTGCGTGCAGCATTACGCTTGGTGGCAAGCGGCGAAGCGTCTCACGGAATTGTGTATGCCACCGACGTTCAATCAGAGCCTCGGGTGCGACAGCTCGCAGTTTTTCCCCATGATGCACATCCCCCGATTGTCTATCCGGTAGCCGCAATTAAGCAGCGAGATCGCGCCTCCCAAGATCAGTTTCTTCGTTTTCTATCCTCACCTCAGGCCCGTGACGCCTTCGCGCGTCAGGGGTTTATCGTGAACTTTTAATGGTGTCGATGGCTTTGGGTCCAAACGAGTGGGCAGCGATTCTCTTGTCGTTACAGGTGGCTGTAGTCGCCACGGTGTCGAGTATTCCCATTGCCGTCTTGGTGGCCTATGCGCTTGCGCGTTGGTCCTTTCCCGGCAAGGCCCTCCTGAACGGTCTCGTTCATTTACCACTGGTGCTTCCTCCTGTGGTGACTGGGTACCTGCTCTTGCTATCGATGGGAACGCAGGGCCCCATCGGCGGCCTACTTGCGGAGATTGGGATTGTCTTTGCCTTTCGTTGGACAGGTGCTGCGCTGGCTGCTGCGGTGATGGCATTTCCCTTGATGGTACGCGCAATTCGGTTGCAGATTGAGTCCATCGATCCACAATATGAACAAGCAGCCGCCACCTTGGGTGCATCGCCACGCTGGGTATTTTGGACTGTGTCATTTCCACTGATGCTACCGGGCATCGTGGTGGGTTCAATTTTAGCGTTTGCGAAGGCCATGGGTGAGTTCGGTGCAACGATTACCTTCGTCTCCAATATCCCGGGACAAACACAAACCATCCCATCAGCGATCTATGCGTTTTTACAGGTTCCCGGTAAGGAAGACGCGGCAATGGCATTGGTGATGATTTCGGTGACGATCTCAATGCTTGCACTGTTATTTTCAGAGCTAATTGCCCGAAAAGTTGGCCGTCAGCAAGGGGGGTTGTAATGCTGCACGTCGATATCGAGCATCAACTTGGGGAGTTCTCGCTCGACATCCATGTGCAATTCGAGCCAGGGCTGACAGCACTATTCGGACCCTCTGGTGCTGGTAAAACCTCATTGATCCACGCTGTGGCTGGGATACTGAACCCTCGCGTTGGACGCATTGTCCTTGGGGAGCGAGTCCTTCTCGACACAGAGAAGGGCATTCGTATTCCGACACACTTGCGGCAACTGGCCTACATTTTTCAGGATCCGCGTCTTTTCCCGCATATGACTGTCTTGGAAAATCTCCGGTACGGGCAGCGATTTCTCGGGGCGCGACAGGCGCTGGGATCGTTGGATGAGACGGTCGAAATTTTAGGTATAGGCCATCTATTAAGCCGTCACCCTGCCGCGTTGTCAGGTGGCGAGAAGCAGCGTGTGGCAATCGGACGTGCATTATTGTCCTCGCCCAGTTTGATGTTGGCAGATGAGCCCCTGGCTGCCCTCGATGAGCCTCGTAAGGACGAATTGATGGCAGTCTTTGAGCGGATTCGTGACGATCTTAAGGTGCCGATTATCTATGTCAGTCACGCGTCGGCTGAAGTATCAAGGCTTGCAGATACCATCATTCGGATGGATCAGGGGCGGGTTATTGCGCGTTGCATCCAAGCGCCCTCAGTTGATCAGGCCCCACAATCGTCAACGGATCAACTGTCATTTCCTGCGTGGGTCACTCGACGACACACTCGCGACCTTGTGGAGGTGGACGTCGAGGGACGTCTGCTGTTGGTGCATGATCGTCGGGCACGTCCTGGCGACCAAATGATGCTCGTGTGTGATGTCCGCCATGTACAGACCATGTCAGAGAACGATCTGTCTCTCATGTCCTTCGATCATGACGGCTGAGTCAATGAGAGCGGCGACTGAAAACCAGGTCATCTCCGTAGTGCAAATCCCCTGTGATGCGTCAGCTTCCGCTAAGACGCGCCGGATGATCCTCCTCCCAGTGAGGTGGCAGATTGCCCGAGCCATGCGAGGGTTGTGTCGAGCATCCGGTTTGAGAATCCCCACTCGTTGTCATACCACGCCAGAACCTTGGTGAGACTGCCAATCACCTTGGTGTGGGCTAGATCAACAATGCAACTCGCGGGATTGTGGTTAAAGTCACTGCTCACAAGTGGAAGTCGATTGGTCGTCAAAATTCCTTGCGGGCTTTTACTAGCTGCCGCCTGGATTGCTGCATTGACCTCCTCTGCAGACACGGTGTGTGCCAAGCAGCAGGTGAGATCGACGAGTGACACATTGATGGTGGGTATTCGGACAGCCATCCCGTCGAGTCGTCCATTGAGGTGCGGTAAGACTAGGCCAACCGCTGCCGCTGCACCAGTTTTTGTGGGGATCATTGAATGCCCAGCGGCGCGCGCACGGTATGGATCGGTGTGGTAGACGTCAGTGAGCTTTTGATCATTGGTAAACGCATGAATGGTGGTGATCTGCCCAGACTCTAAGCCAAAGGCAGTATCTAAGACGTGGGCGAGTGGGGCTAAACAATTGGTCGTGCAGCTGGCGTTACTGATGATGGTCATGTCGGGTGTCAGTGATGTTTCATTGACACCGAACACAATGGTGGCATCGACATTCTTGCCGGGTGCACTGATAATGACCTTGGATGCCCCAGCTTCAATGTGCGCATGGGCAGTGTGTTTTTCTGTGAAGAATCCAGTGCATTCATAGACTAGATCTACGCCAAGTTCAGCCCAAGGTAAGGAGAGCGGATCTCGGATGGCGAGGGCGCGGATATGGCGACCATCAATCTCGAAGCCATCCGCAGTGGTCGACACATCCCATGCAAAGCGCCCATGGGTTGTATCGTACTGCAACAGGTGTGCATTGATTTCAGGGCTACCCAGATCGTTGATTGCAACGATCTCAATCTGAGGATGGAGTTGACGCTCATAGAGGGCGCGGAGAATGTTTCGTCCGATGCGTCCAAACCCGTTAATCGCGACTCGCGTCATGTCATGATGCCCTCTAGTAAAAGATTGATCTCTCGTTATGTTTGTAATATTACGTAAATTTTAGCGTAAGTCATCGTTTCTGCAAGGGGGCCTATGTTACTTCATCACGTCGAATCTTCATTGGGGACGCTGAGTCCTTCTGAGCGCAAGGTTGCGCGAGCCGTTTTGGCAGATCCGACCTCGATTTTGTCGATGTCAATCTCCCGGGTCGCACAATCGGCGAGCGTCTCTGAGCCGACTGTCAATCGATTTTGTCGAACCTTTGGTGCGACTGGGTTTCCAGACTTTAAGCTTCGCTTAGCGCAGAGTCTTGCCAGTGGCCCCAGTCTGACGACGGCGATGGTATCTGAGCACGATGCCATGCCTGAAATTTTTGTGAAATTGACTGATAAGGCGATGTGCTCGATTCAAGATTTAAGAGCAACGCTTGATATCGCGACGCTCGAACACGCCGTTGATTTTTTCTGCCAGGCGCGACAAGTCGCGTTTTTCGGGATGGGCGCCAGTGGTTCCGTTGCTCGCGATGCGCAGCATAAGTTCTTCAGGTTCAATATGCCGGTAGTCGCCTATGATGATGGGTTAATGCAACGGATGCATGCTGCGTCGATGAATACTGGCGACTTGGCAGTGGTGATTTCGCATACTGGACGCACCAGAGCGATGGTTGAAGCAGCAACGCTCGCGCGCGATGCGGGTGCGAGTGTATTGGCGCTGACGCGATGCGCGACCCCATTATCGCGGGTGGCGACACTGACTGTACCAGTGGAGGTCGATGAAAATACTGACCTATATATTCCGATGATGTCGCGCCTAATGCAGCTGCTAGTTATTGATATTTTAGTCACGGGTGTAGCTCAAAAACGCGGCAGAGACTTCCTGCCGCACTTGGCGCGTATTAAGCATGCAATTGATGGTACGCGGCTCCCAGATTAGGGCTTCCGAATATGTTGGAATATTGTTAAATTACTACATTTTAAGGTTACCGCTTACGGATCGACTGGTAACCCTGGCCTATAAGGAGTGGCGAGATGCGTCGAACGAAAATTGTCGCCACCTTGGGGCCTGCGTCTGACGCTCCTGGCGTCTTGCATGCAATGCTGGAAGCGGGTGTCGATGTTGTTCGGTTGAATTTCTCTCATGGACAGGCGGACGATCACCGCCGTCGCGCCCGAGAAGTGCGGGAGTCTGCGAAGATCTTGGGTCGGACAGTGGCCGTGCTCGCCGATCTACAGGGGCCAAAAATCCGTATCGCCCGGTTTCAGGATGGAGTTGTGACGCTGCAGAAGGGCGCGCAATTCGCCTTAGATGCATCCTTAGATGCGGACTGCGGTGATCAGACTCAGGTCGGACTCGATTACATTCACCTTCCTCAGGATTGTCAGACCGGTGATACGCTGTTGTTGGATGACGGGCGCGTGGTGCTGCGCGTTGAAGCGGTCGAGAGCTCTCGCGTCATCACGCGGGTTGTGATGGGTGGGCAATTGTCGAACAACAAAGGCATCAACAAGCAAGGCGGTGGCCTGTCTGCCCCCGCTTTGACTGACAAAGACTACCAAGACATGGAAGTGGCGGCAGCACTCGACGCAGATTATATCGCGATTTCGTTTCCTCGAGATGCAGAAGACATGGCGCTTGCCCGGCAGGCCCTCGAAGCCTGTGGTTCGACGGCAGGGTTGATTGCCAAAATTGAGCGCGCAGAGGCTGTTGCCAGTGATGAAGCACTCGATGGATTGATCCTTGCCAGCGACGCGGTGATGGTCGCCCGCGGTGATCTTGGCGTCGAGATTGGTGATGACCGGTTAATTGGCGTGCAGAAAAAGATTATCAATCGTGCGCGTGCGCTCGATCGTCCGGTGATCACGGCCACTCAAATGATGGAGTCAATGATCCACAATGCCATGCCGACTCGGGCGGAAGTATTTGATGTTGCGAATGCTGTTTTGGATGGCACGGATGCTGTCATGCTCTCAGCAGAAACTGCTGCGGGCGCCCATCCAATTGAGACTGTTAGAGCAATGGCGAAAACAGCCGAAGGTGCGGAGCAAACCGATCAAGCAAAAGCCCTGGGAGCACGCGTTGAAGCGCAATATGGTCGACGGGATGAGGCGATTGCATTAGGCGCGATGTATATCGCGAATCATCTTAATCGACTCGCAGCGATCGTCTGTATCACAGAGAGCGGTTCTACACCGCTTTGGATGAGTCGCTCCGGCGCGAGCGTGCCGATTGTGGCGCTTTCTCAACACCCGAAAACACTGGCTCGGATGGCATTATTCCGGGGCGTGATGCCGCTCGCATTTGATCCACCTGATGGGCAACCGATGAGTGTAATTGACCAATGGGTCGTGGGTCAGGTCGCGGATGCTTTGCAATTGCCTGAAGATAGTCAAGTGCTGTTAACGCGCGGCGATCGTTTGAATACGCCTGGTGGAACCAGCACCTTGAAAATTGTGTCGGTTGAAGAGGCCATGAGGGTGATTGAGAGTGATTGAATCACGGATACCAAAAGAGGCAGAAATTCCACCCACCGATTTTGTCATTGTGGGAGGAACTGGGGATCTCGCGCTGCGAAAAATTTTCCCTGCATTATTTCATCGGTTTCTTGATGGACAGATCCCAGAGAGCTGCGCGTTGATTGCCGCTTCGCGGCATCCTGTTGCAAAAGCGACATTTTTAGACGCCTTGTGGCCGTTTTGCGAGGAGGCGATCACGGCCGGTGATCGATCGGATTGGGAGGCATTTAGTGCCCGCATCCAAATCATTGGCTTTGATGTGCAGACAGGTGAGGGGGCTTGTGACATCGAGGTGGCGTGTCAGGCAACTGCGGCCATTCCTCGGATGTTCTATTTGGCCGTATCACCAAGCTTGTTTGCAGACGCATGTCAGACGTTTGAGCGGACCGGGTTGAAGACACCTGACACGCGACTGGTGATTGAAAAGCCGATGGGCCACGATCTCGCAAGTGCACAAGCTCTGGACGATGCGATTCTCGAGGTGTTTGAAGAGCGTCAAATCTATCGGATCGATCACTATCTCGGGAAAGAGACGGTTCAGAATCTCATGGCATTGCGATTTGCGAACTCATTGTTTGAGTCGCTTTGGTCAAACGCACACATTGACCACGTGCAGATCTCGGTCGCTGAAGCAGTCGGTGTTGGCTCACGTGCATCCTATTATGATGACTTCGGCGCGTTGCGTGACATGGTACAGAATCATCTGTTGCAGTTGCTGTGCTTGGTTGCAATGGAGCCGCCCTCGAAGTTTGTTGCGGATCAAGTGCGCGACGAGAAACTCCGGGTCTTGCGGGCCTTAAAGCCGATCACCCAAGAGACATTTGATCAGAACGTCAAATTGGGCCAATACGCCAAAGGATCCATTGCTGGGCAATCCGTACCATCTTACGCGGAGGAAGTCGGGCGGAGTACCCAAACTGAAACCTTTGTTGCGCTTCGCTGTGAAATCTCCAACTGGCGCTGGTCTGGTGTGCCATTTTATCTGCGGACTGGAAAACGTCTTGCGGGTCGCGCTAGCGAAATTGTGATTACCTTTAAGCGTCCTCCCCACAACATTTTTTCCGACGCTCCAGGGAGCTCGGAAGTGATGGAGCCAAATCGGATGATTATCCGATTACAGCCCAATGAGGGGCTAAAGCTCAGCATGACTAGTAAAGAGCCCGGCCCAGGAGGGATGCGGCTCTTCCCAGCAAGTCTCAACTTATCATTCAGCGATACCTTTAAGACGCGGTTGCCTGAAGCCTATGAGCGTTTGTTGATGGACGTGGCGCGCGGTAATCAAACACTATTTATGCGCTCTGATGAGGTAGAGGCGGCTTGGGCGTTCATAGATCCCATTGTGCGTGAAGCCAAGCGCAGGCGCCCTGCAGTCTACCAAGCTGGAACCTGGGGCCCTGTATCGGCGTATGAGCTGATGGCTGAGCATGGGCGACGTTGGCTCGAGCCCGAGATCGAGCCATGACAGCGCTACACCATATTTCAGAGCACATTCAATTGTTATTGAGGCAACAGTCGACTGTCCGTTTAGCTTTTCCTGGTGGTCGAAGTGCCCTGACATTGATGGACGGACTATCAAATACCGCTTTCGATTGGGCATCCGTGCAAGTGACGCTTGTGGATGAGCGAGCAGTGGCAGCCACCCATGAGGCGTCCAACGCGCGGTTGGTTTGTCAGACATTACTCAAGAATCAGGCGTGCGCCGCGACCTTTGAGCCATTATTTGATGAAGACTCCGTGGAGTCGTCTCTTCAGACCCTCAATGCGCAACGCCGACCATTGGATATCGTCGTTCTTGGGATGGGTGATGATGGGCATTTTGCCAGTCTATTTCCGGCAGATGAGCCTGTTCCAGGGTTGCTAGCTGGATTGGACCCATTTGTCGGGACTCGTCCGATCGGATCGCCCTGTGTGCGACGCTTGTCAATGACGCTCAGTACACTCTTGTCGGCATCGCTGGTGGTGTTGCTCGTGAGTTCCGAGGCGAAGCGTGCAAAGGTCAATTTGGGTCTGACTACGATCGATCCATGCAATCCAATTAGCTATTTACTCGCATCTGAACATCCCATTTGGGTGGAATGGCCAGATCAGTCCATGTCGTTGATCCAACAAGGGGTGGTGCAATGAATAGAGCTGCCACAGTGCGCTCGGTGGTTGAGCGAATTGAAGCGCGCAGTCAACAGACGCGTGCAAATTATCTCGTTGCGATCCAAGAGATGGCTGATGCTTCAGATTCAGATCGTGGCCAGGTGGGATGCTCAAACCTTGCGCACGCTGCTGCTGGTGCTGTGGAGGATCAATCGACTCTGCTGACGGTGGATGCGTCCCGTGCAAAGAACCTGGCAATCGTCACCGCTTACAACGATATGCTCTCTGCCCATAAGCCCTATGAGCACTACCCTGAGCGAATTCGTCAGCATGCACGTCGTTTGGGAGCCATGGCTCAGGTTGCGGGGGGGGTTCCGGCGATGTGTGATGGCGTCACGCAGGGCCGACCCGGCATGGAGCTATCCTTGCTCTCGCGTGATGTGATCGCAATGGCGACGGCGGTTGCCTTGAGTCACAATGTCTACGATGCAGCTGTGTGTCTGGGGATTTGTGACAAGATTGTACCTGGGCTGTTGATGGGTGCGCTCGCTTTCGGCCATCTCCCCACGCTGTTTATCCCCGCGGGCCCGATGAAAACGGGAATCAGCAACGATGAGAAAGCAGCTGTTCGCAAGGCCTTTGCACGACGTGAAGTCGGTCGAGAGGTGCTGTTACGATCCGAAGCGGCCGCATACCACAGCCCCGGTACCTGCACATTTTATGGGACCGCGAATTCCAACCAAATGTTGCTGGAGATCATGGGGCTGCAACTGCCGGGCTCGAGTTTCATTAATCCAGGTGAAGAGATTCGCGGATTCCTGACGGATGCGGCCGTTGAATGCGTCTTAGCGCGGGCGCGCGGTGGTTCGAGTTATTTACCTCTTGGGCTGGTTGTTGATGCCCGCGCAATTGTGAATGCGATCATCGGCTTGCATGCGACGGGCGGCTCGACCAATCACACCATGCACCTGATCGCAATTGCTCAGGCAGCGGGATTGCAGGTGACTTGGGACGACTTTGCAGTGCTGTCTCAAGTGACGCCGCTGATTGCACGGGTGTACCCCAATGGCTCCGCCGATGTGAATCATTTCCACGCGGCAGGTGGAATGGGTTTCGTGATGCGAGAGCTGTTGGATGCTGGATTGTTGTGTGGTGATGCGCTGTCCATGACCGGTGACACCCTGGCAGAAAGCTTGGCTGAGCCAGCCTTGCTCGATGGATGTATGGTGTGGCAGCCGGTTACTGGTCATTCCTTGGATCCGGCGATACTGAGATCCGTGGATGCACCCTTTCAGGCCTCTGGAGGATTGGTGCATCTTCAAGGGAACTTGGGTGATGCGGTGATCAAAACGTCTGCTGTGGATCCTGATCGGCATGTCATTGAGGCGCCATGTGCTGTTTTTGATTGCGAGGATGCGGTCAGCCGGGCGTTTCAGGCAGGTCAATTGGATCGCGATGTGGTCATTGTGGTTCGCGGGCAAGGTCCACGAGCCAATGGAATGCCTGAGCTTCACGGATTAACACCCGCGCTATCGATTTTACAAGATCGAGGTTTTCGTGTGGGGTTAGTGACGGATGGCCGAATGAGTGGTGCAAGTGGTCGTATTCCCGCTGCGATTCACGTCTCTCCTGAGGCCAAGGCTGGCGGCATGATTGGGCGTCTTTGCGATGGTGATCGGATCCGTCTTGATGCTGTCGCGGGGCGATTGGATGTGCAACTCGATCCACAAGTCCTCTTCGATCGCCCAGCAGCGATTGTTGCCGAGCCTCCACATCCGTCACCTTGGGGGCGTTCCTTATTTGCGACGCTCCGCCATCATGCGGCGCCCGCGACATCCGGTGGTGGACTGTATTTGGGGGAAGCGCTGTGATGATGTCTGTCATTCAAGATGCAGTTGGCCGACATCGTGTGATGCCCGTGTTGGTTATTCCAGAATTGACCATGGCGGCTCCTCTTGCCGAGGCGCTTGCCGAAGGCGGATTAACCGTTTTTGAAATTACGCTTCGCACACCCTGCGCGTTGGATGCAATGCGTGTCATGAAGCAGGCTGTGCCTGAAGCATTGATCGGTGCGGGCACAGTGACCACTCGTGAACGGCTGATAGCAGCCAAAGTGGCGGGTGCGGATTTTATCGTAAGCCCAGGGACCACTGCTGAGCTGTGGGCTGCGGGTGAATCGGAGCAGATGCCGATCTTGCCTGGATTTTCGACAGCATCTGAGGCGATGCGATTGATGGATTTGGGATTCTCGGTGGGAAAATTTTTCCCCGCTGAGGCGTCTGGAGGCGTGAAATACTTGCAGGCGTTAGCTGGGCCATTGCCAGAGTTTCAAATTTGTCCGACTGGAGGGATTACCCTTGAGAGCGCGCCCTCATTTTTGGCCTGCGCCAATGTTGTATGTGTCGGTGGGAGCTGGATCGCGTCGGCTGACCTGTTGCGTCAAGGCGATTATTCAGAGATCGCCCTACGTGCCAAGCAGGCGGCCGATCTCTGAAGTGTTTGCCGGCATCGCGGGTGTGGTTCGCGTCCTTTGCATCCATTGGTCCAACGCGTCGATTTCTGATTGATTCAGGCGTAGGCCCAGTTTTGAGCGCCGCCAGACGATATCCTCGGCGGTTTGCGCATATTCATGCTGCATGAGCCAATGGACCTCACGTTCATATAGATCCCATCCGAAAAGAAGGCCGAGATCACTGATGGATTTTGCGTCACGAAGGATTAAAAAGGCGTCGGTTCCATAGCTCTTTACCAATCGAACTACAAAGCGATCTGTGAGGAACGGATACTTTGCGCTGAGATCAATCGCAAGACGTCCGGCACCATTGACTGGGAAATCGCCACCAGGTAAGGAGACAGCTGCTGTCCAATTTCGACTCATGTTCGGAAAGTAGGGTTTCATCTGTGCCAATGCAGCTTCTGCAAGTTTGCGATAGGTCGTGATTTTTCCGCCGAATACGTTGAGAAGTGGAAGACGGCCCTGCTCATCTCGAATTTTTAATACATAGTCTCGAGTCGCTTCAGTCGCAGACGACGCATTATCGTCATATAAAGATCGAACCCCGGAGAAGGTCCAAACAACATCTTCCGCAGTGACAGGTTGAGTGAAGTATGCTGACGCGGCCTCAGTCAGATAAGCAACTTCTTCTGGGGTGCAAACTGCATCCTTTGGGTCACCGGTGTGGTCAACGTCAGTGGTTCCGATGAGTGTGAAGTCGTCTTCATAAGGTATTGCGAAAATGATGCGTCCATCTGATTGTTGGAAAATATACGATTTTTCGTGGTCAAACAGTTTGCGGGTGACAATATGACTCCCGCGCACTAGACGAACCTTGTCTTTGGACTTTTCGTGCATGCGGCCATGTAAAATTTCGCTCACCCATGGTCCACCACAGTTAATGACTGCTTTTGCCTCAATCTCTGATGCTTCGCCGGTTCGCGTGTCGCGTAATCGCACGTGCCACCGGTCATTTTCGCGAGTCGCTGATTCAACAAGGGTACGTGATTGAATTTTTGCACCTAATCGTTCTGCGTCGCGCGCGTTCAGCACAACTAGTCGTGAGTCTTCAACCCAGCAATCTGAATACTCGAATCCTTTGATGTATCGCTTCTTAAGCGGTTCCCCTGTCTCATGCGTTGTTAGATCGAGAGTCTCAGTCGGTGGCAAGATCTTCCGTCCACCCAGATGGTCATATAGGAACAGCCCAAGTCTCAATAACCAACTTGGACGTAAACCACTGTGATGCGGCAATACAAAGCGCATTGGCCAGGAAATATGAGGCATCGCGCGCAATAAAATCTCACGTTCAACGAGTGCCTCTCGAACTAATCGAAATTCGTAATATTCCAGATAGCGTAAACCTCCATGGAACAGCTTGGTTGAGGCCGAAGACGTTGCCTGTGCGAGATCATCTTTTTCACACAACAGGACTGAAAGACCTCGCCCCGTCGCATCGCGAGCAATCCCGCAGCCATTGACGCCACCACCAATCACTAAAACATCAAATAGACTTTGTGCGTTCATAGACTACTGACATCCGAGAGGCGATGGTCATCGAGTGTAACAATCTGAGTCCCACGTAATTCTGCGACATGACGAAAAGCCTCAGGTGGATCGCTATCCGTCACAAAGTAATCGACATCGCCAATGTCACAGATTCTGACAGGTGCAGTTCGTTCGAATTTTAAGCTGTCACAAACTAAAATTTTTGTTCGTGCATTCTTTAGAATTGCCCGTGCGACCGAGACCTCTCGTGCATCGAAATCGAGAATCGCACCGTCTTCATCAATGGCGCTCGCACCAATACATGCAAAGTCGGCTTTATACCGAGAAATAAATTCAACGGCGTCCTCGCCGACAATTGCGCCATCGCTTTGCCGGACGGTGCCTCCAACAAGCACCAGATCCTTTTGGGGAGACCCAGTGAGGGTTGAAATGACGTGAATGTTGTTGGTAATGACCACCAGCCCTGTGTGCTCGTACAGGGCTCGAGCGACTTGTTCGATCGTGGTTCCAATGTTCAAAATGATCGAACACTGATTTGGGATGAGTGCCGCGACGATTTGTGCAATGTGCTCTTTTTCGGTCGCTGCTAGTTGTCTTCGCGCTTGATAGTCAACATTGGAGACTGAAATCACGGGCATCGCGCCGCCATGAATGCGAGCGGCTAAACCTCGGATGCAAAGTTCATTGAGATCACGTCGTATTGTTTGTGTGGTCACTGCGTACTCACTGGCTAATACTTCCACGTCGACACGTCCCAAGCGATTGATTGTAGATAAAATTTCTACCTGTCGATCAGTAAGCTCCATCGAGGCTTCGTGGTATTGCAATGCATCAAAGACTCGTAGAGCATGACATTTATTTGCGTTTTCTGACAAATAGTATTTTCATTTTAAGATCATTTTTGTTCATATGAACTTTTTTAAGGATCGATCGTATGGGATTAGCCCATTTGTATCGTCGAGCTCTAACAGTCGAGGAGAGTAAGTGTGGGAGAGTTCATACTGGCAATTGATCAGGGGACAACCTCAAGTCGTGCGATTGTATTTGATGCGCACTTGAAGCCAGTTGCTGTCAGCCAGCGAGAATTTTCTCAGCACTATCCACGCTCAGGGTGGGTGGAGCATGATCCAGAAGAGATCTGGTCAACGACTGTATCTGTGTGTCGAGACGCACTCAACCAGATGCAGATTGACCCAACTGAAATCGCCGCAATTGGAATGACCAATCAGCGGGAAACCACTATCGTCTGGGATAGGGCGACTGGCGCACCCATTTACCCGGCCATTGTCTGGCAAGACCGCAGAACGTCTGACGTATGCAACAGGTTACGGGCTGAGGGGTTTGAGTCGATGGTCACGGAAAAGACAGGGTTGCGACTCGACTCCTATTTTTCCGCGACCAAGATCGGGTGGATTTTGGATCATGTGCCGGGTGCGCGTGACAAGGCTGAGGTGGGAGCACTTCTATTCGGGACCATCGACAGTTTTTTGCTGTGGCGTCTGACCGGGGGCGCCGTGCATGCGACGGATGCGACCAATGCGTCGAGGACCATGTTGTACAACATTCGAACCGGGGCCTGGGATAACACGCTGTTAGATCTCTTTCGAGTACCACGTACGCTATTGCCAACTGTGCTGGATTGCGCGGATGACTACGGGTCCGTGGTACCTGAGTTATTTGGGGTCACAATCCCAATTCGTGGTGTTGCTGGGGATCAGCAGGCAGCTGCGATTGGCCAAACCTGTTTTTGGCCCGGAATGCTAAAAGCGACCTATGGAACTGGCTGCTTTGCATTGCTTAACACAGGTCGGACCTGCGTCCGTAGTCAGCAACGGTTGCTGTCGACCATTGCCTATCGATTGGATGGTCAGACCACGTATGCGCTGGAGGGTTCAATTTTTGTTGCGGGGGCTGTGGTGCAGTGGCTGCGGGATGGCTTGAAAGTAATCCAGAATGCCGCTGACACAGAGTTGCTCGCAGAGCAGGCGCAGGCGGATACACAGGTCTATTTGGTCCCCGCCTTTACAGGGTTAGGTGCACCCTATTGGGACAGTGAGTGTCGTGGGGCGTTATTTGGCCTGACCCGAGATACTGGATTTGCGGAAGTGGCCCGTGCGGCACTGCGCTCGGTTGCCTATCAAACTCGAGATCTTTATGAAGCGATGCGGTCCGATTGGGATGCTGCGTCTGCAGGATCTTCGCATTCGGCAGTCTTGCGGGTGGATGGTGGCATGGTTGCAAACGATTGGATGGTGCAGTCACTTTCTGACATTTTGCAGGCGCCAGTCGATCGCCCGGAGGTCATCGAAACCACTGCACTTGGTGCTGCCTGGCTTGCAGGGATGCAGGTGGGTTTGTACCCCAAGGCAGACGCGTTTTCCGACAGCTGGGCATTGGATCGTCATTTCGAGCCAGAAATGTCAAAGCGCGCTGCCGATACGCGTTATGCAGGATGGCGGGACGCCGTGAGTCGGGTATTGACGGTGCGGCCGACGTCGGTGGATTGACTACGCCGGCGATTTCATCAAACTTTGGTGATCGGCCGCGAATTGCGCAAGTAGGGGTAATGCGGCTCCCCCTAGTGCGCGTGCATGAAAGCCGCATACGCCTTCAACCACAGGGGGTCGTTCAATACCCTCCCAATTGAGGGCCTCCGCCGCCTCGTCAATCGCCTCGGCCAGTGTTGTTTTCACCCATGCTGGAAAGGCGCCATCGACAATCAGTGCATCTAATTCCAGTAAGGCGGTCGACGAGAGTGCCGCCATGGCAATGCCGGGTGCCGCGGCATGGATCCACTGTAGAACAAGGTCTCGATGCGTCTCCCAGCCCTGGGGGTCACGCCAGAGCGTGGTCCGTTCCAGACCTGACCGTACTAAGGCTTCTTCCAGTTGCAACAGACTGGATTGATCGATCAATTGTTGCTTGGAGTATGGTGACAATGGCAAGGACCCCACTGCCGCCGCGTTTCCAGAGCGGCCAACGAGGAGCTGTCCATCGATGACGAGACCGCCACCGATGAATGATCCGAGATAGATATAGAGATGGTTGCTGTAGTGGCGACCCTCTCCAAACAAGAGCTCTGCGCCACAGGCTGCGCTCGCATCATTGCAAAATAGGGGCGCCTCGCCAATGACGTGGCCGATCGCTTCACGCAAGTCGACACGATCCCAGGCTTCAAGCGTCTCGCCTGAAGCCCCCAACAGCTGCTGCCAGCCCCCGATATTGCCAGGTTCACACACGCCCACGCCCATGATACGACTGGGCTCGCAGGCTTTCCGACGGATCAATGATCGATAGCTTGTCCCAATGAAATCGAGGATGTGATCCGGTTGTGGGTAGGCATAAATGATGCTGAGTTTTGCGATAATGTGTCCAATTTGATTGATCAAGACGATTGCTGTCGAGCGGCGGCCAATATGTATCCCGATGGATTGTGCGCCATTCGGATTGAGGTCAAAGGGGACAGATGGCTGCCCGACGCGTCCTCGCTCGGGCTCTCCCCGAACGAGCAGACCGGCAGATTCTAGGTCGCGAACAATATGGGTGATGGTTTGCGGGGTCAGGCCAACCAAACGCGCCAGCTCCGCTTTGGGCATGGGCCCCTGTAACCGAATCGTCTGCAGAACCAATCGTTCATTGTATTGGCGGACTGCAACTTGATTCGAGCCGCGAGATTGGAGTGTGCGATGTTGCATCGTCAAATATAACTCGCGTTGTCATGTACGCCCTGATCCAACCCCGTAATCATCGAAACAATTTCGTTTGGTTCGGTCTCACTGGTCTTTTTGTGACCCACAATCCGGCCTTGCCGGAACACCCAAATTCGGTCGACAAGATTAAATACTTGCCGCAAATTGTGCGAAATAATGATCACTGGAATGCCTTGCTCCTTCAGCCCACGGATGATGTTCTCAACGCGAGTGGTTTCTTGAATCCCCAGGGCGGCTGTGGGCTCATCCATGATGATTAGTTTTTCTCCCCAGCCGGCAGCCCGAGCAATCGCAACGCATTGTCGCTGGCCTCCAGACATTCCAGCAAGCGACTCGGAAAGGTTCGGAATTTTAACTCCAGTCTTCGCAAGTAGCGCTTTTGCCTGTGTTTCCATCGAACCTGCCTTCATCCATGCGAAGGGACCTAGTGGGATGGCAAAGGGGAGTCCTGGGATCTTAATCGCATCATAGGTTTCTTCACGACCCAAAAAAATATTGGCAGGAACGTCTAAATGATCGGCAAGCGCAAGATTCTGATAGACGGTTTCAATCCCGGCCTCTCGGGCATCAAGTGGGGAGTTAAAACGCACTGGATTCCCGTAAAACAGCACCTGGCCTGATGTCGGCTGTTCGACCCCCGTGATATTTCGGACAAAGGTAGATTTGCCCGCGCCATTGTCACCGACCACTGCCACATGTTCTCCGGGCTCGAGAAAGAAGTCAGCATCATTGAGGGCATGAATCCCACCGTAGTGTTTTGTGAGGCCGCAGGTTTGGAGAACGTATTGCATGCGATGTCCCGTGTGTTCAGAGAGTTGTGACTGTATCCGCCGATAATAAGTAAATCAAATTAATTTATTTATTGACACCGTCATTTTATTCTTGAGACAGTATGGCCAACCCTGCTTTTAGCGGGACCAATAAGTACAAACAACGTATGAGGATTCTTCCATGAAGTCATTCGCACATCTCGTCATAGCGGGAGCTATGACAGCGTCGCTGTCGGTCTCTGCGCTGTACGGCAACATTGTGCTGACTAAGGGTGCGCGAGGTATTTAGACATGTTGGTGATCGGGGGCGATGCGATCGTCGATTTGATCGATCGTGGTAATCAACTGTATGAAGCCTGTCCGGGTGGCTCGACCCTAAATTGTGCGCTGGCCGCAGGCCAACTGGGGGCAGACGTGTTGTATGTGTCCACCTTGAGCCGAGATCTCTATGGTCAGCTTTTGGCAGACCGTTTGGCTGCGTGTCACGTGAGACTGCGTGAGCATGGACGCTCCGATGCCCATAGCTCCCTTGCGATCGTCTCAATCGATCAATTCAATCAACCGAACTATGCCTTTTATCGGGAAGCTACAGCAGATCGGGAAGTTCCCGTGGATGCGATCATTGCGTCCTTTCCTGAGACGATGGGGTTTTTGCATGTGGGTTCGTGTGCCTTGATTCCCAGACAAGATCAGGATGCTTGGTTGGCTGTGGCGCGCTCCGCGAAACAGCATGGCGCCTGTTTGTCAGTCGATCCGAATTGTCGCCCATCAATGACGGATGATCCCCAGGCCTATCGGCAGGGTATTGCGCGTTTTTTTCATGAAGCTGATCTGATCAAGCTCAGTGACGAAGACTTGCGTTTCTTGCATCCCGACTGGGGAATGGACGCGATGGATCGCTTTATGGGGGTTTATCAACCCCGATTGTGCGTCTTGACTCAGGGTCCAGAGGGTTTAAGGGGTATGACCAGGAACGGTGTGCAGGTCAGTGTTTCTGCCTATTTGCCAGGCCCACTCGGCGACACAGTGGGTGCCGGAGATTGCGTACAAGGCACCCTATTGGCGGAGTGTGATCGTCTCGGCCTGAATCAATTGGGCCTTGAGGATCTTGATCAAAGCACCTTAACAGCGCTACTGACGACGGCAGCAAAAGTGGCCGGTATCAATTGTACCCGTGTGGGTTGTCAGCCTCCCTCCCGTCAAGAGCTCGCAACGATTGATGCATGTTAACGAGCCGCTTCCTCAAAGGCATTGATCGAGCTTTCCGCTAGGGGGGATTCGAAGACTTTGAGCGCGAGTGTTTCAGGAAGTGCAAACGTCGAAAACCCGCGCGTTGCGAGGCTAATCACCTCGTCGCTGGATCGCAAACTTGCGATCAGCAGTGTCGTGGTGGACGCAATGTGTTGCATGTCATCAAAGATCTGATCTGCATTTGCCCCTGCTTCTTTGAGTCGGGCGTAGTACGGCGCCGCATAGGCCACTTTGAGCGCTTCGGCTGCCATGACTTGTCCTGCTGTATAGACCGCCGTGAGGGTCGTGCGGTGTGGAATATCCAGTGCTGTCACGACCTCGAATCCAAGGCGATTTGCTGGAACCTTCACCCGAGTCTCCGGCCCAAGGCCGGCGATCTGTTCCCCAGTTGCCAGCCAATCATCTCCCCACACTTGGAAGTGGATCGCATGGAAGCCTAAGGTCATCGCCGCATCATAGAGC
>ERZ887849.730-NODE-730-length-34142-cov-38.904597_pt1 | contig 34142 bp, 27 predicted proteins | sample MGYA00521267_ERZ887849 | MGnify/ENA primary metagenome ERZ887849 (study PRJEB32303, sample SAMEA104408601) | aquatic metagenome | biome: Brackish water; feature: Pelagic; material: water | place: Baltic Sea | collected 2014-06-06T16:11:00 | depth 2,863 m ... | reverse complement strand
ACTTCGAACAAACCCCAAAACATGGGTTTTGGATGTTTTATCTTTTGTATCACTTCTCTATTTTATGTTTCATTTGTTTTGGGGCTATAATTATTACCGATTGCCTTTACATACCACACTTAATTTAAACCCAAGCTATAGTACCGAGCAATTAAAATCGGTGACCCATCAGTTGGTTTTAAAAACAAATAAACTTCACTTTGCGATTACCCACGATTCTTTATTAAAAACAACCCTCCCCTATGAATTTGTTGAACTGACTGACATCAGTCAAAGCGGCTATTCTCAATTGGAAACGGTTTATCCTCATTTTAAACACAACGGACAAAACAGTAAAAAATCACTCTTTAGCATTCCCTTAAACTATATGGGTTTTAGTGGCTATTTGAATCCGTTGACCTTAGAAGCTCAAATTAATGCACAGATGCCTTTAAATTCTATGCCAACTACTATTGCGCACGAACAAGCACATCAATTGGGCTATGCAGCAGAAAACGAAACTAATTTTATTGCTTTTTTGGCGAGCATCCATAACAAAAATCCTTATTTCAATTATGCGGGTTACAAATTTGCATTGCGCTATTGTTTAAAAGAATTATCTAAAAGAGATCAAGGGGCTTACGAATCTACTTTGTGTAACATCAATCCTGGTGTTTTGGAAGATTACAGGGAAGTATTTGAGTTTTGGAGTGCGTACAACAACCCAATGGAACCTCTGTTTAAAATGTTTTACAGCCATTTCTTAAAGGCAAACAACCAAGTTAAAGGTATTGAAAGCTATAGCTATGTGGTAGCGCTTTTGGTGGATTATTTGGAGAAATAGGGATAAAACATATTTGACTTGTTTATTATGGCTTAAACTTCTTAAAATTAACTTTTCATTGGTTAGTTCTTAACGAAATTTATTAAAAGTAATTTAATCTTTAAAAAAACGTCCAATTTTAAGATTTCTATAAAAGTTTATGAGTAAATTGAAACGCTAATTAAATTCTATAATATAATGAAAAAGTTAATCTTCCTATGGAGTTTATTTGGAGTATTCTCTGTATTTGCTCAGGACTACTTTCCAAAGAATGACGGTGTGAAAACTAAAAACACAAATTTCACAGCCATTACAAATGCAAAAATTTTTATAACGCCTTCACAACATGTAGAAAATGGGACGTTATTAATTCGAGAAGGGAACATTATAAAGGTTGGAACCAATATCGAACTCCCCAAAAATACAGTTGAGATTGATATAAAAGGAAAAAGCATTTACCCATCCTTTATTGATCTTTACTCAGATTTTGGAGTTGCAAAACCCAAACGCAAAGATAGCAATGGCCAATCGGTACAATACAAAGCCAGCCGTGAAGGCTTTTATTGGAACGATCATATCCGACCAGAACAAAATGCCATCGACCATTTTAAATATGATCAAAAAGCAGCTAAACAATTATTAGAAGCTGGGTTTGGAGTGGTTAACACACATTTACAAGATGGAATTGTTCGTGGAACAGGAGCATTAGTTGCTTTAGATTCTAACGGAAGTGATTCACAGCGCATCCTGTCAGATCAATCGGCACAGTATCTTTCATTCTCAAAAAGTGTAAAATCGCTTCAGTCCTACCCTTCCTCTATTATGGGAACAATGGCATTACTAAGACAACTTAATTATGATGCCAATTGGTATGCCAAAGGAAATGTTTCCACAAAAGACCGCTCAATAGAAGCATACATTCAAAACAAAAATCAAGTTCAAATTATAGAGGCTGGTAGCAGAGCCAATGCGTTAAGAGCTGATAAGGTTGGCGACGACATAGGCGTACAATATGTTATTTTGGGTGGTGGCGATGAATTTGAACGGATTAATGAAATCAAAAACACAAAAGCAACGTTTATTCTTCCTTTAAACTTTCCGAAAGCTTATGATGTTGAAAATACGTTTTTAACCAATTCCCTTGAGCTTGAAGCTATGAAAGAATGGAACCAACGTCCTGGAAACCCAATGGTATTAGATCTTAATGGAGTCTCTTTTGCATTTACAACTAAAGGTTTGAAGTCCATGAAAGATTTCAAAACAAACCTTCAAAAAGCAATTGAGTATGGCCTAGATAAAACCACTGCCCTAGAAGCCTTAACCTCACAACCTGCTGCAATTTTAGGAAACTCAAAGCTTGGAAATCTAAACGTAGGGAGTTATGCAAATTTCTTGATTACTTCTGGAGATATTTTTGACTCTAATACTACACTTTATGAAAATTGGGTCAATGGCTCAAGAACCATATTTGAAGATGTCACAAAGAAAGACATTAGAGGGGATTATCATTTTAAAATAAATACAGACAACTATAAACTCAAAATATCAGGAAAGCTGAGTGAACTTAAAACTGAAATAACATCTGATTCTCTAAAATTAAGCAGCAGTTTAAAATATGAAAATGATTGGATGCACCTAATGTTTTCAACAAAAGACACAACTCAACAAGAGTTTATTAGGTTCGATGCAAAAATTCTTTCGGGTGTTGAAAACATCTCAGGAACCGCCACTTTAGTAGATGGAACAACTCCAAGCATAAAATTAAAACGCAGCAATACGGATTCTTCAAAAGATTCAAAATCTAAAACAGAAAAAAAACCAATTTCACCAAAAATAGTTCCAGTAAGTTACCCCAACGGGGCTTATGGATTTAAAGAACTTCCAACAGCAGAAACGATTCTTTTTAAAAATGCCACAGTGTGGACCAATGAATCTGAAGGAATTCTGCAAAATACAGATGTACTTGTAAAAGAGGGGCGTATTTCAAAAATAGGAATCAACCTCAAAAACTCAAAAGCCACTGTAATAGATGCTACTGGAAAGCATCTAACAGCAGGAATTGTAGATGAACATTCGCATATTGCAGCAGCAAGTATCAACGAAAGTGGGCAAAATTCCTCCGCTGAAGTGAGTATAGAAGACGTAATTGATGCCGATGATGTGGATATTTATAGAAATTTAGCTGGTGGGGTCACAACGATTCAAATTTTACATGGCTCTGCCAATCCTATTGGAGGGCGTTCTGCAATCATTAAATTAAAATGGGGCGAATCTGCAGAAAATTTAATTTACAAAAACACGCCAAAATTTATAAAATTTGCTCTCGGTGAAAATGTCAAACAATCCAATTGGGGAAGTTTCAGCCGTTTTCCTCAAACTCGTATGGGTGTTGAACAGCTTTATATTGATTATTTTACAAGAGCAAAATCCTATGACGCTGTTAAGAAAAGTGGAAAACCATATCGAAAAGATACAGAAATGGAAGTCCTTGCAGAAATTCTAAACAAGGAACGTTTCATAAGTTGCCATTCTTACGTTCAGAGTGAAATTAATATGTTAATGAAAGTCGCAGAAAAATTTGATTTTAATATCAACACCTTCACCCATATCTTAGAAGGTTATAAGGTTGCCGATAAGATGAAAGCACATGGAGTTGGCGCATCGACTTTTAGCGACTGGTGGGCCTATAAATACGAAGTCAATGACGCCATTCCTTACAACGCCTCTATTTTGAATTCTATTGGGGTTGTGACAGCCATCAACAGTGATGATGCCGAAATGTCCAGACGCCTTAATCAAGAAGCTGCAAAAGCAGTAAAATATGGTGGCACTTCTGAAGAAGATGCTTGGAAAATGGTAACGCTTAATCCTGCAAAATTACTTCATATCGATGATAAAGTTGGAAGTATTAAAGTTGGAAAAGATGCCGATTTAGTACTTTGGAGCGATCACCCCTTATCCGTATATTCAAAAGCTGAAAAAACACTCATTGAAGGAGTAACTTATTTTGATATCCAGCGGGATTCAAAACTAAGAGCATCAATTCAAAACGAGAGAGACGAGCTCATACTAATGATGTTAAAAGAAAAAAATAAAGGAATGAAAACACAGCCAATAAAGAAAAAAGACAAGCAACTTTTACACTGTGATTCAATAGATATAAACCAACTATAAATATACAAGATATGAAACTCATAAAATTAATCATTCTATCGATTGTTTGTGTATGTATAGCAAACGCTCAACAAACCCCCGCAGAAGTTCAATCAAAAGCCGTAGCAATTGTAGGTGGCACTGCCCATTTAGGAAATAACTCTATCATTCAAAATAGCCTAATTATTTTTGAAAATGGAATTTTACAAACCGTATCCGAATACAATAAAACCGAAGACCTCTCTAAAATGGAAGTCATTGATACAAAGGATCAACATATATACCCCGGATTTATTGTGGCGAATTCAACATTGGGGCTTATAGAAATTGATGCTGTTAGAGCAACTGATGATGATGAGGAACTCGGAAATTGGAACCCCCATATAAGGAGTTTAATCGCTTACAATGCCGAATCTAGAGTCGTAGAGAGTATGCGACCAAACGGCGTACTCTTAGCTCAAATCAGTCCAAGAGGTGGACGCATATCGGGCACCTCCTCCATCGTTCAGCTCGATGCTTGGAATTGGGAAGATGCTGTAATAAAAGCCGATGATGGAATTCACTTAAATTGGCCAAGCACATTTAGTCGTGGTCGCTGGTGGTTAGGAGAAGACCCAGGTTTAAAAAGCAATCCAAAATACAGCAGTCAAACTTCGGAAATTGAAGCCTATTTTAATAATGCCAAAGCAAATTCAAACAACGCCAAAGCAAAATTGAATTTACCCTTAAATGCTATGCGCGGCCTTTTTGATCAATCCAAAACACTTTATATTCATGTAAATGATGAAAAAGGAATTGTTGATGCCGTTGAATTTTCAAACTCACAAGGTCTATCAAAATCTGTTATTGTTGGTGGATATGAGGCCTTCAAAGTTGCAAATTATTTAAAAGAGAACGCTATTTCTGTGTTGCTTAATCGTGTCCATTCTCGCCCTAATCATGATGATCAGGATTATGATTTACCCTACAAAATGGCTTATCTTTTAGTCGAAGCAGGCGTGACTGTAGGCTTAGAAACGAGTGGCGATATGGAACGTATGAACTCTCGAAACCTTCCATTTTATGCAGGAACAACAGTGGCGCATGGACTCTCAAAAGAACAAGCGTTGCAATTAATAACTTTAAACACAGCTAAAATTTTGGGAATCGACTCACACTATGGTTCTTTGGAAGTAGGGAAAAGTGCAACCCTATTTATAAGCAGTGGTGATGCTTTAGACATGCGAACAAACAACTTAACAAATGCATTTATAGATGGTCGAAATATTAGTTTAGAAAGCCATCAAACAAAACTCTGGAAACGCTATTCCAAAAAGTACGAGAAAAACTAAAAACATTCTCTATCTTAAATAAAAGTTCAAGTTTCGGCTTGGACTTTTTTTTGTTTGAGCTTCAAAATTAAACACTATTTTTGTGATATGGTTAAAACAATAAGCAGTCTTCAAAATCCATTTATAAAACAACTGGTTCAACTCAAAGAAAAGTCGAAACTAAGAAAACAAACAGGTTTGTTTGTCATTGAAGGAAAACGCGAATTGTCTTTGGCCATTAAGAGTAACTACAGAATTGAAACGCTTTATTATAACCCTAATTTATTTTCAGCATCAGAAGCGGCTTCTTTAGAACCCTATGGAATTGATGTGATAGAAATCACCAAAGCAATCTATGAAAAAGTAGCCCACAGAGATTCTACTGAAGGAGTCATTGCTGTTGCAAAAGCCAAAAATTTTGATTTAAAAAATTTAGAACTCAAAAGTAAAACCCCATTAATTCTTGTGGCAGAAGCCCCTGAAAAACCAGGGAATATAGGTGCTTTACTCCGTACAGGGGATGCAGCAAACGTGGATGCCATCATCATTTCAAATCCACTCACTGACTTATACAACCCGAACATCATCCGATCCAGTGTGGGTGGGGTATTTACGGTTCCAATAGCAATGGGATCTTCTGAAGAGGTGATTGACTTTCTAAGAACCAAAAACATCTCCATCTATGCGGCAACGCTTCAGGATTCAGTTGTGTATGATTCAATTGATTTTAAGAAAGCCACTGCTCTGATTGTTGGTACGGAATCCACTGGATTAAGTGAACCATGGCGCGACGCTGCTACCACAAAAATTCGTATCCCAATGCAAGGAAAAATTGATTCTATGAATGTATCCGTTGCCGCTGGAATCTTAGTTTTTGAAGCCAAAAGACAGCGAAAATTTAGCTAAAAATTACTTTTAAGGAATTGTTAAAACAATGTTTGTAAAAAACTAACTTTTGTTATTGCGTGTTCCGTTAGATTGTAGTAATTTTAGATTATGACAGCAGTCGATATAGCACAAGAAAACGCAGCCATCACTAAGGAGTATAAAGAACTCCTTAAAATCAGCTATAGAACCCTGTCAGCTGCCGACAAAAAATTAATTAGAAAAGCATTTGATGTTGCAGTTGATGCCCATTCCAATCAAAGAAGAAAATCAGGTGAGGCCTATATTTTTCATCCCATTGCTGTAGCAAAAATTGTTGCTTCCAAAATAGGACTGGATGCAACTTCAATTGCGGCCGCCCTTTTGCACGATGTTGTCGAAGATAGCCCGAACTATTCTATTGACGATATTCAACAATTATTTGGAGAAACTGTAGCCCGAATTGTTGATGGACTAACAAAAATATCATCCTTAAATAAAGATATGAATGTTTCAATGCAAGCTGAGAATTTTAGAAAAATGCTCCTCACGCTTCACGACGACATTAGAGTTATTATCATCAAAATTGCCGATCGCCTTCACAATATGGAGACAATTCATTCGATGACTGAAGATAAACAGCTGAAAATTGCTTCTGAAACGCTTTATATTTATGCACCTCTTGCACATAAAATTGGATTGTATAATATTAAAACAAAGTTAGAAGACTTCGCGTTAAAATATACAGAACCAGAAATTTACAATGATATTTTACTTAAACTAAAAGAAAGTAAAGAGCAACAAGACCTTTATTTAAAAGATATCAGCGAGGTTTTAACAAAAGCTTTAACTAAAGAAAAATTAAAATATGTCATAAAAGGGCGTCCAAAATCTATTTTTTCGATTCGAAGAAAAATGCAAAATCAGGGCATATCTTTTGAAGAAGTCTATGATAAATTTGCGGTACGAATCATTTACAAATCTGATGTAAAAGATGAAAAATTTATCGCATGGAAAATATATTCAATCGTAACCGATCATTTTAGACCAAATCCAACACGTTTAAGAGATTGGATTTCTGCACCAAAATCAACAGGTTACGAAGCCTTACACATCACAGTAATGGGTCCAAAAGGGCGCTGGGTTGAAGTTCAGATACGGAGTGAACGTATGAATGAAATTGCTGAGAAAGGTTATGCGGCACACTACAAGTATAAACAGGGAGATAAAGGGTACGATGAAAATTTAGAAAGCTGGATTGGAAAACTACAGGAAGTTATCGAAAATCCAGAATCGAATGCTGTAGAATTTGTTGAGCAGTTTAAACTGAACCTCTATGCAAAAGAGATATTTGTATTTACTCCAAATGGCGATTTAAAATCGCTTCCAAAAGATGCAACGCCCTTAGATTTTTCATTTAGTATTCATACCGAAATCGGAATGAAAACTAGAGGTGCAAAAGTCAATGGTAAATTAGTCCCTCTAAACCATGTATTAAAGAGTGGAGATCAAGTTGATATTATTACTTCTGAAAGTGCCAAACCAACAGTAAACTGGTTAGATTATGTTACCACAACACGTGCAAAAAGCAAAATAAAGTCCTCTTTAAAAGAAGACAAAAAAGCCGTTGCGACTGAAGGAAAAGAAATATTGAGACGAAAACTCAAACAACTCAAAATTACCCTAAACGAACGTTCAATTAATGAATTGGTAAATTATTTTAAACTTAATACAAGTTTAGATTTATTTTACCGTGTTGGCATCGGTAGTATTGATAATACAATGCTTAAAAAGTTTGCTGCTTCAAGAAGCAATGCCCTAGTAAGTTATATAAAAAATAAAATTACGCGTACTAAAGCACCTACAAAAGAAACCGTTGAAAATGATGAGATCACTTCCAAATACGATATGTTGGTGTTTGGCAAAGAAGAAGAAAAATTAAACTACAAACTTTCATCTTGTTGCAATCCCATTCCTGGCGATAGTGTTTTTGGATTTTTAAGTATCAAGGAAGGAATAAAAATTCATAAAAAAACGTGCCCAAATGCCGTAAGTCTTCAGTCCAATTATGCGTACAGAATTATGTCAGCCAAATGGATTGACTCCTCTCAACAAGTGTTTAGAGCCGTGATTAAACTCACAGGAATAGACAAACTCGGTTTGGTTAATTCAATTACAAAAGTAGTTTCTGAAAGTATGAATGTAAACATCAAAAACATAAGTTTTGACTCAGATAGTGGTACATTTAAAGGGCAGATTGCGTTGGAAGTCAACAATAATAATTTTGTAGAAAAATTGATGGAACGCCTGCAAAAAATAAATGGTATCGAAAAAGTCTTTAGAGTCTAAAAATTAGTTTAAATTTGACCGTTTTATGAGTGTGAATACTAAAAATAAAAATCAAGAGGTCGTAAAAAATGTATTTACGAATTTTCTTGAAGAAAATGGTCATCGAAAAACACCTGAGCGTTTTGCAATACTTCAGGAAATTTATGACAATGACGATCACTTTGATATAGAATCTCTCTACATCAAAATGAAAAATAAAAATTACCGAGTCTCCAGAGCAACTCTTTACAATACTATTGAATTATTATTGGACTGCGCCTTAGTACGAAAACATCAATTTGGACAAAATCAAGCGCAATATGAAAAATCATATTTCGACAAACAGCACGACCATGTCATCCTTACAGACACTGGAGAGGTCTTTGAATTTTGTGATCCAAGGATTCAATCCATTCAAAAAACAATAGAAGAAGTATTTGATATTGATATTCAAAAACATTCACTTTACTTCTACGGAACAAAAAAAAATACTAAAATTAACGATTAAATAGCATGGCAGTAGATTTACTACTTGGATTACAATGGGGTGACGAAGGCAAAGGGAAAATTGTGGACGTCCTAACCTCCAATTACAATATTATAGCAAGATTTCAGGGAGGACCAAACGCAGGGCATACACTCGTGTTTAATGGAATGAAACATGTTCTTCATACAATTCCATCTGGAATTTTTCATGAAGATGCCGTGAATTTAGTAGGAAACGGGGTTGTAATTGATCCGGTTATATTTAAAAATGAATTAGATAAATTAGCAATTCAAGATGTTGATTACAGAAAATCTTTGGTGATTTCTCGTAAAGCACATCTAATTTTACCCACCCACCGGTTGTTAGACGCCGCCTCTGAAGCCTCCAAAGGAAAAGCAAAAATTGGATCGACCCTCAAAGGAATTGGACCAACATACATGGACAAAACTGGTCGAAATGGCATCCGTGTTGGTGATTTAGAACTAGACAATTGGAGAAGTAAATACCGTGCTCTTGCAAATAAACACGAGTCTATGGTTAAATTTTACAACGTTGATTTAGAATACAATTTAGAGGAATTAGAAACAAAATTTTTTGAAGCAGTTGACGTCTTAAAATCTCTAAAATTCATAGATTCTGAAGAATATTTACACCAAGCATTACGGGATCAAAAATCAATTTTAGCAGAAGGTGCTCAAGGCTCTTTATTAGATATTGATTTTGGAACCTATCCATTTGTAACCTCTTCAAATACAACAGCAGCAGGTGCTTGTACAGGGTTAGGAATTGCTCCGAATACTATTGGAGAAGTTTTTGGAATTTTTAAAGCATACACCACACGAGTTGGCTCTGGCCCCTTCCCTACTGAACTGTTTGATGAAGACGGTGAAACCATGGGACGTGTAGGAAATGAATTTGGGGCCACTACAGGACGTTCACGTCGTTGTGGTTGGTTGGATCTTGTAGCCCTACGCTACGCGTGTCAAGTCAATGGAGTTACACAACTTATGATGATGAAAGCCGATGTTCTATCTGGTTTTAAATCGTTAAAAGTTTGTACTGCCTACAACTACAAAGGGAATGTTATTCACCATTTTCCTTACAATGTTGAACCTGAAAACATCACACCAATTTATACGGAATTTGAAGGATGGAAAGAAGATTTAACAGAAATGAACAATGAATCAATACTTCCAAATGCATTGAATACATACATTGATTTTCTTGAAAAAGAACTTCAAATTCCAATCAAAATTGTTTCTGTAGGACCCGATCGAAAACAAACAATTTTTAGGTAAGAAGCAAAATCTATCCTTTGGGTAGATTTTTTTTTAGAACTTAAAATAATCTTAAGTTTTATCTAAAGAACTCAATATTACCTATTTTTGTAACAAACTATAGTACGTTGAAACATAAAAGCATTTATTACTTTATATGCATTCTATTTTTTGTAGGATCTACCTTACATGCACAAGAGCGACGAAGAATCGAAATTGATTATGCTCCATTTATGACCTTTGATGAATCGAAACCAGATGCAACAATTCTTACTAGAGACAATTCAAAACAAGTCCACATCAAACATGAGGGGATTGAGTTGTGGTGTGATGAAGCCATTTATTATGGAAAACAAGATTTTATAGAAGCCTACGGTAAAGTTCGTGTCAAACAGGGGGATACAATCAATATGACCTCTAAATATGTTGAATACAGTGGAAAAACACAATTGGCATTTGCTAGCGGCTCAGTAGTTTTAACCGATCCAAATTCTGAGATTACCACTGACACCTTGTATTTTGACAGAGTTAAACAACAAGCTTTTTATAGAAGTTCAGGAAAAGTGGTTCGGGATACCACAGGAACCATCACAAGTACAATTGGACGTTATTACATGAAGTCCAAAAAATATCAGTTTGTAAACAATGTCAAACTGGTCAATCCAGAATACGTTATTAAATCCAACCAACTCGATTTTTATACCCTTTCGGGTTTTGCATTTTTATTTGGACCCACAACAATTACTAGCGAAACCAGTGTGATTTATTGCGAACGCGGATTTTATAACACTCAGAACGATACAGGCTATTTTGTAAAAAACTCTAAAATAAATTACGATGAGCGCGTTGTAGAAGGGGATAGTATATATTTTGATCGAACCAAAAGTTTTGCATCTGCAACCAATAATATTACCATCACCGATACTCTAAATAACTCCCTTGTGAAAAGTCATTATGCTGAAGTTTTCAGAGAAAAAGATTCTGTATTTGTAACCAAACGCGCATTGGCAATTACCCTTCAAGAAAACGACTCTATTTTTGTTCATAGTGACACCTTAATGGTAACTGGAAAACCAGATAAAAGAATTACCAGAGCCTATTATAATGCAAAAATTTATAAATCTGATTTAAGTGGCAAAGCCGATTCTATACACATGAATCAAAAAACAGGACTGACACAACTCATTAATTTAGACCAAAACACCACAAATGATCCATTCTACAAAGTTCAGCATCCCATTTTATGGAATCTAAAAAACCAAATCACTGGAGATTCTATTCATTTAATTTCAAATTCTAAAACCGAAACCTTAGATTCATTAAAAGTCTTTGACCATGCATTTATAATCAGTAAGGACAGTCTTGGAGATGGCTATAATCAAATTTCAGGTCAAAAATTATTTGGCTTATTTAAAAATAATAGCTTGTCAACCATTGACATTATTAAAAACGCCGAAAGTATTTATTACCTCAGAAATGAAGCTAATGAATTGGTGGGGATCGACAAGTCAAAATCAGGTTCGATAAAAGTATGGGTATCTGAAAACACGATAGACGAAATTCGTAAATACAATCAAATTGGTGGAAAAACGTATCCTGAAATTGAATTCCCCGAAAATGAAAAAATTCTCAAAGGGTTTCATTGGCGTGAAACAGAACGTCCAACGAGTGTAGAAGATTTATTTAAAGACGATGCACCACTCGTACTTCCCACAATTAAAGGCTTAGACGCCTACATTCCGCAGGAAGAATTTTTTGATTCTAAATTGTTAGAACGAGTAGAAAAAGCAGGTCCAACCCCAATAGAGAATTTAGAATCTCCAAATAAAATAAAAAACAAAGCGGCTCGGAAATTACCTAATAAATTTTTAAAAACGCCTGAAAAACTTAAAAAACCAAAAAAGAAAAATTGATTACAAACGATTTTTTTAAACACCAAGCACAAACCACGCCTCATCCCTTAGCGATGGAAATATCTTATGCGGAAGGATCGTATATCTACGATCAAAATAAAAAGCCGTATTTAGATTTTGTTGCCGGAGTATCTGCCTGTAGTTTGGGACATCGCCATCCAAAAGTTGTAGCGGCCATTAAAAAACAACTGGACTCGTATATGCATGTAATGGTTTATGGAGAATACATCCAATCCCCTGCTGTAAAGCTGACCAAATTACTCGCTTCACATTTACCAAAAAATCTCGATAAAACATATTTGACCAACTCGGGCACAGAAGCAATTGATGGTGCTATGAAACTAGCAAGACGTTATACAGGAAGGTCGGAAATAATCGCTGCCAAAAACGCCTATCATGGAAATACAATGGGAGCCCTAAGTATTATGGGATATGAAGAACGAAAACAACCCTTTCGACCCCTTATTCCAGACATACGATTTATAGAATTTAATAATATTTCAGACCTATCTAAAATCACTACAAAAACGGCGGCAGTAATCTTGGAAACCATTCAAGGAGGTGCTGGTTTTATTGAACCTAAAAACGGCTATTTAACAAGAGTTCAAGAAAAATGCAATGAATTGGGAGCCCTCTTAATACTAGATGAAATACAACCTGGAATAGGACGCACAGGAACACTCTTTGGATTTGAAAATTACAACTGCATTCCAGATGTTGTCGTAATCGGAAAAGGACTCGGAGGCGGCATGCCTATTGGTGCTTTTACTGCCTCTGAACACATGATGGACAGTTTGTCTGAACATCCTAAGCTAGGTCATATTACCACCTTTGGTGGGCATCCTGTCATTGCTGCTGCTGCCCTAGCAACTTTAGAAGAAATTACCACAACTAACTTAATAGCAGATACCTTAGTAAAAGAAGCCTTGATCCGAAAACACCTCCAACATCCCCTCATAAAAGAAATTAGAGGAAAAGGTTTGATGCTGGCTTTACTGTTAGATTCTTCAGAAATTGCCAACAAAGTTGTGTTACAAGCCAAAGAAAATGGATTGATTTTATTTTGGTTGCTCTATGAACCAAAAGCAGTTCGGATATCTCCACCACTGACGATCTCCGAAGAAGAAATTGTAAAAGGATGTCATATAATCCAAAATATTCTAAATTCTCTTCAAACACAAACTGTTAATTAATTTGTTGAAAACATTCGAGGTTTTTGAGTGTATCAAACGGATATAACCTTAAATTTATAAGAGTATTTAAAACCATTTTATGGAGTTCAGTCAATCTGAAGAAAATGAAGAAATAGCACTCTCAAAATTTGAGTCGATGTTAAAAACCAATAGCGTGTTTTTCTTTGATTCTAATGAGTTTGAAAACATCATTCATCACTATTTAGAAAGTGGTAAAATTGCACTTGCAAAAAAAGCCATCAAACTCGGATTGAGTCAGCATCCCACTTCTTTAAATCTTAAATTATTTCAAGTTGAAATCTTAATTATTGAAAATAAATTTAATGAAGCCGATCGTCTGCTCTCCCCTCTCTTTGAAATTGAGCCTAACAATGAGGAACTCTACATTCAAAAAGCAAATATATATTCTAAAAAAGACCAGCACGAAAAAGCAATTGATGTCTTTAAAAAAGCAATTGAAATTGCAGATGACAGTGCCGATCTCTATTCCTTAATTGGAATGGAGTATCTGTTTTTAGAACAATATCAAGATGCAAAACAAAATTTTAAGAAATGTATTGAGCTAGATGTAGAAGATTACTCTGCACTCTATAACATCATCTATTGTTTTGATTTTTTAGATGAAACTATGGAAGCAATTGAATACCTAAATAGTTATTTAAGTAGAAATCCATACAGCGAAGTCGCTTGGCACCAACTTGGCAAACAATATGTAGAAACCAAACAACTTGTCAAAGCCATTACGGCGTTTGATTTTGCAATTATTTCTGATGATACTTTTATCGGAGCTTACCTGGAAAAAGCAAAAGTATTAGAAAAATTAAACCGTTTTGAAGAAGCCATTGAGAGTTATAAAATCACCATCGCCATAGAAGGTTCTACCCCCTATGCCCTCATCAAAATTGGATACTGTTATGAGCGTTTGAAAAACAGCGATTTAGCGCTTCAACACTACTATCAAGCGGTAAAAGAAGATCCTGCATCGGATAAAGGCTGGATGCGTATTACAAAATTTTTCTTAGCTAAAAAAGATTACCAAAAAGCCTTGTTTCACATCAACAAAGCCATTAATATAGATAGTGACAATGCTACCTATTGGTTGTTGTTTTCAACTATTAATGAACGTTTACTTCTTTTGAAAGAAGCCGAAAGTGGCTACAGAAGAACACTGGAATTAGGGGATTGTGAATTAAGCACATGGCTATCTCTTGGCGATATTTTAATCAAACTTGAGGAGTATGAAGCTGCAAAATTGAATTTTGTACAAGCCTTAGAGTACCATCCCAAAAGTGAAGAATTAGAATTTCGACTTTCTGGCGTATGCCTAAAGCTCGACAATAATGATGCTGGCTATGCACACCTTCTTACCGCATTGCATCTAAACATGGAACATGTTTTTATTTTAGAAGAATTGTTCCCAGAAGTTTATCAGCGTAAAGCAGTGCTTCAATTAATTGAGAATTTTAAAAATACACATAAGTAAAATTTGTTATTTTAGCACTTTGTCTGTTAATGGATTGTTGCAAAAAGACTATACTCCATTAAAAGGAGATAAAATTAAAAACAAATGAATCGATCCCTACTAGATTATTTTATCCTCTCTCTGAAAGGAATGGCCATGGGTGCTGCAGATGTTGTGCCGGGAGTTTCTGGAGGTACCATCGCATTTATATCTGGAATTTATGAAGAACTGATCGATACCTTAAATACTATCAATTTTTCTCTTTTGAAACATTTAAAAACAGAAGGGCTAAAAAGTACCTGGAAAAAAGCGAACGGTTCTTTTTTGGCAGCCCTTTTATCTGGAGTGTTTATAAGTGTCATTTCTTTAGTAAAAGGTGTTGAATGGCTGTTAGAACACCACCCTATATTACTGTGGTCGTTCTTTTTTGGGTTGGTTCTTGCAAGTATTTTGTACGTAGGAAAACAGATTAAAATAAAACTCACGGACTTTAAACTATTTTTTGCAATGACCATCGGAGCCGTAGTCGCCTACCTCATAACCATCCTCAACCCCTCTGAAACATCAGATGCCAATTTATTTCTATTTTTCGCGGGAGCCTTGGCTATTTGTGCTATGATACTGCCCGGTATTTCTGGAGCTTTTATTTTGGTGATTATAGGAGCATATGCCCCTGTTCTTGAAGCCATCAATACCAGAGAAATCAAAACGATTATTATCATAGGAACTGGCGCTATTATTGGTTTATTGTCGTTTTCAAAACTTCTAAAATGGTTGTTTGAAACATACCACCGCTTGACATTAGCCATCATCACTGGATTCATGATTGGATCTTTGAATAAAATATGGCCTTGGAAAATAGTATTAACCTTCAGAACAAATTCCAAAGGAGAGCAAGTCCCCTTTAATGAACAAAGCATCTCTCCCTTTAATTTTGATGGAGATCCTCAACTTTTACAAGCCATCGGACTGATGGTTTTTGGGGTTTTATTCATTCTCATTTTAGAAAATATAAGTAGTAAAAAGAACCCTATTGAAACGTCCTAGAAAATATATAAATCCTTTATTATTGACTCTAAAAGGTGTCATTATGGGAACTGCCAACAAGTTTCCCGGGGTTTCGGGCGGAATTGTAGCTTTTGTAATGGGATTTTATGAGGAATTTATTTATTCCTTACAAAAATTCAATATCAAAGCTCTAAAATTACTATTCAGCGGACGATTTAAAAGCTTTTACAATTATGTAAATGGACAGTTTTTAGCCTTACTTTTTTTAGGGATGATTATTAGTTATTTCAGCTTTTCAAGACTGTTGGACTACTTAATTGAACGGTACGAACTTTATGTATGGAGTGTGTTTTTTGGAATGATTATGGGTTCAATTTATTACATCTATAAAGATTTTAAATCGTGGAATACAAAAACAATGTTAATGGCTTTGCTCGGGATTCTTGTAGGAGTAAGCATCAGTTTATTAAATCCTGCAGCACAAAATGACAATCTTTGGTTTGTATTTCTCTGTGGTGTGATAAGTATCACAGGTATGGCACTTCCAGGGTTTTCTGGGTCTTTTATTTTGATTTTATTAGGTAATTATGTCTTGTTATTAGTGGACTCCGTAAACGTTCTTTTTGATACTTTTGTATATATATTTTCAGGAAATTTTAGTTTTATGTCTGATCCTCAACATCTGAGACTTTTATTGGTTTTATTAGTTTTTTCACTTGGTTCTGTGGTGGGATTAATCAGTCTTTCACACCTGTTGAGCTATATTTTGAAACACTATAAATTCAACACCTTAGCCCTTATCATGGGATTTATCACAGGATCACTAGGTGTTGTATGGCCGTGGAAAGAGGCTCTTTACAGGAAAGACAACTTAGGAAACTTTATAACAGATACAAATGGCGAACAAATCATTGCAAACTATCAACGCTATTTGCCAGAACTAAACACACAATCCCTATACGCCGTTCTATTTATTATTTTTGGAACAGCCATTGTTTTGGGCTTGGAATGGGCTGGAAACAAACGTAAAAACCAGATATGAAAAATTTTGGACTGCTTGGTAAACATATAGATTACTCCTTTTCAAGAGGGTATTTTAAAGATAAATTTGAAACCAACAAATTAGATTGCTCCTACAACAATTTTGACTTAGAAAAAATTGAAGATTTTGAGGATTTAAAAACCACAGCTCAACTTTCAGGACTTAATGTTACAATTCCTTACAAACAAGAGGTCATTCCTTATCTAGATGCCATTGATTTGGAAGCCAAAGAAATTGGTGCAGTAAATACAATCAAAATTGAAAACGGAAAATTAACGGGCTATAACACCGATCATTATGGGTTTGAACACAGTTTAAAACCTCACCTAAAATCTTTCCACAAAAAAGCTTTAGTTTTAGGTACTGGTGGTGCTTCAAAAGCAGTTGCATTTGCTTTAAAAAAATTAGGCATTTCTTTTGAGTATGTCTCCAGAACTCAATCATCTGCTGTTAAATACACCTATGAATCCTTATCCGGAAAAGAGATTAAGGACTACCAAATTATCATCAACTGCACTCCATTAGGAACATTTCCTAACATAACTAAATGTCCACAAATTCCTTATCAACAAATCACATCAAACCATTTACTCTTTGATTTAATTTACAACCCAGAAGAAACTTTATTTCTGAAACAAGGCAAAAAAAACAATGCCACAACAATCAACGGACTTGAAATGCTTCGTTTGCAAGCCGAGAAATCATGGGAAATTTGGAATTCTTAATTTGATTAAAAGAATTATATAATTTGTCGTTTAAAGGGATAATGTTATATTTATCCTAAAGTTGATATAAAACTAAAACATTGAAAGATATGTCTGAGCACGATAACCTGCAAGTTGCAGATGGAGATCACCTAAACGAAACTCCCCAAGAAAACAGTACAACCAAGCCAGTTATTACTTCTGAGGAAACTCCTTTGGAAGTAGTCGTAGCTTCTGAAACGTCTGCTGAAGAATCCACAAAAAGCCCTGAAAAGGAGCTAGAAACCACAAGCAGTCCTAAAGAAGAATCTTCTGAAGAACCGTCTGAAAAAGAAGAGGTATCTGCGTCTGAGATTTCTACGAAAACTGATGAAAAAACTGATGAAGAGGTGGAGGAAGAAGAAGATGATGATAATGAAGAAGTAGAAAAAGATGATGAAAACAATTATGAAGACCTTTCTCTAAAAGATCTAATTAAGGCTTTTGAAACGCTTTTAAAATCTGATAACATTCATACGGTTCGGAACAGTATCAACCAAGTCAAAAATAATTTTAATGCCAAATTCTCTGCTTTAATTTCAGAGAAAAAAGAAGCGTTTTTAACGGAAGGCGGAAACGCTATTGACTTCCAATTTTCCAGCCCTCTAAAAAAACAATTCAACGAGTTATCTAAAACCTTTAGGGAAAGACACCAAGCCTTTCAAAAAAACAGAACACAAGAACTCAATCAAAATCTTGAAATTCGACTACAAATTATTGAAGAAATAAAAGGACTTATTAATGTCGAAGGAGATATAAACTCGACCTATAATAAATTTAAAAACCTTCAGGAGCGTTGGAGAAATACAGGACGAATCCCCTCAAGTGAAACAAATAATACATGGAATAACTACCGTCATCATGTTGAGATTTTTTATGGTTTTTTACATTTAAACAGAGATTTAAGAGAATTAGATTTTAAGCATAATTTAGAGCAAAAACAAAAGATAATTATACGAACTGAAGAGTTGGCTAATGAAACTGATTTAAGCAGAGCGTTTAGAGAACTTCAAGCACTTCATAAAATCTGGAAAGAAGAATTAGGACCCGTTGCCAAAGAATATAAAGATGAACTTTGGGATCGATTTAGTGCTGCAACTAAGGTCATTAACGACAAGCGACAGGATTACTACAATCAACTTGAAGAGAAATTTGAGGAAAATCTTAAAATTAAAAAAGAACTGATCGCTCAGATTAATTCCCTCTCTGAAAAAACAACAAATTCTCACAAAGATTGGCAGGCAAATATCAAACAAGTTGAAGCCCTTAGAGAAGCTTTTTTCAAAACAGGAAAAGTCCCTTCTAAAGCAAATGAAAAAACATGGACCGCTTTTAAAGAAGCTGTAAGAAAGTTTAATAAAAATAAAAATAATTACTACAAAACATTAAAGAAAGATCAGTCCGAAAACTACAAGAAAAAATTAGAATTAGTTGAAATTGCTGAACAAAATAAAGAGAGTGAAGACCTAGAAACCACTTTGGTTTTGATGAAAGACGTCCAAAGCAAATGGAAAACTATCGGGCATATTCCACGCAGAGACAGTGATAAATTATGGAAGCGTTTTAGAGGGGCTTGTAATGCTTTTTTTGACCGATACCACGAACAAAAAAATAATGGTTCTGAAGAGGAAGTCGCTAACTTTGAACAAAAAAATTCGCTTTTGGAATCCCTTAAAACCTTTAAATTAGGAGATGATACAGATAAAAATTTAGAAGAATTGAATGCGTTTTCAAGTCAATGGAAAAAAATTGGACATGTTGCAGAAAGCAAACGTTTTATTGATGGGAAATTCTATAAAATACTTGATGGTTTTTATTCTAAACTTGGTTTAGATAAAAAGGCGATGGACGACTTAAAATACACGCTTAAATTGGAGACTTTATCGCAAGATCAGAGATTGTTTAATAACGAGGTAACGTTCATACGAAAAAAGATGGATGAGATTAAAAGTGAAATTAATCAGCTCGAAAATAATTTGCAATTTTTCTCAAATATTGAAGAGGACAACCCACTTGTCAAAGAAGTTCATAATAACATTGACAAACACAAAGCCGATCTAAAAACTTGGAATGAAAAATATTCTAAGATCAAAAAAATGATTCAGTAGAATCCAACTCAAGATATTAAGTTAAAACTGTATTGGTACTGAACACAGTCAAAAATTTATTGGATTTTATATTGTAATAACATTTCGACTGCGCTCAATGAGCCAAAAAAAACGAATAAATTATATCAACTCAATGACATTGGACGCCAATTAAAGTTTTTTGGCTTCTTCCCAATACACATCCATCTCCGATAAGCTCATTTCTGAAAGTGATTTTTGAAGTGTTTTTGCTTTGCTTTCCAAATACTGAAAACGTTTAATGAATTTCTTATTGGTACGTTCTAACGCATTTTCTGGGTTAATTTTTAAAAAGCGAGCATAATTTATCAATGAAAATAAAACATCCCCAAACTCATCTTCAATAGCATCATGGTTTTTACTAGCAATTTCTGATTTTAATTCACCAAACTCCTCCTCTACTTTTTCCAAAACCTGATCTGAATCCTCCCAATCAAAACCTACACCTGCTACTTTCTCTTGAATCCGACTGGCTTTGACCAATGCTGGTAAACATTTTGGAACTCCTTGAAGAACACTTGTTTTACCTTCTTTAAGCTTTAAATTTTCCCAATTTTCCTTCACTTCCGTTTCGTCTGCTACAACCACATCGCCGTAAATATGAGGGTGTCTATGAATCAGTTTTTCACAAATGCTCTTGATGACATCTGAAATGTCAAAATCCTTTGTTTCACTTCCTATTTTTGCATAAAAAACAATGTGTAGTAAAAGATCGCCAAGTTCATTTTTAACTTCATTCAAATCCTGATCTAAAATCGCATCCCCTAATTCGTAGGTTTCTTCAATCGTTAGAGAACGAAGGGTTTCCATAGTTTGTTTTTGATCCCACGGACAGCTCTCACGAAGTTCATCCATAATGGTTAACAATCGGTCAAATGCTTTTAATTGATCAGTTCTATTGGTCATTTTTGATTATTTAAATTAATCCTCGAAATACGTATCTGACACGCTTTAAACTCTGTAATAATAGACTCTACAATCTCGGAGACAGTCTCTATTTTATCAATCAACCCCGAAATTTGTCCAATTTCTAACTCTCCCTCTTCTAAATCTCCTTCAAACATGCCCCGCTTGGCTCGGGCGCGTCCTAAAAGGTTTTTTAGATCCTCGGACGTTGGAGAGGTTTTATAAAGAGCTTGTAAATCTTGATAAAATTTATTTTTTAAAAGACGGACAGGTGCTAATTCTTTTAAGGTTAATTGCGTGTCACCTTCTTTGGCTAAAATTACAGCATTCTTAAAAGCATCATGAGCAGAGGATTCTTTGCTCGCTACAAACCGGCTTCCAATCTGAACACCATCAGCGCCCAATGCCATGGCAGCCATCATTCCATTTCCAGTTGCAATGCCACCAGCTGCAATTAAAGGAATTGAGACTTGTCTGTGCACCAACGGAATAAGGGCAAGAGTCGTTGTTTCATCCTGACCATTATGACCGCCTGCTTCAAAACCTTCAGCAACAATCGCGTCAACACCTGCTTCTTGTGCTTTTAAAGCAAACTTTAGACTGCTTACCACATGTACTACAACAATGCCACGTTCTTTAAGCCATTGGGTCCAAGTCTTTGGATTTCCTGCAGATGTAAAAACAATTTTTACGCCTTCTTCCTCAATAATCTGCATTAACTCCTCAATGTTAGGATAAAGCATTGGAATGTTCACTCCAAAGGGATTTGTCGTAGCGTCTTTACATTTTTGAATATGAGTTCTCAATACATTAGGATACATGGAACCTGCACCAATAAGTCCCAAAATCCCAGCATTACTGGATGCGGAGGCTAATTTCCATCCACTGTTCCAAATCATACCCGCCTGAACAATAGGGTATTTAATTCCGAATAGTTTGGTAACCTTATTTTGCATTAATTGTTTTTATACTTTTAAGAAATAACCCCCGAACCAACTAATTCATTTTCTAAATACCAAGCCACAAACTGACCTTCGGTAATGGCAGATTGAGGGGATTCAAAAGCGACATATAAGCCCTCCGTAGTCGCGTACAAGGTTGCATTTTCTAAGTTTTGACGGTAACGAATACACGCCAAAACTTGAAGCGATTCGCCTATTTTGAGTTCTAAATCTGTACGCACCCAGTGTACTTCTGAAGGTTGCACCAACAACACTGTACGGTACAATCCAGGATGGTTTTTTCCTTGTCCTGTGTATATAATGTTATCCACTACATCGGTATCGATAACAAAAAGGGGTTCTGCAGTTCCACCAACAGCCAATCCTTTTCGTTGGCCTTTGGTAAAATAATGCGCACCTTGATGTGTACCCAATGCCACTCCATCTGTTGCTGTATATTTGAATTTACGAGATCTAAACATCAACTCTTCTTCTTTGGACTCAAATAGGGGTGTTTCAGTTTTATAATCCTCAAAACTAGCAGGGATTTCTATAATCTGACCTTCTTTAGGTTGTAATTGTTGTTGTAGAAAATCTGGTAAACGAATTTTTCCAATAAAACACAAGCCTTGAGAATCTTTTTTATCGGCGGTTACCAAATCTAATTTTGTAGCGATTGCTCGAACTTCAGGCTTGGTTAATTCTCCAATAGGAAATAAGGTTTTGGACAATTGTGCTTGTGATAATTGACATAAAAAATAAGACTGATCTTTGTTAGAATCCACTCCTGAAAGAAGTTTATACAGCCTAGGGTTTGAAGTTCCTTCAACGGTTCCTTTTCGGCAATAATGACCCGTAGCTACATAATCTGCTCCTAGGGATAGCGCTATTTTAAGAAAGACATCAAACTTAATTTCGCGGTTGCAAAGAACATCAGGGTTTGGAGTGCGTCCATTTTTGTATTCGTTGAACATATAATCAACAATCTTGTCTTTATATTCTTCACTTAAATCAACCGTCTGAAAAGGGATATTTAGTTTTTCTGCCACCAACATTGCATCATTACTATCATCTAACCAAGGACATTCACCAGAAATGGTCACAGAATCGTCGTGCCAATTTTTCATAAACAAACCGATGACATTGTACCCTTGTTCTTTTAACAAGTAGGCAGCAACACTAGAATCTACTCCTCCTGAAAGGCCAACAACAACTGTTTTCATGTCTATGTTTATTTATTATTTAAATGGTCTTGGTTTCTGTTACAAATTTACAAATTATTATAAGAGGCGCTCAAATTCAGAAAAAAGAATTTAATTCTCTGAGAAACTTAAAGAGTCCTATTTTTAACTTCGATCCAACGTGCCATATATTTGGTACTTTGCATTTGATGATGACTCAACATCTGCCCTATAAAATTTTGAGAACGGTGTGTCTCAAGCGTTTCAAGAAGTTCCTTCAATCGGTTTTTGAAGTTTGTGAGATGTAAGTCTTTTTTAAATTGATTTTCTAAAACATAAAAGCCCTGTTGTTGAAACCCCTCCCACTGAGAAGCATTGGAATACAACGCAACAGTACGAGTTACAAACTCATCAGCAGTATCTTCAATAACCCCATTGGGGTTCATTGTGCCAAAAATTCCTTCGGCAGCAATAGAGGACATGGCACAGGGTGTTCCAGATTGCATCGCTTGAATGAGCTTGCCTTTTAGACCTGCTCCAAACCTAAGCGGTGCCAATAAAACTTTTGAAGAGTTTAAAGCCTCATTAGCATCAGCTACAAAACCATGTATCAAAAAACCTTCTTTTTCATTGTGAAGTTCTTGAATGTTTGGAGTGTTGTAAGCCCCATAAACATGAATTTTGGTTTCTGGAAGCTCGTTTCGAATAAGAGGCCAAATATCTTTTTTTAAATAGCGTACGGCATCTAAATTTGGGGGATGCAAAAAATTTCCTAACGACACAAAATCACGTCTTTCGGAATACGTCTTACAATCAGGACGAGGTTTACAATTTTCGGAAGCAATCATAAAAGGTAGGTACCACAAAATAGCAGGATCGATTTTGTAAGTATTTGTTAAAATTTCCAACTCAGATTTGGATATCACTAAGGACAAATCGCTCCTGTAAATACTGGCTATTTCACGTTTAGCAGTGTCAGTTGTAAAAAAATTTTCTTTTGTTTGTTGATTTGAGTTGAATGCCTTTTGACGCCCTTTTCTGAGAAAATGTAAATCTTCTGTATCTAAAATCTTTAAAGCAGAAGGGCATTGCTCACTGACACGCCAACCGAATTGTTCTTCTGTCATAAATCGATCAAACAAAACAATTGCTGGATTCAAGGTTTTTACAAACTCGTCAAAACTCGAATGGTTGAGTTCAATTTCAACAACACTTAGTCCTATGGATTTTAAATCAAATGCATGCTCAGATTTTTTACAAGTGGTCGCAAACGTAATATTATAATTTTGAGATTGAAACGCTTCTATAAGTTGAAGCATTCGCGTTCCTGCAGCTGATGAATTTGGTTCAGGATACACAAATCCAATCACAAGTAAAGTTAGGTTCATAAAACTCTAAATTAATTGTGGTCGTTGTTAAGCTTATAACTGGATCGCAATGAATGTACCCATTCCTTCAAGGAGTGAACTTGAGCATCGGTTAGTTGTGCTTCCTTATGCGTCCAAGTATAAGATGCCAACGGCATGGATTCATTTTCTAGTTCCTCAATCATTTCTTCGAGTTTATGGTCTTTTTTCTTAACTGAGTAGCTATCCCATTTGGACACATTAAAGTGTTTTTTACCTTCTTTTATATGACTATTTAACCAATAATTTACGGGGGTAATTGAACTGTACCAAGGGTAATTCGTATGATTACTATGGCAATCAAAACAGGCGTGTTCTAAAATTATTTTAACTTCTTTAGGAGCTTGAGTTTTCTCTAAAAAATGCGTTATAGATTCCAAATATCCTTGGTTTTTATTCGGTTGAAAAAATTGTGCAATTACAACCAAAATCAAAAGTCCTATTATTATTTTCTTTTTATGGTTCATACTATAAAACGAATTAAAAGTATAAAGTTATTAAAATTAAGTTAGTTATGGTGTTAATTTTCTCATTAAATGAAGTATTAATAGTATGTAAAAACTTAAAAACAAGTCCCTTTACTATGATAGAAAAACCTTATATTTGTAGCTTCAAAAAATAACACCAATTATGTCTATATCCGCGCTAAATGCTATTTCTCCTATTGACGGACGCTACAGATCAAAAACCAATGCTTTAGCAGGATTTTTCTCTGAAGAATCACTCATAAAATACCGCGTTTTAGTAGAGGTTGAATATTTTATTGCACTTTGTGAACTCCCATTACCGCAATTAAAAAAAATTAACCCTTCCCTTTTTACAGATTTAAGGGCTATATACCAAGATTTTTCATCCAAAGATGCACAAGCAATTAAAGATATTGAAAGCATTACAAACCACGATGTCAAAGCGGTTGAGTATTTTATCAAAGACAAATTTGATGCTCTTCAAATTTCTGAATATAAAGAGTTTATTCACTTCGGATTAACATCTCAAGACATTAATAATACCGCAATACCCTTAAGTATTAAAGAGGCTATTGAAGCGGTCTATCTTCCTGAATATGATACGTTAATAGATTGCTTAAAAGGATTGGTTTCAGAATGGGAACACATTCCGTTATTAGCACGAACACACGGACAACCTGCATCACCAACTCGTTTAGGAAAAGAGATCCAAGTATTTGTAACCCGTTTGGAAGCACAATTTGAATCTTTAAAATCGATTCCAAATGCTGCGAAATTTGGAGGTGCTACAGGGAATTTCAATGCACATAAGGTGGCTTATCCACAGATTGATTGGCAAACCTTTGCCAACAACTTTTTAAAAGATAAGTTAGGATTACACCACTCCTTCCCAACTACACAAATTGAACATTATGATCATATGGCTGCATTATTTGATGCTTTAAAACGGATCAATACCATTGTCATAGATTTAAATCGTGATTTTTGGACCTATGTTTCAATGGATTATTTCAAACAAAAAATCAAAAAAGGTGAAGTTGGTAGTTCGGCGATGCCTCATAAAGTCAATCCTATTGACTTTGAAAACAGTGAGGGAAACTTGGGGATTGCAAACGCCATTTTTGAACATTTATCAGCAAAGCTTCCAGTGTCAAGATTACAGCGCGATTTAACTGACAGTACTGTTTTAAGAAATGTTGGTGTGCCATTTGCACATACCCTCATTGCATTTAAATCAACCTTAAAAGGGCTGCAAAAACTATTAATAAATACTTCAAAAATAGAAGATGATTTAGAAAAAAATTGGGCGGTAGTTGCCGAAGCAATTCAAACAATTTTGAGACGTGAAGGGTTTGCTAATCCTTATGAGACACTCAAAGGATTGACCCGAACCAACCAAGCCATAACTCAAAACTCTATTTCAAATTTTATTGATACCCTAAAAATTAGTGATGCGATTAAGGCCGAACTGAAAGCAATTACACCTTCCAATTATACAGGCATATAATAGAGCTTCAATCCACAAAAAAAAGTCACAAATTTGTGACTTTTTTATTATCAATTAAGACACGCTTTTAGAGTAAAAATTTCATAAAGTCTTCAACATTAGCATTTTCAGTATCAAACTGATCAATGACTGATTCTAGTTTCATAATCTTTGAAAGTTCCATGTCATCACCCAAGACTCTAATAATTGCAAATCCGTTTCCTGAAGAGAATCCAAATACAATAAGTTCATCTATTTCGGAGTCTTCACCTATATACTTGATATAGAGTTTACCATCGGTAGGGTTTCCAGCCCGAATAAGATCCTTGTATTTTTCTGCTTTTAAGATCGTTTTGATTTTATCCAATTCAGCATTAAATTCTTCTTCATTACCATCCTTCAAACTATAGGCAAGCAAGTTGAGTTTGTCGATAGAATCAACGGCCTCTTTTTGAACGTCAGTCAGTTCTATTTCGTCAGGATTTAAAAAAGATATCGGAATATCAACAGACATAAAACCAGAGGCCTCTTGATGGGCTACAAAATATGTTTGGAGTGTTGGTTCTTGAGAGCATCCCAAAAAGAGCAATAATCCAAGGATTGTTGAAATTTTAAAAAACAGCTTCATTTATTCTTTTGTTGCTTTTTTGAGCTGGTCTCCACCTGGAACATTCAATTGATTTGTGAGTTTTGAAACCTGTCGTAAATCAATATCTCCAGTGAGAGATAAAAGAACTGTTTCAATGACACGTTGTTTTCCATTAATGGAAATGGGTTCATTTTTGGTCAGATCGCCCAAGCCGTTTACAAACATAAGGAGCTCTTTCACATGGTTTTCATCTTTTCCTTCCAAAACAAAGAAATTAACAGTTTGATCGCCATCTTTGATTCGCATGAGTTCCTCTAACTTTGAATTTTTAATATATTTTTCAACATCTTTTTTCATAGAATTTGAAACACCAATATTATCTGTGGTGTAAACCGTTAAATTATCAAGCATTTTTACTTGTTTGATAAAAGCATCAGAATCAGGATCATTGGTTTGAACTTCAATATTGGCCAACATTGTAAACATTTTTTGGTTGACAACAACAGAAGTTACATGTTCTTGATCTTCATATTTTTTAAATATGCTTTGCGCTGACATAACTATCGGAGTTAAAAGCAAACTAAGAATTATTAGATTTTTTTTCATTTTTTTTTAAAATTTTAATTATTTAATGTTAAATATTTTGTTGGTCGAATTATTAAATTCTTTTAAAAAAGCGACATTTTGTTGTCCATTTTCAAAAGAATTTGAGATTATGTTTAGAGTATTTAATGAGGCAGCTGCTTTATGCATATGATTCGAAATTAAATCAATGGCTTTCAAGGTTTCATTATAAGCAAATTGTTCTTCATTAGAGAGCTCTATTAATTTATCTTTAGAGGGGAGCGTCATAAAAACACTGAACATAATAGTCACGACTGCAGCCGATGCAAACCAACGGTATCTGTAAAATGTACTGCGTGTCGTAGATAAAAGTCTTTGACTGGAATGTTGCTTTTCCAAAACAAAATAAGTGAATAATGAAGCATATACTTCCAAGTGAGGAGCCACAGTCTCAGTTGTAAAATAGTGTTTTAACTGTGCTTCTTCTTGTAAAGTTGTCTGCCCTTCTTCGTACTTTTCTAAAAGACTTTCAATGTTTTTTAATTCCATAATTATGAGTCTTAGTTAATTTTTCTCTGATTGATTTTCTTGCTCTCGATAACGAAACTCTAATGGTGGCTTCCGTCATGTCTAATATTTTTGCTATTTCATTAAACTCATACTGTTCAATATCTCTGAGTTGTATTATTAATTTTTGTTTTTCAGGCAAAGCATCCATATGCTTTTCTACCCAACGAAGACTGTCATTAACCTCTATTGATTTTTGTAAGGATTGTGAGTGGTCTTCATAATTGTTGTGTACAATTTTTAAGTTTTGTGCTTGTTTTGATTTTAACTGATCAAAGCACCAATTTTTTGTCATTGTCATTGCAAATGCTTCAGGGTTGTTATAATCCTTGAATTTTTGCCGATGATTCCATAATTTTAAAAGAACTTCTTGTGTCGCATCTTCAGCTTCCTCAACAGAGACCAACAAACGTTTCGCTACTCGGAAAATCTTATCCTTAAAAGGAGTTACAATTTTCAAATATTCATTTTCGTTCATCGCAAGTTGGGAGATTATAAATTAAAGACGACTCATACTTTTTTTTGTTACAACAATGTGAAATAATTTTTGTTTTGTAATAATTAGTTTAAATTAGATGTCTAAGATTCAAAGCTATTAAAAAGTCAATAAATTAATGCTTTTTAAATGCAATAATATCTATAACTCTAAGTCAATTATAAAATAATTTAAAACTGTATATAAATACCCAAAAAAACCCTTATAATTAATACAAATGTAAAACCTGACTGCGGCAGGCTTGTAAGACCTATGAAATCAATTTTTAAATTTGCGCTGTTTACTGTTGTTTTTAGTCTAACTATCAGTTGTTTTGAAGATAATGACGATTCTATTTCTAGAACTACTGATATCAAAAACTTTGTTTGGAACGCAATGAATTTTGCCTATCTCTACAAAGATAGCATTCCCAATTTGGGTAACGATCGGTTTGTATCAGACGATGAATATCAAAGTTTTTTAAGTGATTATGACAGTCCTGAAGCATTATTTGAAAGTTTAGTTTATAAACCCGAAACCGTAGATCGTTTTAGTTGGATAACGAATGATTATATTGCGCTCGAACAACGATTTAGCGGGGTCTCTAAAACCAGTGGTGCTGAGTTTAATTTCTTTGAAGTTCCAGGAAGTACTAACGATTTGTTTGGAATTGTACGTATGGTACATCCCAATAGCAATGCAAGTACAACCAATTTGGTCAGAGGGCAAATTTTCAATAAAATTGATGGCATCTCGTTGACCAAAAACAATTTGCCTGTACTATTAAGCAGTGAAACATATACCATTCATATAGCCACTTATGATACCAACGGAACAGCTTCTACTGATGATGACAGTCTCACAGATGGTTCTGAAACTATTACGCTTACAAAAACTGTTTATTCTGAGAATCCTATTTTTAAAACAAAAATTTTTACTATAAACAATGAAAACGTAGGCTATTTAATGTATAATGAATTTGTATCGGATTATGACGCTCAACTCAATGCCGTATTTGCAGAATTTCAATCACAAAATATTCAACACCTCATATTGGACTTACGCTATAATCCCGGTGGGAGTGTAAATTCCGCTCGCAACTTAGGAGGTATGATTACAGGGATTTCAAATGGAATATTTGCCAAACTTCAGTACAATAACGATTTACAGTCTAACAACACAAATTACGATTTTACAAGCACACTTTCAGAAGGAGTTGCCATAAATTCTATTGGACTCAACAAGGTAATTATCATAGCCGCAAAAGGATCGGCCTCGGCCAGTGAAATGATTATAAACAGCCTAAGACCCTATATCGATGTGGTCCATATTGGTACTAAAACCGTTGGAAAATCACAAGCATCGGTAACACTTTATGATTCTCATAACTTTCAAAAACAAGGCGCCAACCCCAGCCATTTATATGCACTGCAACCTTTGGTAGCAATAACCGTAAACAAAGACGATCTAAAGGTTCCTCCAGATGGTTTGACACCCACTATCAAAGTCTTAGAGTCTGTTACCAATTACGGCGTTTTAGGGGATAGCAACGAAACTTTACTTGCCGTTGCCCTCGCATCCATTCAAAATGGAAGAATTGCGATTAATACGCATGGCATCAGACCTATTCTAGATTCAAATTCATTTATACCACATTCTAAAGACATGTATATTGATTAGTTTATGCTTGTTTTAGAGTATGAGTTTAAATCCTAGCCTTACATTTCGTCCTTTGGTTGCATAACCAGGGACATCTTCATAAGCCTCGTTTAGGATGTTATCGAGACCTCCAAAGAACGTAATCTTATCTTTAATGGCAGAATGATTTAAATAGAAATTGAATAGACTAAACCTATCTAGAAGTGGTACAAAACTACTTTCGAATCTTTCGTGCGTGTACTGATAAGAAAACGAAGTAAATGTGGTTTTAGAAACCTGATAACCTAATTGAACATTCGCTTTGTGTTTTGGAATTCTACGTGCCAAAGTTTGTTTATATTCAGTAAAGGAGTAATTCGCTTCAATAGATATTTTATTTATGGGGATCGCATTCAATTCAACCTCTACACCTCTTGCATTTAATAAATCAGCCGCATTCAAATATCCACCATCAATCCATAAAACGGTATTTTTTTCTTCTCTATTGAAAACCAATCCAGAAATTCTAAAATTATCGTTCATTTTATACTCTATACCCGCTTCTATGGTTAAATTCTCTTCTGGTTTTAAGTTAGGATTCGCCCCAAAATCGCCATACAAATGAGATAAAGATGGCGTAATAAAAGAGGTGCTGTAAGATCCAAAAATCTTCGTATAGCTCCTATCGGATTTAAGTAAAAACGATGGATTGAAATTATAAATAAAATGAGAACCGTAAGCATTATGGTTATTTAAACGAATACCTGTATTTATATGGAAACCAACATCTGAAACATATACAAGGTTTGCATAAGGATCTATCGTACTAAACGATTCATTCTTAGTAAACGTTGCTTTATTTTCAGTTAGATTTAATCCAACAATTGTATGAAACGTTTCATCGAACACATATTTATTATAAAAATCAAATACTAAGTTCTTGGATTTATAAAGCGATGGAAAGGTAGAAAAAAATGTCCTGTCATATTCACTGTATGCTGCACTCAAATTAAGACTTCCATCTGTGTATTTGAATTGCGAAGACACCCCAACACGCGTTTGGGAGCTGTTAAATTCTTCGGCGGTATCTACTAAATTAAAGTTTTCATCATATCCATCAACCTCTGATTTTGAATCGGTGAAGTTACCGAATAAGTTTAAAGAAAATGCTATACTAAATTGGTAGCCAAGATTTACATCAATCCCGTATCTAGAAAACGCATCTTTCTCATTGGTATCGCTAATTGCAGCCGACAATCCATCCGAAAATTGATTATTAAAAGCTGTGCGGTAAGTAAACTTGTTTAATGTACCACTAAAAGCAACGCTGTTATTAAAATCAGCAATATTGTAATTTTGATCGGATTCTGTTTGATTGGTTCCAACACTAGAAGAATAAACAGCACTTAATTTTTTGGCATTCGCAACTTTAGTGGTAATACTGACAACGGCGGTAGCGGCTCCACTTCCATAAAGTGTACTGGAAGCTCCTTTAATAATTTCAATAGATTCGATTTGATTCAAATCGAGCAGCCTAAAATAATAGCCTCCTGAAATTAGAGAGGGATCGTTGACTTGAATACCATCAATTAAAACTAAAACTTGACGGTTCCGTCCACCACGAACATACACGCCGAGGTTTTGTCCAGCATTACTTCTGCTGCCGTTAATTTCAATACCGCTTTTGGTATTAATTAATTCTGAGATGGAACGGCCTTGGTTGTTTTCAATTTCTTGTGGAGAAATTTTAATCACTGTTTTTCCTGAATTTTCACGTTTTAATTCAAAACGCGAATCGGTGACAACAACTTCTTCAAGGGATTCTTTAGGGATGTTTTGGGCAATAATTTGAGTTTGGGCACCTAAAAAGAGTGCAATCAGTAGGTAGGATTTGTAGGTCATTTAAATTAATTACTCGAGACGGTAAGGCATACTTGTAGGTATGAAAACTTTTATCCCGAAAGTTTAACATTATATTTTGAATAAGGCAGGTCTCCTGGCTTACGTCTTTTGATAAGTCTTCCCAGATAAATCCAGTGACAAAGAATAAAAATCAAAAGCATTTTGCGAATGCAAAACTAAGTATACAGTTGCGGGAACAGCTCTGGAATTTAACCAGATTCCCTTTTAATTGAACATCCATAAAAAAATATTCAAACCAAAAATTCGAGACAAATTTAAAAAATTCTAACACAAAAGATATAATTAATCGAATTATTATTATTTTTGTTCAAAACAACTCCTATGCCAATTACCTACTTCAATAAAAAACATATTGTTCTAATAGCATTCATGCTTTTAGCTGTTTTGTTTAGACTGCTACCACACCTCCCGAATTTTACACCCATCACAGCTATTGCACTCTTTGGTGGACTGTATTTCACTAATAAATCAATGGCCTATTTGGTGCCGCTATCCATTATGGTGTTGTCCGATCTCTTTTTAGGATTTCATACCATTTCAATCGTTGTGTATGCCGCGTTTTTACTGGTCAGTTTTATTGGAACTCGAACCAAAAAACATTCTGTATTCACAATTCTGTTGAGCAGCATAAGTTTTTTCATCATTACTAATTTTGGAGTTTGGCTGATTGGATATCCAAAAACATGGGCTGGTTTAGTCGAATGTTACACTTTGGCAATTCCATTTTTTAGAAATTCTCTTTTAGGCGATTTCTTTTATTCTGGGGTAATGATTCTTGGGTTTAATTATGTTCAGAAACGATATTTACAATTAAGCTAAACCCCTTAAGTGTGGTTTGTTACAATTTTTTAAAGTTTTAATTCTAATAGACAGTAGGATTTTCATAAATTTATAGCAAAGAACACTCTTATAATGACTGAAAGTTTAATTCTCATCTTATCTGTAATAACTAGCGGCTTAATTGGTGGCTATTTAGGACTTACCATTTCAAAATTAAAAAGCAAAAGCGAACGCAGTACGCTTGAAGAGCGTCAAAGTCAGTTGACTCAAACGGTTTCTGAACTCAAAAATACCATTTTAAATATTGAAACTGAACGAGATGATTTTAGATCCGAAAAAGAAACCTTAAACATTCAGTTGGTTCAAAAAACTGCTGCTTTTGACACCCTTCAAGAGGATCATTTGAAACGAGAAAAAGAACTTGAAGAACGTCAAGAACAACTTCGAAAAGATTTTGAAATCTTAGCGTCTAAAATACTGGAAGAAAAATCTGAAAAATTCACCATTCAAAACAAAGAAAATCTCAAACAAATTTTAAATCCTTTACAAGAAAAAATTAAGGGTTTTGAGCAAAAAGTAGAAGCGACTCAAAAAGAAAGCATCGGTATGCATTCTGCTTTAAAAGAACAACTGAAAAATTTAAAAGACCTCAATCAACAAATGAGTAAAGAGACCAGTAACCTAACCAAAGCCCTTAAAGGCGATAGTAAAATGCAAGGAAATTGGGGCGAATTGGTCTTGGAACGCGTACTCGAAAAATCGGGATTAGAAAAAGATCGTGAATACTTTGTACAACAAAGTTTTACACTCGCAGATGGAAGTCGTGTGCTCCCCGATATAGTGTTGCATTTACCTGATGGGAAAAAGATGGTAATTGATTCTAAAGTCTCGTTAACCAATTACGAACGTTATGTCAACACCGATTCTGAAGACCAAGAGAAGCATTTGAAAGCACATATCAATTCTATCAAAAAACACGTCGATCAATTATCGGAGAAAAATTACCATGATTTATATGACATAGAATCGCCCGATTTTGTTTTGATGTTTATTCCTATTGAACCTGCATTTGCGGTAGCTATCAACCAAGATAACAATCTATACAACAAAGCCTTTGAAAGTAATATTGTGATTGTGACCCCTTCTACCCTCTTAGCCACTCTTCGAACGGTGGATAGCATGTGGAAAAACGAAAAGCAGCAACGAAACGCTATTGAAATTGCACGCCAAGCGGGTGGTTTATATGACAAGTTTGAAGGTTTAATTACCGATTTAACAGGAGTAGGCAAGAAAATAGACGCTGCCAAAAATGATTATTCTGCGGCTATGAACAAACTTGTAGATGGACAAGGAAGTTTGGTATCCCGTGTTGAAAAGCTAAAAAAATTAGGTGCAAAAGCCAACAAAGCACTGCCAGAAGCTATTTTAAAACGTGCCGAAGGAGACGATTAACTTCTTAAAACGAGCGTGCTAAGTTAAATCCAAAATACACATCGCCTTCCGCCCAATCG
>ERZ887849.728-NODE-728-length-34242-cov-13.838418_pt1 | contig 34242 bp, 34 predicted proteins | sample MGYA00521267_ERZ887849 | MGnify/ENA primary metagenome ERZ887849 (study PRJEB32303, sample SAMEA104408601) | aquatic metagenome | biome: Brackish water; feature: Pelagic; material: water | place: Baltic Sea | collected 2014-06-06T16:11:00 | depth 2,863 m ... | reverse complement strand
GATGCCAAAAAATCAATTTGACACCTGTTGTATGTCAGAATTTTGACGCGTCTTTAGTGTGTCAGATATTAAATTCTAAACATATTTGGATACTCGCCGTTTAATTTTTTGAGGGCTATGGTGCCCAGTCGATAATTAGGAGAATTGATATGACAAGCATTAATGCGGGTGGAGCCTTTTACCGAGTGCAAAACTCCCTCAATGAAAATTCTGATAATGTTGCAAAAAGCATGCAGCGACTTGCGAGTGGTAGGCAAAATATTGCCCCGGGCGACCGATCTGCCTCGGTTGCTGTAGCATATGGTATGAAGGCCGAATTGGCATCGATTAAAGTGGGTCTGCAAAATGCTACAGAGGTTCTGCAGGTTATGGAGATGGCCAACAACGACCTTGGACTTTTGAATGATATGATTGTGCGTCTCGAAGAACTGAATTCACTTGGATCAAATGGGCTTAATTCTGCACAAGATACAGCGGCTATTTTGGCTGAGGCAACCAATATTCTTACGGAATACGCAGCAGTGACAACACGAGCTACGTGGAAGGGCAAAACTGTTTTTGGGGGTGCGTCTACTGTAGGATTTGGACGAAATACTGGTACTGTTACCACAGTAAATGCTGGAACTGCTCCTACGCTTACCGTAACAGCAGCCAATATATCCACTGGCGGTGGCACAAGTGCTTTGGCGGTTGATAAAGGCGTCCTTGACGCTGCTATTGTGGAAAGCGGTGATGTCTATAATCAAGTTTCGAACAAAATCTCTCATTTATCGAGCCTAAACGCTGGTTACGCCTTGGATGTGGCTTCTAAAATGGATGTAGACTTTGCTGGTGAGACTACAGAGTTGGCCAAAGGACAAATTCTAGCTCAAGCCGGCACCGCTATGCTCGCTCAGGCTAACGCGCAGGGCCAGGGAATGCTGGCATTGATCCAATCTTAAAACATTGCGCACTGGCGCAGTAAAAAGAAAATGAATTAAAGCAGCTGAAAATTAATTTCGGCTGCTTTTTCTTGCTTAACAATAAAAATAGAATACAGTTTTAAAAGGGGGTAGACTTTGTGGCTGAAGACGCACAACAACCAATAGATCCTGTTGAAGAAGAAGTCTTAGCCGAGGGCGAATTGAACGTTCGCTCCGAGCAGGAGCAACAAAAACTTGAATCGGATTTTGCGATCAAGATGGTAGACACTCTGGTTGCCATAAATGAACAACAGATTTCTACTTATGAACTGCCAAATAGATTTTTTACAACAGACGAGTTGAGTTGTTTTGGTTTTTTTACGAAGTCCGTGCCCCTCAGTCCCATCCCAGCAATTTATCCTGAAAGTGGATTTTTGTTATTTCAGGGTGTTCCGGTGCCAAAGTCTGTAAACCTCACGGTAACAAACTTAGAAGAAATAGAGCATATTTTAATGACAACTACGCCGACAGATATGCAAGTTACGCAGTTGTCGGACTTGGGTTCGGATATGATAAATGCTTATCAAACGGCGACACAAATTTATAATGACCGTTTAGAAAAAATTAGAACTTCTTATTTGGCAAATGTTAAAAGTGCTAAATCACAGGTTATAGAAATATCAGCTGCAGTCGTCTGTGGTTTCGTAATTATTTTGACTTTGGTTAGCCTAGCATAGCCAATAAATAACGAGGTTTATTTAGTCTGCCGATACCAGTAAAACAGGTAGAGATTGGTATGGGAAAAATCTTGAGTATGAGTGTCCGGTCATGAAGTTTACTGACCAGAATGTTTTTGGGTTCAATGCATTTTTATCCCCAGTCCAGTAGGCTTCCGGGGATATATTAGGGAAGTATTTGGAGCTTATTTTGGGTGGGGAGCACTCTACGCACACGAGGCTCTCAAGCTCCTTGCGGGTTGGTAGTCTCCAGTTGCCTCCCAGCTGACGTTTAGCCTCTGTTATTGCATACGCAATTTGAGAATGGTCAAGTTTAACAATGTCTCCGGTGCAGGTGTCGAATGCTGGGTCCCATGCTTGACCAACGGAGCATCGAAGCCAGGTGGTGCCAGATTGGAGGTCCTTCACAGTGTGTTGCCTCGCCATAAATTGAGCGGAAACTGGGCCGGAAAGATAAATTGAAAAAACAATGAAGCCAATAAAATACTTGTACATTTCTACATTTCCTAATCTGAATGGGAGGAACTGACAGTTGGCTGGTGATTTATTTTCATAATACTTATAACGAATGGTACAAAACTTGTATATGAAGTTCTGAAAAGGGAGTAACTAACATGGATATAGCAGCTTTACTTGGCTTTATCGGTGCCGTTGGAATGATCGTCGCCGCGATGATTGCCGGTGGTGGTGTCGCACCCTTCGTGGACAATCAATCGATTTTGATTGTGTTTGGCGGCACTTTCTTTGCGGTTATGTACACCGTTCCGATGCCAACATTCTTAGCGCATTTTAAGGCGATGGGGAAATGTTTTAAGCCGGGCTTGCCCAAGTTAGATGAGACTGTCGAGCGTATGGTCGAACTTGCAGGTATGGCGCGTAAAGATGGAATGATGGCCTTAGAAGGGCAACCTGTTCCAGACAGGTTCTTTGAAAAAGGTATGCAGATGTTGGTTGATGGCGCTGATGAGCAAAAGCTCATTAAGCAAATGAATTCTGAGATCGCTTCTATGAAAAGTAGACACGCAGCTACTGGAGGCTGCGTAAACAGCTGGGTCGATATCGCCCCGGCGATGGGCATGATCGGTACTCTTATTGGCCTTGTTTTGATGCTTGGAAACATGGGTGACCCTAAGTCGATTGGCCCAGCGATGGCCGTTGCCCTTTTGACAACACTTTATGGAGCCTTTGTGGCCAATGTGATGTTTATGCCAATGGTCAAAAAGCTAGAAGGCTTTACGGAGTTTGAAGTAAGTTATCGACAGTTTGTGTTGGAGGGTTTGCGTGGGATAGCTCGGAGTGACAGCCCAAGAAATATTCAAGATCAAATGGCTGCTACCCTACCGCCTAAGCTGCAAGCTAAATTTGAAATCGCGGCATAGTAAAGGCGAACTAATTTATCATGGCTGAGGACGCTCTCAACGACGAAGAACAGGCCGAACCGGATTGCCCTAAGTGCCCTCCGAAGGGCGCACCTGCGTGGATGGCAACCTTTGCTGATATGGCAACATTGCTAATGGCATTCTTTGTTCTTATTTTGTCTTTTGCAGAATTTAATGTCCCCAAATTTAAGCAAATTTCTGGGTCACTTCGTGAGGCGTTTGGTGTGCAGAAAGTGGTTCCGGTTGTGGAGCAACCCAAAGGGACAACAGTAATTTCATTGAATTTTAGCCCTAACCCTACGCCCGCTATTACTGAAACTCTCCGGCAGCAGACGACTGAACTTCAAAAACCTGAATTGGAGCTTCAAACAAAATTAGAAGATTCCCCTGACGGTGGTGAGGCGGATAAGAAAAAAGATTCTGACTTCGACGGTGCCGGTGGGCAAAGTGATGCGTCTCTTGATGCCACGGAATTAGCCAAGCAGTTGCAAAAGGCAATTGATAGTGGAGAGGTGAAGATCGAGACCCTTGGTGAAAATGTTGTTATTAACTTCCCGAAAGAAGAATTAGATCCAGAAGAAATTAAAAGTATGATCCAGGAGACCATGAATGCGCTTTCGGAGGCGCGGCAGGCTACTGGCGCCTCCGAAAGTGAAGTTCTTTTCGGCGGCCTGGAGGCTGAACTGCAAGAATTAGCTGCATCGCTTGAGGAAAGCTTTCCGGAGAATGGAACAGATCAGGGTGGATCGTCCGAGCAAGAGAGCGAAAAGCTTCAGAACGCCTCAAAGGCCACAGATGAGTTAACCGTCGCTCTGCAGGAGCAAATTGACCAGGGATTAATTGATATCGAACAAAGAGAGGGCAGTGTCTTTATATCCGTTGGCGCTGGTGGAGCCTTCCCATCTGGGACTGCTGACTTGACTGAAGACGCACAGACAATTTTGGACCGTATCGCACTTACGGCAATGAGCCCTGAAAGTAAAATCACTGTCACGGGTCATACTGACGACATCCCTATTTCAAACGGGAAGTTCCGCGATAATTGGGATTTAGCAGCAGCGCGCGCAGCGAGCGTTGTGCAGGCTATTGAGGAGACTGGGCTGGTATCCGGGGGGCGAATGTCTGCAGTTAGCAAAGGCGAAACAAACCCTGTTGCTGATAATGTCACTGCAGAGGGTCGTGAAGAAAACCGTCGAATTGAAATTGAAATTACGTATTAACCTAAGTTTTCTACTGAGTTGGTCGTTAAATAGTTGGGGGTGTTTTGATGAGCCAAACGATTAGCAACGATTACGTAAGTATGATTAACAAGAGCGGTTCAGGCTACAATATTCCTGTAATCGTTGATGCTATTGTTGATGCTGTAATCGTTCCAGTGAAAGAAATAATTACTGCTCAAAAAGAGAAGGTCGACTTATCCATCTCAGGTATGGGTACCCTTAAGTCAAGTATGTCGGCGACGCAGACACTTGTAAATTCGATGAGTTCAGATTCACATTTGACACTCAGGAATGCTCCAAACTCAAGTTACATGCAATCAAGTGTGGTGGATGGATCCGTAGTAGTTCCTGGAGTACATGAAATACGGGACATTTCTATTGCGCAACCAATGATTTGGCGCATGGATGACAGCGATCCCGCTCGTAGCGTTACTAATCAAACAATCACCATAGAATTTGGGGAGAGTACGTCAAACGGTGACAGCTTTTCTGCATCTAGCCCCGCGCGTTCAGCTACGGTTGAATTTTCTGGTGACACTTTGGCTTCAAGTGTGGCAAAGTTGAATGCTATTTCAGGATTGAAGGCGGAGCTCGTACAAATTGATTCAAATTCAAGTAACTACTCAGTTATTCTAACAAGTGAGACTGGATCAAAAAACGGATTTCAAATGACAAGCTCTATGGGGGGGTACTGGCAGACTGGCTCGGCTGGGAATGGTACGGTGACTCAAAACTCTACTGACGCAACGGTTAAAATAAACGATCAAACTTATACACGAGCGAGTAACGTTATCACTGATGTTATACCTGGATTGAAAATTAATCTCCTTGTTAACAGATCTAACCTGCAGACGATAACAGTTGAAAAATCACCAGCTAATATCCAGAAAACAGTAGAAACGTTGATCGCGGATCTTAATAGTTACAAGTCTGATCTAAGTGCGCTTGGCTACATTGATGAGGTTGGCGATGAGAACGGTGAATTAGCGCACAGCTCATATCTCAAAAATGCAAAAAGAAATTTTACTAAGCTTATGACGGCACCGATTGCCGGTTTTGGTGATGACAATATCTATTTTGTAGATTTTGGAATAAAGACGGCTAAAGACGGATCTTATGTTTTTGATCAAACTGCATTTGACCGCACGTATAATAATTCGCCTGAAAAGTTTGATGCTCTGACACAAGATAAGTCTTTTGCCAGTGACCCAAATGTCTTTATCTATGCAGCAACGGACTCAAGTATTCCAGAAGGCAAGCATACTTTCAGAGATTCTGATGACAAACTGAACGCTGGAACTAATTCCGAAAAAAATCTGAGCTTTAGTGGGTCTGGACCATATAATTTTTCTACATCGGATTACCCAGGCTTTTTATTCCAAACTGCGACCTCAAACCCTGGTGATTTGGACATCTATGTTGGCAGAAGTGCGAAAACGAAATTACTTAATTTCTTTTCTAATGCGCTGGCAAGTTCAGGAAATCTTGATGCAACGGTCGATTTATACAAAGATCGAGTGTCTGCCCTAGACGCCAGGCTAGCTAAAATTGATCAACGCGAGGCGCTCCTCCAGGCGCAATATACAAAACAATTTTCTGAGATGGAGAAAGTGGTTAACACGTCCACTTCTTCAGCAGACTATGTCACTCAGCTGGTCGATGGCTGGAACAAGTCATGAATAAATTAAAGACCATATTTCTTGATTTTTTCTATTAACGTGGTTCGTTGTAAGTGAAGGTCTTTTGCAGCTTCACTGGTGTTGCCCGCATTCCTTTCGAGTGCTTTCTCGATTAGAGTAATTTCAATATCTCTTAAAAGTCTTCTGACATCAACGCTATTGGCGGTATCAAATAATCTTGAGAAATCTTTTGGTGCTGGTGGTGCTAAATCTTTTGTTTCGTGTCCACGCTCTGCACCGCCTAATTCATCGAGTGTGCTCCAAATATTTTGGCTTTCTTCAGCCTGGCTAAAAAATGAGTTCTGATCAAAGCCAAGAAGTGTCTGGGTCACTTGTTCATGATTTATGTTTTGGCCAGGGAAAAAAACTTTTGCCCTTTCCAAAATATTCTTCAGTTCCCTTATATTGCCGGGCCATTCATATGTGCTAAGCGCTTCGAGTCCACCTTCGTCAAAGCCTATGGGCGCTTCGGTAGCACTGGCAGAATGATTGCTTTTGAGGAAGTGATTAACTATTTCTGGTATGTCGTCCAATCGCTCTCGAAGGGGTGGCACTTGGATCGGAAAGACATTTAGCCGAAACAGCAGGTCTTCGCGGAATTTATTTTGTGTGACTAATACACTCAAGTCCTTGTGGGTGGCGCATACCACGCGCACATCCAACTGTATGTCGGTCCTTCCACCCACTCGCGTTACAATTGAGTTTTCTAATACTCGAAGCAATTTTGATTGTAATTCAAGGTTCATATCCCCTATTTCATCAAGAAAAAGAGTCCCTTTGTTTGCTTGCTCAAATTTCCCAGGAGTTGTTTTAATTGCCCCAGTGAATGCACCTTTCTCGTATCCAAACAACTCAGCTTCCATCAAGTCACGAGGGATCGCAGCACAATTTACAGCTACAAATTTACCTTTGCGGCGGCTCGCATCGTGCACACTTTCTGCTACAAGCTCTTTGCCAACCCCTGTTTGACCCTGAATTATTACGGCAGAATTTGACGGGGCTACCATCGATATTAGTTTTTTGAGGCGCATCGTCGCCTCTGAACTACCAACTAATTTCGAATACATCACAGTCATTTAGTACACCGTAGATTGGATTAAATCCTTAAAACACGCTTAGCATGATTATGTTGTTATTGGTACCGCCTCGGTTGTTTAACACAAGTTTTATCGTATTCATAAAACACTTTATTCATAAATGCTAATAGCATACGCTTTGAATGGACGAAGTTGTTTGGCATTTTTACAATTAGCAGGGGACGTAAATTGAAACGATTTTTCGCAACTATTACATCTTCTAAACTTGTACCGGCGCTGTTTGTAAAGAAGAAAAAACTGCCATTGCTTGATTACGATTTAACAAGGTTTGATGAGCAAGATATAATTTTGGAGAGTGAGGCGCAAATTCAGGAGTTCCTACCTGATATTTTGGGGCAGGCACTGGCGCGTACGTGGGTTGATAAGAGGTTTTTGGATGCGTTTTATGATCAGCCCAAAGAGATATTAGAGAGGGCTGGCGTATTTCTTCCCAAGTCTATTTCGGTAGAGTTCATTAAGAAAGATAAAGAAAGACCAAAGGTAATAGTCTATCAAAAAAATGGATCAAAAAGTACACGACTTTTAGAGTTAAAATTAGTTATGGTGGCGGCGACATGATACACAAAGTTTATGGATTAGCTTTTATTGCAATGATTTTTGGAAGTATTACGTGCGCTCAAACAGAAAATGCCACGGCTGATCCTGATATTTTTGTGAATGCAATCAATGCTTTTGAAAAGAAAGATTTCCAAACAGCAGTTGAACTTTTTACTGTTCTTGCAGAACAGGGAGAGCCCACATCCCAACACAATTTATCTATTTTGTACTCTAAGGGCCTGGGAAGCCCTGTCAGTTATAAAAGGGCCTTATATTGGGCTTGGCGTGCCACATTGGGTGGTAGTGAGCCGGCAATGGATGTAGTTGAAGACGTGCGGGATATAGTAACTGAGGACCTAATTGAAGTTGTATCTAAGCAAATAGTTGATGAGTTGACTGCAAAGGCTATGAAAGGTGACAAGAATGCCCCAGAGAGATTAGGTAAGACCTATTACAATCTGTTTGTTGAGGCTGACCTGCAAATGGCTTACACTTGGTTACTAATTTCACAGGCGTTTGGTAATGAAACAGTTAGCGAAATGATATCTGAAATAGAAGATTTAATCGAAATAGAGGATAGAATTACGTATCAGGAAGAAGCAACAGAGATTTTTCTTAAAATACCGAAATAACTATTTTTTTGGCGTTATTTTAGATACAAAGTTTAGCTTATCTAAGTTTGTATTCACGTGTTTATTTATTACGTCTATTTTTGACCCCAACTGGCCTAGAATATCTTGAATTTGTTCAGAATCTTCTGTCGTATCAATGCTAAAGTTTTGGGCTAAGGCATATTCATCAATGAGCGCATAAAACTCTTCGATTGTTTGAGTCAAAAACACATCGTTAGCCCGAGACTCAATGTCAGGACTTGATAACAACTCTCTCATTTGTTCCAGTGTATCGAGGAACAAATGGCTATTTGTGGTCATGCTATTAACTTTCGGCTTCTTTAAAGCTTTCAAACATTTTTTCGGTCACGATATCTAGGTCGATGGGGTAACGCCCTTGCTCGACTTTAGTTTTTATTTCGTTAACCAAAGAGCGGTCTATAGGGGGGCCGTCCGCAAGTTTAGCAACCTGGTCCTTAATAGTAAGGTCCTTGCTGTCTAGTTTATTAACTATTTCCTTTGGCGCCAAGTCCGAGACATTTTTATCGACTGTGATGTTTGCTTTGTTACTATCGCTCAGTTGTACGCTAGCATTTGCAACGTTATTGCCTACTGAATTTATCATCTTAAGTACTCCTCTCGAGTCTCTAAACGACAGGGATTTAATTTATGTTAGTGATCGGAGAAACTTTTTTTTCTGCGGTCACAATTGCCTTAAATTCCTTCAACGACGATGAATTTTTAACTACGATCATGTCACCAATTTTGCCGTCGGTTAGCGCCTCTCCGTAAGTTACAATACTTAAAGAAGCTGTACCAGATACTATCAATACAGTGTCATTTTTATTCACGGCGTTGTTTGCTAATATATGCTTAGCTTTAATTATTGTATCTCTTGCTATATTTCTTTTCGCCTTGTGGCCAACAAGATTATCTGTGGCTAAGTAAGCTCCATGTGAAGCACGAGAGTTAACTAATTTCATCACCAAATCATCTTGCTGAAGTACTTTGCCCTTTGGGATATTGCGTTTAGTGAATACTATCTCTACCGACTGAGCCGTTTTTTCACTATCGTTTTGTTTAGTGTTTTGAGCGTATGCTTGCGTCCTGAAAGAAATTGACCAGGTCGCAGGGCTCCCGCATGAGGCCTTAATAGTGTTCCAGCTGTTTGGATTTTTTTGTTCGATATAAATATCTTCAGCACATGGGAAGTAAGCTCTCTTATCCGATATTAAGACCTCGTTGAAAATATTTCTCTCAGCCAAATAGCTTTGGGCAATTCTTTTAAGATCTGCGCCAAAAATTAGTTTTTCTTCCGCAGATAACGTTTGGGCGTGTATAAGAATAAACAACATGGCACATAATTTGAAAAATCTTTTCATCAAAAGCGCTCCAATAATCTAATATTTAATCCGTCAAATATTTGTCCATCTGTATCTTGTGAGAGTGCGTGCAGAGTAGTTGAGTTTGCACCCATCTGTTTGACAGTGAAGTAATATTGTGTGGTGCCTTCCTGAACAGAACTGAAGATATCAGACGCCAACAATCCATCTTGGAACCCGTAATCGATTTCCAGAGTTCTGTTTCTAAGTTTGATTTTGCCGTTGAAATTTTTGCAATCTAAATGTTGCAAAGTTTGAGCTATTGTTTCCAGGGCTAGGTCACTAACCGTTGCCTGGATGTTATCCAAATCTTTCCGCTTGGAATTTGCATTATTAACAAAAACACCACTTTTTTCGATCTCCACCTCAGTTTTTAATTCGACCCAATTTATTAATTTAGTTTTCCGGAGCAACTCAGATTTTGCTGTTACTATTAGATGCTTTTTCCGTTGGATAGGGTTGGCACTCTCTGTGGTGTCGAAATTTAACGCAAACCTGATCAAATATTTTGGGATACTTACGGTTGGACCATTTCCTATTTCATATAGCGAATAGTTTGACGGCGTTTCTGAGTTGCGAGAATTATCATACTTGATGTTGAATTTAACATCAGATGCAATTGAGTCCTCTATTTCCTTCTTTAGTGATAGCTCATCAAATTGCATCCAAAATGGAAGAGTCTTTTTTGTGGAAAAACCTTTCCACTTAAATCCTATGTCGAGGCTAATGGGTTGGCGACAACTATTGAGGGTTGCATTTTTTTTTGATGGTAACAGTAATATTTCAAGGCGTGCAGATAATTTATTGCCGTGGTCTTTGGTTGAAAGGACCCTGTACCCAGCAATTTGCATATTCGATTGTGCCGAAATTTGATCAAACAATACTTTGCCATTTTCTACCAAAGAAAAGCTATCTAATGATTGAGCGCCTGACTGCAAAGCCGATTTTAATGCATTCGAAATAGCCCTAGCTTGGTAAACGCTATTTGGTAAAGATGCAGTTTTAAAGGCAGTGCCTTCTGCCTCGACAATGAGCCTGTCTGCATTCACTGTTCCCGCAAGCGCCAGTAAACTCAAAAAAGTAAGTGTGCATAATTTAAACATCAGGTGACCATGCTAATCGCTACAGCAAGCCTTGCTTGTATAATTTAATAAGCCGGTCAACGTGTGTTTGGCTGACAGACAGCTCCACGATATACGTATCTGGACCGGTAGGTTCAATTTTTACTGTTTCTGCACCCATGATAGTTCCTCGAACTGCTGAACTCAAAACGTCCGAAGTTAGCATTGCTTCCGCAACGGTTGTTTGACCATCTAATTGCACACCATGGATTTGTTCTGCCAGTACTCTGTAGGCATCAAGTTTAGCCGCTCGGATAGCCATTAGCCTACGTTGGTTAAGGTTCTTCGATGGTTGAACAGATATTGATGAGAAGCCAACAGCTTTTATTGATGGCACGTAATAATCTGGTGCACTTGCAAGCAAACGTTCCGCAATAATTGACTGAGTATTTTGAAGACCGCTCTGTTTAGACTTTAAGGTCGGTCTAGCGTGTTCAGCCGCACCGGTGGCGATTAGGTTGTTGCCAACTGGCGAGCTGCAAGCCGATACGAATGTGATAATGGCTAAAAAACCTATTATCATGGGGGCAGTTAATAGACGCATAATATATGCCTTTCAGATACGGTCGTTGCACTGTGGCAGCAATAATTGTGCCAAAATGTTATTTGAAAAAGTTAGCTTGAAATTTGTCTATCTGGAGCCTGACATAGAAACGTTGGCCCAAGTTTGGCACGGTTTATGCTTTAAAATACCCTAGATACTTTTAATGATCTCAAAGTGATAATTAAAAGTTATAAATCATATGGTTAACATGTCATTAAATTGACGCTAGTGAGGAAATTTAAATGCAGCAGAGCCAGGCAATAGGTTTTTCAATGGGTGACATAAAAAAAATGTCAGGCTCGTTGCTGCCCGTTGGTATCCTTGCTTTGGTGGGGATGTTGGTATTGCCATTGCCAGTTGTCTTACTGGATATCTTTTTCGTGTTTAACATCACAATATCGCTATTAATTTTAATGGTAGCACTGCACACGCATCGTCCACTCGATTTTTCGTCCTTTCCGAACCTACTACTTTTAGCGACAGTTTTGAGGTTGGGCCTAAATGTGGCTTCGACCAGGATAGTTTTGTCAGAGGGCCATAATGGGGCTGATGCGGCTGGTAAAGTCATTCAGGCTTTCGGAGAATTCATCGTGGCAGGAAATTATGCCGTCGGCCTGTTTGTATTTGCTATTTTGGTTATCATTAACCTGGTTGTGATTACAAAAGGTGCCGGCAGGGTCTCCGAGGTTTCGGCAAGATTTACACTTGACGCAATGCCGGGCAAGCAAATGGCGATCGATGCTGATCTCAATGCTGGAGTGTTGACCCCAGATGAAGCAACGGATCGCCGGGCAGACGTCTCTAAAGAAGCCGATTTCTATGGCTCAATGGACGGTGCTTCAAAGTTTGTTAAGGGGGATGCAATTGCTGGCATTCTTATTTTAGCAATCAACGTCATTGGCGGTTTGATAATTGGGATCGCTCAACATGATTTAAGTGTCGCTCAAGCAGCAGAATTCTATATTTTACTTTCCATCGGTGATGGGCTCGTAGCACAGATCCCGTCACTTTTGCTTTCAATTGCAACAGCTATCATAGTTACGCGTGTATCGTCTTCAGAAAACATGTCTGAGCATATAACCCGACAAGTAAATCTTTCGGCAGCTTGGCTGCCAACTTCTTTAGTAATGCTGGCACTGGGTCTAGTGCCCGGTATGCCAAACCTACTTTTTATTGGCTTTGCGGTAATAACTGGTTTTCTTGCTTGGAACTCTCGGAGGACGGAAGTTTCGACAATGTTTAATGACGCTATCACGACAGAAACTGAAGAGACAGAAGAAGAGGTGGATTTTGGGTTAGTAGATGTGAAAGATGCGTCGAAGATCTCCGTTAACATTGGTTATGCTCTCGTACCGCTAGTGGACGAAGGTAAAGTAGATAATCTAGTCCCAAAGGTTACACGCTTGAGAAAAGAAATTTCTAAGGCACTGGGTTTTATCATTCCAGGAGTACGAATTCGCGATGACTTGAATTTAGAAGCGTCTCAATATCAAATAAAAATTGGTCAAAAAATTGTAGCTGATGATATTGTTTATGCTGATAAAAAATTAGCCATAGCCGGAGATAGTACTAAATTGGAACTCTCCGGCCTCAAGGTAAAGGAGCCAGCTTTTGGAGTTGATGCATATTGGATTGATAAAGAACTTCAGGCCGACGCTGAGGCGAAGGGCTATGTGATCGTTGAGCCTGATGATGTTTTAACAACTCACCTGAGCCAAATCATTAATGCTTATGCATCTGACTTGTTGGGTCAGGAGGAAGTTCAGGAATTGTTGGATAATTTGCAACTTTCATATCCTAATTTAGTCGACACTGTAGTTCCAAAAGTTATGGCCCTTAATCAGGTTACGGCAGTCATGAAGTGCATACTTGAAGAGGGGGTTCCAATATCTGATTTGAGGCTGATCCTTGAAAGCATAAGTTCTATGAATGTCCAGAAAATGGATAGCGATGATGTCGCTGAACGCATTCGACCCAAGTTGGTGCCTCTATTAATTCAAAAATTGATAAAATTTAAGGATACTGTTCCTTTAATTACATTTTCTCCTGAACTTGAGCAAATGATTTTGACCACTGTTAGACAAAACCCTGATGAGAAAATGCTTCTGATTGAAGGAACTCTTGCTAAAAAAATACTTTCGAACCTTAATGAGGCCTCTGAAGAGTTTAACAAGGAAGGAAAGCCAGTGTTTCTTATTGTTGCGCCGCAAATCAGAAAACACGTTGCAAAGTTTGTGAGATCGCAGCTTCCCTCAGTCAATGTTTTAAGCTTTTTGGAGCTTCCAGAAGATCGAAGTGTTGAAATAGCGTTCACAGTCGGAGGTTTCGATGCAATTGAATAAGCTAATGATTATGAAATTGGAGTTTGTTACATGCCAGAACTGAAATTTAAAGCTGTGGATACTTCACTTGCAATGGAAGAAGTGCAGAGGAAACTTGGTCCAGATGCTCTCATTTTGTCTACGGAGCGCCGTGATGGGATGATCGAAATAGTAGCTACCAATGACCCTGACCAAGTAGAGGCTGCTAATTTAAAAGCAAGAGAAAAACTTAAAGTACGGCGTGAAAATGGGATGATAGAAAAGTCAAAATCTGATAATAGTTTCCATAAATTTCCGGAAATTATTGAAGCTGAAAAAGCTAAATACGATGACAATCTAGACATCGAGCACACGGATTTTTCTGAAGGTCAAGATCAAGACCGTTTGGCCTTGGCTTCTAAAGCGTTTGGAAAATCGGATCTCATACCGGCAATTAGCAGAATAACAAACGAACTCCAGTTGTTAATTGATGGAGCGATGTCTCTAACTGCTGTAGAGGATCACTCTCCATCTGTTAATCTAAGGATGAAAATGCTCGGTTTTAGTAATAAGACCGTTAACAATTTATTGAAATCTACTGAAGCTAATGCTGATCTAGAAGATGCAATAAAACAATTCACTAGAAATATTGTACGAGGCAAGAGCAAGGATTTTGATACCAGTCAAATTGTGTTAGTTTGCGGTGATGAGCGATCTGGTAAAACAGTACTATCCAAAAAATTGTCTAAGTTTCTGCCAACTAATGTGGACGGCCAAATTAATAGGGTCATCTCAGATAGCCTTTCGGGCAACTTGAGCTCATTATTTCAAGCTGACGCAGATGCAAACATCACTTCATTGTTCAGAAAAAGACAAGATACAAATTTAAATGATGGTAGATTAATAGTGGACTATGAGGGTCCTATGGATGTTTTGAATTCGGTTTTGATGAAATTAAACAATATAGAACAAAAGCCAACGGTCAGCGTCATTTATGCCCTTGAAGTGGGTAAGAGTTATAATGCCATACAAAAATTGTTAGAAATTTCACAAATACCCAATTTAAGTATTGCACTCACAAAGATGGATTTACTTGAGGTTTCAGTTGCTGAGTTGTCTGCAATATTTGACTTAGGCATAAAGATTCAATTTTTCTCAGGATTAAAGGTTTTAGAAGATGGGCTGGATTTTGCGAAAATTTCTGTGGTGCAGGATTTTCTATTAAATGTTGCCAAACAGGAAGGACTTTAATTCAATGGTTAAATCATTAGCCTTTGTGAGTGGAAAGGGAGGAGTTGGGAAGACATCTCTCGCGGTAAATTCAGCAATAAATTTGGCCTTAATGGGTTTTAAAGTAGCTGTTTTAGATACTGATTTCGGGTTATCTAACGCCAATATCATGATGGGCGTAAAGACGGAAAATACTATTTCTGAATTCTTATCAGGCAGCTGTATGTTTGAAGATGTAATATACAACTCACATGGTGGCGTTAAACTCATACCAGGAGGCTCAGGAACGCTTGATACCTTAAACCTAGATACAGAGCAGCGTTGGAAGATAATTCGATCACTCGATGTATTGGAAAATGAACTTGATTATTTAATTGTGGATACACCTGCGGGTGCATCAGACTCTAGTGTTGATTTTGCCTCAGCAGTAGACAACGTGGTGATAACTTTAGTGGGTGAACCTACTAGCTTTATGGACGCCTATGCGTTTCTCAAAGCTTTGCATATCGAGAAAGGTGTCAATAGCTTTTCGATAATTGTTAATATGGCAAAAAATGATACCTCCGCATATAAAGATTTTAAAAGTTTTGAAAAAATAGTTCTTAAGTTTTTTCCGGTGCAATTGACTTTCATTGGTTGGATGCCGGGGTCCAACGATGTTGTCCAGTCCATTATAGCTCGGAAGCCATTTATACTCGATAAAAATTCAAAAAAACATGTTGGAAAATGTTTGGACGTCATTACTGGTAACCTTCAAAAAATACCGTTAGCAAAAAAGCCTGGCATTCATTTTTTTAGTGTAGAATCCGGGTAATTAAAATGGTGAACCCATATAACATAAAATTACCGGTCGATCGTTTGATTGAAAAAAATACTGGTCTAGTGAAAAAGTATGCATACTTTTATGCGGGTCGAGTTCAAAAAGCTGCCGAATTAGAGGACCTTTTGCAGGTGGGAATGATAGGTTTAATAGAGGCTGCTCATAATTATCAGAATAGAGAGGGCTCAGCTTTTGAATCTTATGCGCGGATGCGCATAAAAGGCTCGATAGTAGATTATCTGCGCAAGATATCTAACCTTTGCCGGACTACAGTTAAGCAAAAACAGAATACGGATAAAGCAAAACGGTTGCTGGAATTAAAGCTTGGCCGGCTGCCTTATGCCGAAGAAGTGGCAGAGGAGCTAAAAATTACACCTGCAGAGTTGTCACGTTGGGAACATAATTTTGCAGCAAACCAAAATCAGAGCATTGACGAGGTAACCGAATTATACGGCGATTTTATCTTTTCTGCGGAGCCAAATGTTGAAGATAAAATATTTAACGGGGAACTTAAGCAATATTTACGACAAGCGATCAGTCACTTAAACCAACAGCAAATTTTAGTGATAGAGCTCTACTATGTAAAAGAGTTAAACGTTTATGAAATTGCAGAAATACTTTCTGTTAGTACGGGTCGTGTTTCGCAGATAAAATCTGCGGCAATAGCAATACTGCGTGAAAAAATTGAACTGGAACTGGTTTAATGACTGTTCTTCCGCTTGCCCCAATTTTTGAGGAGTTACGATTAACGGTCACAAGTGCAGAAATAGTTTTATTAAGTTTGAAGTATGATACAGAACTCACATTTTCATGTGAAATTTCCTCATTACCCACACATAACTGTAATATGATTTTTAGGAAATCAGAACTAAACAACGTTATGAGCGGCCAAATATATTTCCGCTCTAATCGACCTTTGGTAACGGCTGAAATGCTTTTGGATGTTAAGAATTTTAAAAAATTAGAGGAGATATGTAGTAACGGTGAACCTGTTCGGCCACTAACTCTATATTTAAAAATTGCAAAAAGTAGAGAAATTAAGAATGGGGAGGTAATCATAAAAAATAATAATTTCACTTTAGATATCATTGATCTGTCGTGGCGACGGCCACTGTTTTAGTCACATTTTGAAGCTCTTTAAAGAGCACATGTAAACCAATTTTTCACCATTACGCGTTTCGATTGCAGTTAACTTGCTTAAATTAAGTTTATATTTTGAGAATTGTTGCTCAAAATATAATTTATCGTCCTGTAAATTTGTTATGGCGAAGGAAGTTTCTACTTCATCATTCTTTTGAAAATTAACCACCATATCGGTTTTCAATTCTGTATAGGTAACTTTGAAGCTTTTCTCCCCATTTGTGCAACTGATCAGATTACTTTCAAATCGCGTATTTTGCGTCATAAAAAACAATACGATCACAAGGCCTAAAAGGACCGAGGCTATTAAAATGATGTCTTTACGTATCATTCAAGATACTTTGCTTTTTTATCCAGGACCAATTTTTCAGCATCATCTTTTTTCACCGAAACCACCATGTCTTTTATTAATTTAACACCATTTAAAGTTGTTGTTTTGGTTACTGTCACCTGCACATCACCATCACCATCACCATCACCATCACCATCACCATCATCATCATCAAACAGTCCATTGAGGCCGTTGGTGCTGATGTCATCATCGTCAGTGTCTGAAAAGATATTCGTATTTTCTAATTCATTGAGCGCGTAAACAAATGGTTCATGCATCATTGCATAAACTTTATTTCTAATAATCCAGCTTTTGGCAGATAGTAATGCCAGACGAGTGGCATTGTTTTTTTCACTCAGCAAAGAATTTTTAACCTCATCGAGAGCTTGATCAAAGGAGTAGTCTCCCAATTCAATTAAAATTGCGTTTCTTGCCTGTAACATTTCTAAAGAGAGTGATTTGTCGTTTTCTGCAGTCATCGTAGATCTCCGCCAATTAGTTGGCACACTCCTTGCAACATTCACACCAAATGTAACATTGCAAGTGATGATAGTAAAATGAAGTCGATAGCAAATCATGTACAGACCCATGCGGATGCCCTGAACTTGCGCGCCAAGCGAAATGAAATTTTGGCATCCAATATTGTAAATTCTGCGACCCCCAATTTCAAAGCGCGAGACATCGATTTCAATCAAGCGATGCAGGCTCGAATGGATGTTGGCCCTGTTAATGTCTCCAATGAGCGCCATTTTAAATTTTATAGTGGTACGGGAGATGAGGGGGCTCAATTTCGACAGTCGGTAAACCCATCAATGGACGGAAACACTGTCGAGCTGCATGTTGAACAAATGCAGTTTTCTGAAAATGTGATGCGATATCAGACGTCTTTAGAGTTTCTAAATAGAAAATTCAGTGGCTTAATGTCAGCCATCAAAGGTGAATAGATTGTCCGATATTAAGAATATTTTTGACATTGCCAGTAGAGGCATGTCCGCCCAAATGACACGGCTTAATACGGTCGCGAGCAACTTGGCTAATGCGCGAACTGTAGCTTCGTCTGATGCGGAAGCCTACAAGGCCATAAAGGCGGTGTTCAAAACAGTCTATGCAGATGACATCCAAAAAACGGGTGTGGCTTCCGTGGACGTAGATGAAATCATTACCGTCGATCGACCTGCTGAAAAATCATATCAACCAGGGCATCCAAAGGCCGACAAAGATGGGTTCATATACACTGCAGCAGTGAATGTAGATGAGGAATTAGTAGAGATGCTAGAGGCGTCTCGTCAGTACGAAAATAACGTAGAAATGGTCACCACTTTGCGTGGCTTAATGATGCGAACTATTAGCATGGGTAAGTGAGGTTAGAAACATTATGTCGTCAATTGATCCGTCTGCAGCCCAAACTGCACTCTTTGAAAAATTGGGAATTTCAAAAAACACAGAAGCTAAACAAGGTGGCTCTGATACCTTGGGGCAGTCGGATTTTTTAAAGCTGATGACCACTCAGTTGCAAAATCAGGATCCGTTTGCGCCAATGGATAACGGAGATTTTATTGCTCAAATGGCACAATTTTCTACCGTTACTGGTATCAGCGAAGTTAATGCATCGTTGGGAAAGCTAGTAGAAAAATTTGATCAAGGACGCATTGCAACCGCCGCAAATCTATTAGGACATTCTGTTCTCGTTCCGGGCAACGTATCTAGGCCGGATGATAACGGAGAGTTGCATGGAGTATTAGACTTACCTCAGGCAACGAGCATGGCAAAAGTAGTAATAAGTGATGCGGACACTGGAGAAGAGCTCAATGTGATGGACTTAGGTCCACAGGCTGCTGGTCTAGTCGGGTTTTCGTGGAGCAATATTCCCGAAGACGTTCGAAATTCCAATCGTCGCATACAAATCAATGCCACTATTAATTTTGGAGATGGCCCACAGGAACTAAACCCATCTGTATATGCGCGCGTATTGTCCGCCTCTATTGGGTCTGGGGACGCTGAAAGTGTTCTTATCGATGTACAGGATTTTGGTGAGATGGACGTTAGCAGCGCCGTCAACTTTAGATAACCTTTAAGTTGTGTAGTAGCTTTCTCCAAAAATAACAAAGTGGTTAAATTTGGCACATATATTGCAAATAACAACCAACAACAATTGAACTAAGTTTCTGCAAGGAGTGACTTGATGTCGTTTTATACCGCACTTACCGGCCTCAAAGGCGCACAGACTGATATTTCCACAACGTCTAATAATATTGCAAACGTTGGCTCGAATGGCTTCAAGAAGAGCCGAGCTGAATTTGGTGATATTTATGGGTCTACTCCATTACAGGCTAAATCGGTTGGTGTTGGTACGATGACAAAGTCGATCACCCAACAGTTTTCACAGGGCAACCTGGCGACTTCTTCTAATACATTAGACATGGCAATTTCTGGGCAGGGTTTTTTTGCTCTGCAGGCGGGTGGAAATGCATCGCAGACCGTCTACACGCGAAATGGAGCTTTTAATGTCGATGACAATGGCTACATTGTCGATAGTAACGGGCAATTTCTTTTGGGCTATCCTGTGGATAACGATGGCTCTGTTTCTGATAAAACCTTGCAGGGTGCCAATAAACTTAAACTTGATGCCTCCTACGGCGAACCAAAAGAAACTACTAGCATTGAAATGGGCGTAAATCTATCCTCTGATAGCCCAGTTATTGCAGCAGGTACTATTTTCGATCCTGATGACCCCGACACGTATTCAGCCACTTCTGCGGTGACCATATTTGATAACGCTGGAAACCCTCAGTCGGCGACGGTTTTCTATATCAAGACACAAGACCCAACTGTGGACGATCCTACTTTTAAATATGATACTAAGCTGTTCGTGGATGGCCTGGCTATAACCCCGACATTAACGCGTGCAGTTGATCCACAGGAAAGTGCTCTTTTTATAGATAAATTTGGGAACCAGACGACTGTCCCTCAAGATCCAGCTTATATCCTGGAGGGTAAGGGTTTTCCCCTCTATAAATTAGATGACTTAGGTCCTGCGATTGAATCAACCCCAGCAAATTTGCAGGGGTTAGGAATTGAGACGTTTTTGGGACAGGGTAAGACTGTTACAATTACTACTGACCCATTGAAATTTAAATCAACGATGGAGTATCAAGCTCTCCAAGGCGAGGAAAATCCGGTCCCAGGTACGTTTTGGGGCAAAGATTTTCTATTGGTCGATGTGGATAATAGTGGACCGGTTTCTATTGATATACCTCCAGGTACTTATAACGGAACGCAGCTGGCTGAGGCGGTTGAAGTTGCTATGCGCTCAGCCTTTGGTGATGATAAAAAAGTTCAGTTAACTGCAGGAGTTGATAACACTTTTAGCATTGATCTCAAGGCCACGTCTGGAGATGGTCTATCATCGGGTCTGACCACTGGTCCTATTACTGTAGATCTTCACGGAGCTTCGATAGTTGCAACCGCAAATGAAGCCATAGCCGGATTGGAAATGAACACCTTCCTATCTCACGCTCAGGTGAAGATTACTGAAGCGATGAATACTTACATTCAAGGCGCATCACCCGCTGATCCAGATGGGGTTAACGCCACAAATGTTGCAGCACTGGGTGTTGATGGACGGTTGTTTAAAAAACTGGTAGCAGGTTCAACGGTCCCCTTAAACGCAATTCCTACTGGAAATGATATTATCACAATAACACATAAAGAGGGTGACGTAGTTGGTGGTGCGACAAATCCGCAGACAAGCACTGAGCGCTATGTTGCATATTCTAATACAGACGATAAACCTGCCGTTAAAGCTTACGACCTCAAGGCTACTATGAACCAAACTGCTGGTAACTATGGAGTAACCAATGGAGTGCCGTTTATAAGCGTGCCCAAAGCGGATTTTTCTACGACTCCAGAAACTGTGCGTTTCATGCAATTTGATGGTGGTGATAACACCAAAGTAGATACTGCATTCACAACATTTTTTGGCACCAAAGACATCGCTGTTTCAAAAGTAGAGCAAGACCCTAATGTTGCTGGAAATTATCGGGTTTCACTTACATTTGATATGGGAACAAATGTGGCCTTACCTGTTCTGGGAGGTAATGAAATGCCCATAACGGTCTTGGCAAAACCATCTGATCACATCGAAGCTTATTTTGAAAGTACTGAAGGTTTAGTGGCGGGAGTGGATGAGGCTTCCTATACAGGCAAAATTGTTTTTCAAGAAATTGGAGACTCTGCAAAGAGGTTTGCGGCCCATGATACAACAGATAATACCGCCACGGCCTTAGCTGTTAGTGGAACCAATCTTGCGTCTGGGGCTCTTATAGCTACTTTAGGACTTCCTGGTGCAGTTCAATCAACAAACTGGGTTGATGAGCGTAATCCATCAGTAAAAATTGCTTATGATGCTAAAGAGCAAAGGCTAACGTTTGATACGGTGAACTCAGCACTTGGTCTAGGTACAGGCATCGGAAAAACGTCTTTTACAGTTTATAGCCCTAAGCTCGACAGTGGTACCAATGGAATTGGAATTCCAGCATTTGGTTCGAATAAAGATATTAGCTTAGCGTCTGATGACAAAAGTCTTGGCAATGCGTTCTTAAATGATGGCCCAGAACTGCAAATTGCGAACAAACGCTATGGGATGGAAGTCGAATTCGATACCGTAAACTATTTATTTAATATATCCAGCGGAACAACTGGCGAGACACTGGCGGCAAATAGCGCGCTGGGTGTTGAGGAAAACCAAGCTGCTTCGAGCATTAGTGTGGGCCGTTACAAGCTTACTGATCTTGGTGGTGTGGATCCTGTTGACGATGCGGATTATGCGTTCAATAAAATCGGTAACGGTCAGAACCAAATATTGGGGTTTCCACGCGAGGGCATAGTTGGCTTTACTGCGGCAACCGGTCTTGCGTCAAAACCTGCAGTAGCGACTGGCATCGAGGGGCTTATTGATATGAACAATGCTTTCTCGATAACATCTATTGGGGGTGAAAACAGCTTCAATATTGTGGTGGATGGTGTGAGTGCTTTTATTAAAGTTCCTGAGGGAAATTATACGGGAACCACGCTGGCTATTGCGCTAGAAAATAGAATTAATCAGATGCAGCACCCTGTCACAGGAATACCGATTGGTGGTGTAGATGTTGTTTACGACACCTCAAATAATAATCTCTCATTCACTACTGGGTCGACAGGTGATAGCTCAACTATCAAGGTTGATGGAGCCCAGCGTTTTGGTCTCAAAGATATTCCTTTGGGGATTGGAGAGACCGCTTTAGTTCGGACACCTGTACAGGCAACTGATGAATTGGGTCGCCCACTTTATGTTTCTCCGACTGGAGAAATTACAAGTAAATTCGATGATTTCGCTGATAACATTGTGGAAGATTTTTATCCTCTTTATCTCGATGATGGTGAGCTGACCTTCAATAAGGCTGGCGAGTTAACAAGCCCAATTACCAAAATAAGCTATGATGGCTTGCCAAATGCGGCGCTAACCGTCGATTTTTCTAAGGCCACTCAATACGCACAACCCTTTTCGGCCACAGATGTATCGCAAGATGGCTTCGCTTCTGGTCGTTTAACAAATTTAGAAATTGATAATTATGGAAATGTAAAAGCTGGTTATTCGAATGGGTCTAATGTTACTTTAGGTAAGATTATCATTGCTAATTTCAGCAATAATAGCGGCTTGAAGCAGATTGGTAACTCCACATTCACTTCGACAGCGGCTAGCGGTGAGCCCGAGCTCGGCGAAGCAGCTGAAGACGGCTTTGGCAATATATTGTCTGGTTCTCTGGAGCGTTCGAACGTCGATATTACAGAAGAATTAGTGAACTTGATAACGGCACAACGAAATTACCAAGCTGCTGCAAAGGCGATGGAAACTACGACAAGCATGACGCAGACCATTATTAACATTAGACTATAATTAAAGGCTATGCGCTATGGATAGAATGGTTCAAACGGCATTAAGTTCAATAACGGGTCTAAAAGATCTTAAATTTGATTTGGCCAATAACTTGGCAAATGCTAATGTTCCCGGCTTTCGAAGAGATTTGCCCAACGAAGGCAGCGCTGGGTTTTTGTCATCATTGAACCAGGCAACAGCGCGAATATTCCCACTGGAAACTGGAGAACGATTTTTTTCTAGCGAGACAGGGCAACTTGAGAATACTGGTGTAGAAACAGATGTTGCCTTGCTGAATGGTGCGTATTTATTTATTCAACCACCAGACGGCGATCTTGCTCTGTCACGACGTGGTGACTTTGGTGTGGATACCGAAAACCGTCTTGTTGATGGTGTTGGTAACCTTGTATTGTCTGATGGTCTCCAACCCATAGTTTTACCACCGTTTTCTGCTATGAAATTCAGCGATAATGGCGAGGTATTAGTGCGTCAGCCAGGTGCCTTGCCAGGGGATTTTACCAGTGTCGGCTTTTTGGGATCTGTATCACCACCGGCAGAAGGTCTGACGAAGAGTTTAGATGGACAAATTCGTAACTTTGATGGTTCCATTCCCGATGCCGATCAGTCTGGGCTATTTGCTCAGGGTGTATTGGAGGGTTCTAATGTTAATGCGATTGAAGAAATGGTATTTAACATGGATATGCAACGGCAATTTGAGATTAACGTAAAATTGATAAAGCAAGCTGAAGAGATAGATAAATCAGGTACCAAGCTCATGAGTTTGCCAACATAATTATTTGGCACGATCCTTGCTCTTTCAATATGTAAGTCAGTTGAAAGGTCGAATTAATGTCAACAGCCGCAATGCACGTAGCAAAAACTGGGCTCAATGCCCAACAATTTAAAATGCAGGTTATTGCCAACAACTTGGCCAACGTGAACACCACTGGCTTTAAGCGTGATAGAGCAAATTTTGAAACTCTTTTTTATCAGGTGGTAAAAGAAGCTGGAGCCCAGACTGCTGACGATACGTCATTAACGTCACCACTAGCAGTGGGGACTGGTGTGAAGGTCGTTAGTACTCAAAAACTTTTCACCCAGGGCGGTTTGGTAAGTACAGATAATTCCCTTGACCTCGCAATTGATGGCGCAGGTTTTTTCCAAGCATTATTGCCCGACGGAAGGGTTGGTTACACTCGAGCAGGTGCGTTTTCGCGTAACGCAGATGGCTTAATGACCACTGCTAGTGGCTATGTAGTACAGCCGCAGGTTCAAATTCCAGAGGATGCAACAAATATTAACATTGCAGCAAATGGAGCCGTTAGTGTTACTGTTCCAGGAAACGATTTTGCACAGGAAGTGGGTCAAATTTCACTTGTGAATTTTGGAAATCCGCGTGGCTTGCTCCCAATCGGACAAAACTTCTTGGTTGAATCCACAGAGAGCGGTCAACCGCAAGAGGGTGCACCGTTAGATGGTGGATTTGGTTCTGTTCTCCAGGGATTTGTAGAAGGCTCAAATGTGAATGTGGTGCAACAATTAGTGGATATGATTGAAACACAACGTGCCTACGAAGTGAGTTCTAAATCGATAACTGCTGTAGATGAAATGATGCGTTATATTTCAAATAATCTGTAGGTGAAAAAATGAAAAAAATAGCCACAGTATTTTTAGTCATGCTTGCCGGATGTGCCCAATATAATGCAGATCGCGTGAGTATTGATTTTGAACCTATGTATCCCCAAGAAATGCCACTCGTTGAGACGAATAACCGTTCTGGAACAATCTTTAATGCGGCTCAGGGCAACTTATTTTCGATGGAGACTAAGGCTCAGCAGGTTGGCGATATAATAACGGTCTCTTTTGCGGAAAGCTTTCAGGCTACGAAGTCGCAAAACGCTGCGACTTCTAGATCGCTAGATAGCTCGGTAAATCTGCCCGGCGTTACTAACCTTATATTGCCAGACAGAACAAATGCGGCAGATCTTTCGACAAAGCTGGCTGCTGGTAGTGAGAACTCCTTTTCAGGAAGTGGCTCTTCTGCACAGTCAAATTCTTTGACGGGCCAGGTTTCCGTTCATGTTGTTCGCGTGTTTCAGAACGGGAACCTTGAAATTTTAGGTCAAAAAAAGCTTACGTTGAACAATGGTGATGAATACATCCGCGTGCATGGTATCGTACGGCCACAAGATATTGATGCAGAAAACGTTGTTTCTTCTGATCGTATTGCCAATGCAAATATTCAGTACATCGGTGCTGGAGATATTGCAGAGTCAAGTAAAAAGGGTTGGTACAGCAAGCTTCTTGATAATGTGAACCCCTTATAAGAGATTTGAAAATGCAAGTATTCCTCAGATCCCTTTTAACGTTGTGCATATTGCCATGGTTAGTTGCTGTAGCAAATGCGGACAGGATCAAAGACATCACTTCCCTGGCTGGAATTCGTTCAAATCAACTTGTTGGTTATGGAATTGTAGTGGGTCTCGCTGGGTCGGGAGATGGAAATACTGGGATTACACTGCAATCGATGCAGTCACTGGTGGCACGCTTTGGTATAACAAGTGAAGTTGATGGGTTTAATGGTGATAACGCGGCGGCGGTAATGCTGACTGCAGAATTACCGCCTTTCTCAAAGCCAGGACAAACTATTGACGTCACAGTTTCTACCATTGGTGGATCTGAATCGTTGAAAGGTGGCACACTTTTAATGTCGCCACTACTAGGTTCTGATGGTGAAACCTACGCGATAGCTCAGGGAAATGTCATAGTTGGCGGATTGGGTGTTGAAGGAGCAGATAATTCCTCTTTAACAGTGAACATTCCTACAGTTGGAAGAATCCCAAGAGGTGCAAGCGTTGAGAGGATCGTGCAAACTGCTTTCTTGGATACTGATTTTGTGATTTTAAATTTACATCAAGGTGATTTTTCAACGGCGTTTAATATTTCAAAAGCCATTAATGAAAAGTTTGGTGAGGGTATGGCCTCTCCACTAGACAAAAATAGCATTCGTGTGAGGGCGCCGTCTGATCCAAGTCAAAAAGTTGGGTTTGTATCAATGTTGGAAAATTTAGAAGTTGAAAAGGCAACTCCGCCCGCACGGATAATTATCAATTCTAGGACGGGTACTATAGTGATCAGCGGTGATGTAAAAGTTACGCCTGCTGCTGTCGCACATGGCTCTCTCAGTGTGACTGTAAAAGAAGATATGAATGTAGAACAAGCAGATGCGCTGGCAGTTGGCGCGGGAGCCAACGCTAATGCGGGCCCTGCAATTCAGAACCCCGATACTGAAATTGAAGTTGACGAAGAAGTAGCTAAAGCATTTTTGTTTGGAGAAGGGGTTTCATTGAGTGACTTGGTTGATTCAATAAATGCAGTTGGAGCGACTTCATCAGATTTAGTGGCAATACTTGAAGCATTAAGAGAGGCCGGAGCCCTCAATGCTGAATTGATAGTTATATAGGAGTATAGTTAAATGACTAATATTCCAAATCAAACGGAAATGTTAACGAAGTTAACAGAACCAAGGTTTAATTGGAGCTCCTCGTATGCAACCAAACCGCAAAATTTGAAAGAATTAGAGGAGGCTGCCGGCCAGTTTGAGGCCATTTTTCTTAAAATGTTTCTAGATCAAGCCCGTCAAAGCAAGTTGAGCGATGACCTATTAGGGTCTTCAGCAAGTGACAACTTTCAGGAAATGTTTGATAGCGAATTGTCACAGGCTGGAAGCGCATCTTTTAATTTAGGCCTTACAGACGTGATTGTACGTCAGTTGCGAACTGACTTGGTTAAATAGGGCACTGAGATGGGGGACTTATTTGATATTGGTAAGGCTGGCATTAGCGCTTATAAAAACAGCCTAGCAGCTACGGGCCAAAATATTGCCAACGTTGGTACGGAAGGCTATGCACGTCGTGACGCCTCTATTGAGGAAATAAGTGTAGCTAATGCTGATATTTTATCGATATCAAACACTAGTGGCTTAGGCGTTCGAATGGGTGGCATAACGAGAGCTTTTGATCAGTTCTTGGATTTGCAATTGCAAAATTCATCATCTTCTTTTGCGTTCGCCAAATCAAAAGCTGAAATTCTTGATCGCCTTGAGACTGTTCTCATCCCTCAAAACGCAACAGTTGGCACGCGTATCAGTGAATTTTTTGATGGTTTAAGTAATCTTGCGCAAGATCCATCAGATCTTAATTTGAGAACTCTAACTTTAACGGGTGCAGAGGGGGTATCCAGAGCATTTGTCAACTTAAGTGGTGGGCTAAATGACCTGCGAAGCTTGACACAAGACACGCTAAACCTGGCCGTGGGTGAATTTAACGGCACGCTAAAAGATTTATCAATCGTTCAGAACCAAATTTTGGGCAATGCAAATAAGAAAGGGGCTCCCAATATACTTTTGGATCAGAGAGATACCTTGCTTTCAAAATTAAGTGAGTTTGCTGACATATCTGTTGAATATCATCATAATGGCGGAGTAACTGTTTCTCTTGGCCAACTTGGAGCGGTTGGTACGCTTTTGAAAGGTAATTTCTCTAATGAAATTGAATTTGATTTAAGTGTTCAGGGTACAAAGGCACACTTAATTGGTGTAAATGGAAATCGTTCAAGTGTTCACTTTACTTCTGGTCAACTAGCGGGATTGATATCAGCTGATAGTTTGGTAGGAACAACTGCATCGGACGTTAATGCCTTAGCGCAAAAATTCTGTAGCGAATTAAATACTATTCATAAATCTGGGTTAGACTTGAACGGAGATCGTGGTGGAGATCTCTTTAGTTTGAAAAATGTTGAGATTATCCAGGCTTCAGGCAATACCGGTCAAAGCTCGTTAAGCGTGATAGGATATTCTGAAGATTTTGCAGGCTCAGAGATTAAAATGACCTTCAATGCTGATCGTTCAGCTTGGGCAGTGATGAGCTCGAATGGTAAGCCTGTCGACGACTTCAATTCATATTTAGATTTAGATGGCTTAACTGTTAACGTGCAAGGAACCCCCAAAGACGGTGACCAATTTTATTTGAAAATTAATGAAAATAATTCCCTAAATATGAAGGTTTTAATTTCTGATGGCAATAAATTTGCAGCTGCAGGCCTTCATACGTCAGAAGCCAGCGAGAACAACTCTGGAAATTCAGATTTAAAAATTGGCTATTTTAATGAAACTTTTAGTACTGATAATTCAAATCTGGAAAATTTATTCTCAGAAAGTCGCAATGCCGCCAATCCAATACGATTTAATTCCACTGGTGCCTTAGGCGTCATCAAAAACGTTGATAGCGTTGATGAAATGACAATCTTGAGATCACAAGCAAGCTTGCGAATATTCACTGATATTACAAAACTCAGCGCATCGGATCAGCTAACTTTAGAGCTTGGAAACAATAGTTATCAATTTAATATCGGTTCTGTATTTTCAAGCTTGGGATCTACTAATGACCTCGCTGAAATTTTAAACGAAGGGGCAATACTTTCGAACGGTTCATCAAAATCTTTTAGTGATCTTGGTCTCCATGCTGTGGCTTCGGGTACAAGTTTTTTAATTTCTTCAGCATCGCAGTTAAATAATTCAGATTTTGATGAGTTGAAGTCCGGTTCTTTAGGTGCGACCGCAGGTATGCTTGTTCCGCAAGATGTTGGGAAATCAAGTATGGGTGTTTTTACCAGAGAGGGAATACAAATCTCTGGTGAAATTTTGAGTCAAGATGAAGTTATAGAGCTTATCACAACTGAAAACGGATTTTCTCGTGAAGCGGTTTACCGTGCCAACTATATTCCAACTGTGTCTAATGTTGGGTTTTCTGGGGTTAATGTTGATAGAAAAACTACAAGTGGGTTGGATGTTGTATCATTATCTGGCGCAGGATTTGATGATGGCGTTAATAACAATGTCTCTGTCTATGCGGCTAATTCTTTTCCATCAACCAGAACCCAATTAACTGCGCCTATTTCAGTTTCAACGGGAAATGGTCACAACACTAATGTGGTGTTTGAAAGCGGTATGATGGCTGGGCATATTGCAGCACATTTATCCACTGAGCTGGCGGATTTGGGAATTGGAGCTGATGCATCAAACTTGCTCGAGCTTTCTGGCATTGCAGATGGTCTCTTAGAATTTGAATTATTTGGAAATAATACAGACGGAAAACAAATTAGTGTGAATATAGCCAACTCTTCAAACGTTGGATTGGTTAACCAGATAAATTCATTTTCAGAGGCGACTGGGATTAGAGCTTATTTGAGTGGTGACACTGGTATCGTGCTTGAGCAACTAGATGCGGGGGACATTACCCTTAAAAATGTAAATTTGGCGAATGGCATTCCGATAGTAGTAAATCAATTAGACCAATTTGGCGAAAGAATGCTGACAACATCAAAGTCCTTGGCTGATGGCGAGCATCTGGTGATTGGTGGGAATGTACATTTGAAAAGCACGTCGGACTTTACTGTTGGATACAATGGTAACAATTTGAGTAGCACTAATTCAGCGTTTGAAATGGGCTTCTCTAATAAAGTATTTGACCTTAAAAATGATCACACTGATATCGATTTTTATGCAAATTATAATTTAGACGGTGACTATGCCGACGCTAAAAATATCAATGCTGTGTCTTCGGCATCGAAATATAGCGTAACTTTATCTGATCCTGTGTCTGGAAATCTGGTTAGTAGCTTTCGCCCTCGGACGGCTGAAGATTTTTCAAAAAATGTTATTTCAAAACAGATCGCTACGGATTTTCGCAATCAAGCCACTTCAACTATTTTTTATGGTGATATATTCGGCCTCAGTGATGGGTTCCCGAGTGATGGATCAAAAATAGAGTTTTCTCTTGGTGAGCAAAAATATACAGCGACTTTAAATATAGACGAAAAAATTCAAGTTCAGGGACTAAACGTTAAGGTTGGAACAAAAACATTGTCTGGTTCTGAGGCCGTATCAGCACTTGTAGCTGGTTCGAGTTTCTCATTAACTGGCCCAGAAGAAGACAGACTAGAAATTAATTTTGAGGCGACTGGTGATGGACTTCGCTTAACTGCCATAGCGAATAATGGTGTGGTAAGTGGCCATGGCCTTTCGTTTGCGACCACTAATGCAAGCCAAGTGGCCGGTGATTTTCATATCTCGAATGCATCTAAAACTGAAATGTATTCTAAATACTTCTCGCGAGCTAATGCCAGCAATAGTGAAGTATTTGCCGTAATGGTCGGAACCACTGAGTATAAAATTTCTTTTGATACGACTGATAATTCAATATCAGTAAAATCCCCTGGGACGTTACCTTCATGGATGTCATTGTCGACTGAAGCTGATGATAGTGATGAGACACAAATACGCATGAAAATAGCCGTTGATTATGACGTGGCTAGAGATTCTAACATTCGTTTGAAATCAAACTCGATCTCGTCAAACTATGGCATCTCAACCGTATCGGCGCAGTTATCTGTGATTAACGGCGGATTGAGAATTTCCAATGTTGCAGATCAGCGAGTGAAATCTAGCGTGGCAGTTAACTCGCTAGCTACTGAAGTTTTGTCGATAGATGGTATGCGTGGAGAGGATCTTATTTTTATATCACAAGGGGATCGCAACCCGACTGCTGTCGGTAGAATTTTCACGACTTCGGAAAAGGCGCTGCGTGAATATTCAATGACAGTCAACACTGCAGATCCAAGTAGGTTGGATATTTACGACTTGCCATCAGGACACATCGTCGGCACAAGATCTATTGTTAATGATAATAGTACTTTCTTTCAGGGGCTCTCGCTTGAACTTGAGGGCGCTCCCGCCGCTGGTGACACATTTAAAATTTTAGTCTCAGGCAAAAATGCAGATGATGCCAATAATTTAAACAATATGTTAGATACGTCGTTATTAAATAGAGAAAATGGCGTGGGTGGTTACTCGGATGCGTTTGGTAAAATTATCTCGAACACAGGAGCGGAAATTCAGGCTAATCAACAAACTCTGGAAACTACGGATGCCGCCTACCAGATGGCTTTAGATAACAAGAATGAATTGACTGGTGTGGATTTAGACACTGAAGCGGCGCGCTTGATGGAGCAGCAGCAGGCATATCAAGCACTCGCCCGAGTGCTTACTACTGCTCGTGAATTACTAGACACCTTATTGCGATCAATGTAGCGGGAGTTAGCTAATATGACGATATCTACGTCTGGATTTTATCAAAAAAACATAGATCTTTTTTCTCGGCTAAACAATGACGTTGGTGATATTCAAGTTCAAGTAAGCACTGGAAAAAAGTCTTTATCATTAAAGCATGACGTTCAGGGTATATCTCTATTAAATGCTTCGGAAGAGCATAAAGTGGAGATCACTCAGTTCAACAGTAATGCAGAACGGATAGTTTCTGATCTTGAACGAATTGATATTAGTTTTGAACAGTTGCAAAATGCTTCTGTTCGTTTGAAAGAGTTGCATATTGAGAGCTCAAACGGTTTTCTAACCGCCGAGGAACGGAAATTGTTTCAAATTGAAATTGAGGGGATTAAACGAGAAATTTTGAGTATTGCAAATGGGCGTGATGCTCTTGGAAATGGGTATTTTTCTGGTACCTCCACGGATATTGAGCCCTTTAAAATAAATAACTCTGGCCAAGTTAATTACCATGGATCTGCAGTTGAAAAAACTTTAAAAGTTTCACGTGATCATGATTTGAGACAAAATTTTTCTGGTACCGAAATTTTCCTATCGGCAGGAACAGCTAATGATAAATTTTCTATTTTTGAAGCTATTGATGAGTTTTCTCAAAGTTTAGATCATGAAATTGCATCGGGAATTTCTTCCAATTTGTTTTCAAAAGGTGCTTCTGTAGACATTGTTTTTCCCAATTCGGGACAAGTGAATTCATACAAGTTTGATCTTTTAGCTGATGGGATCGTTTATAATATTGATGCAAAGGTTTACGGAAACGATTTTAATGGGCTGGTGACAGCAATAAATAGTCAAATACCTTCTTCAAAGGTATCTGCGTCATTATCTTCTGATAGTAAAATTACACTTTCAGGAACTGTTTCTGATCTACAAATTAGAAACTTTTCAACTGATTTGCCCAGATCAATGGATCAATCAGTAGGGATTCAAAAGGTAGTAGGGTCAAACATCAACGACGAAATACTTTTGCCAAGCTCGTTATCAAACCAGGCCATTCAAAATAGGTTACATAATGTGTTTGAGCATTTTATTTCAATGCGTACAGAGCTGGGAGTGGCTTCAAGCACAGCCCAAAAATTTGTTGATAGTACACAAAATACTTTAGTTGATTTGAATGAAGACATTTCGAAAATTGAAGACGCAGATATGGCAGAGTTACTTACTAGGCTACAAGAATTATTGACAAACAAAGAAGCGGCGCAGGCTACTTTTTCTCGCTTGAGTAGTAAGAATTTGTTCGATTTTTTGGGTTAGATCTCCCAAAAGGGTCATCATTAAAAGAGAGTTACGTTGGCAATAAAGACTTTGGCACAAAAATTGCTCCTAATCACTAACAAGCATAGGAGACTCAGAGATGTTTTCGATTATCAAGTCCGGAATGGATACTGCGTTACATGAACTGTCGATGATTTCGAATAATATTTCTAATGCAAATTCCACAGGCTTTAAAAAAAGTTCTGTCGCGTTTTCGGAATTTTATAATGGCAGGACGGCAGAAGGGGTGGATAGTGCTCTTGTAGGTCTGGGAGCAAATTCCGAAGACGCAAGACGCAGTGATGCACAGGGTGCATTGGTAGAAATGGGCGGTGCTTTAGACACCGCTATTGTCGGTAATGGTTATTTTATGACCCAGCATCCTGATCAAGTTGGTTTTTCGGTGACACGAAATGGTGCGTTTTCGCTCGATTCCGATGGTTTCTTGGTTTCACAGGACGGGGACTTCGTTCTTGGCATGACGGCTGTGGAAGGTGAGTTCGTAGGTGTCGGCCCAGATCCTACGGTATTGCAGCGAATTCAGATCCCAATTAATGAATCTGTGGATCCACTTTCTCGCATTAGCATCGAAAATAACGGTAATATTTTGGCTGCTTTTGGGAAAGGTGAAGATGTTCCGGTGGCAACTATTCCACTTTCAATTTTTTCCAATCCGAATGGTTTGAAACAATTAGGCAGTGGTAAGTACGCGCCTACAGATCTCTCAGGTAAATTGTTTGTTGGCAATCCGAACTCAGCAGGTTTTGGCAATTTAGAGACCGGCTATGTTGAGGGGTCGAATGTAGACATTACAACTGAGATGACGAACATGATCCGTGCGCAACAACAATTTAATGGAGCAGCAAGGATTATGCAGACTAACTCTGATATGATAGAAAAAATGACCCGATAGGAGCATCCTGTTTTTAGGGGTTGATACCTTCGTTAAACATACGAATATTAGCTCTTGAAGGCTGTATTATTGAACGTTCGCTAGAGGATAAAGAATTTGGCAAAATGTCGTGAATGTTCCATTTCAATGGGTTATGCTGAAAGTCAGGCTGCTCTGCAGTATAATGGCTTATGTATTACTTGCCATGTGAAGGATCGCGTTCAAACAAAAATAATAACGGCAAAAGATCCGGCACTATCCTCAACGCAAAGATCTACTGAAAATATGTTTAATAAATTTCAGGATATGTTGGTTACAACGGAAAGTACCACAAACCTCAGGATAAAAGCACGGTGTGGAATAGTAACAACTGATTTTCACTACGAATTTAAAAAAATTCCAGTCATGAAGCGTGCTTGGGATTTTTTGAGAAAAAAACCGGAGAAAAAATCTGATTTTCTCCAACAAGCAATTGAAATGGCTATGCTAGAGCTGAAAGCTAAGGCAATTAGATTAGATGCTAATGCTATAATTGGTCTCAGTGTGGACTACATAGTTCTTGGAGACCTCAAAAGAAATGGGTTAATTGTTTCGCTAGTAGGTACAGGTATTAAGATTTGATACATGCTTATTTTAGAGAAGCTGTTCTATGGTGGTTATTACAAGATACTGAACAACTGAAGTAATCAATACACATCAAGGCCTTTTGCAGCCCCATATGTGCAACCTAACCCCAAGCTCAGCCTGTATGGCGCCTTAAGCGCGCCGCAGTGGCCTCAGCAGCATAACTGCATGCCAAACCAAACATGTTGGCAACGACGCGCAGGCGTGCGGACTCGTGGCGGAAATGGACTCACAACTCGAGTACTGAATAAAGGAATTCTACGTGGTTACACGCCACTTTGCCTCGCTGAGAAACACAAAAGGCTTAGGCCGCTAAGCCTAAGCCTTTGTATGAGTGGTGAGCCCTGAT
>ERZ887849.727-NODE-727-length-34244-cov-17.913744_pt1 | contig 34244 bp, 31 predicted proteins | sample MGYA00521267_ERZ887849 | MGnify/ENA primary metagenome ERZ887849 (study PRJEB32303, sample SAMEA104408601) | aquatic metagenome | biome: Brackish water; feature: Pelagic; material: water | place: Baltic Sea | collected 2014-06-06T16:11:00 | depth 2,863 m ... | reverse complement strand
GAGGTTTTGACAATGTGAGGTTGCGCATGGGGATTCACCTTCCCGCAGCGCAAGTGTTTTAAATAAAGGTGCAGGTAACCTAGGCCGACGTTGCGGATGCCTTCGGCTTCAGCGTCGGCGATTTCCTCTGCCACGATCGCCGCTTGCGCGTCACTGGCACCTGCGCGCTTTAGGGCATCAGAGCACAGTGATTCAATCTCTTTTAGTGACAACACAGGCATGGTCAGACTCCTCAGTGAAAGCAGATTGTGCCAAAAAGTGGCCCTGCTTGCAGGGACGCTAACCCTGTTGGATCGATCACCCCCAGCAGAGGCAGTGGTATTGCAGGCTCACAGTGATGGGTCGCAACCGGTGCCAGGGTGGCACTCCAGTAGAACGCTAAAACCCCCGGGGTGCTGGGCGTCCTCAACCGTTAGATGGCTGTCCAGCCGCCATCGATAGAAAAAAGCATGCCGGTCACAAAACTTGACGCATCGCTCGCCAGCCATAGCGCTGCGTTGGCGATCTCGTCGGGTGTGCCGAGTCGGTTCATTGGATTACGAGCGGCAAGGCCGGCACGATCTTCCTCTGCTACCGATTCGAGGAGCAGTGGTGTCTCGATAAAGCCGGGACAAATCGCATTAATCCGAATACCAGATTCACCGTACTCGACTGCGGTATTTCTAGTCAGGCCGCCGACGGCGTACTTTGAGGCGACATAGAGGCCTGCACCGGCAAAAGTGGTTTTGCTGAGTGCTGAGGCCATGTTAATGATATGCCCTGAGCCGATTGGGGTCATGATTTTGAGGCTTTCGCGCATACACAGCCAAACACCCTTTAAGTTGATGCCCATCAGTCTGTCGTAATCAGCTTCGTCTGTTTCTGCCAAGGGCACCAAGGGTGAGCCAATGCCCGCATTATTGAGCACGATATCGAGCCCGCCGAGTGCCTGATGACTGCGGCTAAAAAAGTCGGCCACCGCATGGCCATCGGCGACGTCACAGAGTTGCCCGTAGTGATGCCCCCCGATCGCGCCAAGTATCTTGAGTGCCTCATCTAAGCGCGCCTGATCGACATCGCAAATCGCGACATCTGCGCCGGCGCTGACAAATGCCTGCGCGCACGCGAGTCCGATGCCAGCCCCGGCACCGGTGATCAGCGCTTTTTTACCTTTTAGTGACAGTTCCATCGCTATGTGCCCGGTTGATTAGTTTTTCGAGTATACGTCATCACAGCACGCTTCTCCGCCGGTCGTTCAGGGTGTCTGTATCGGGATGAAGTAATTGGGTAGGCACGCTCGTGTCCTTCATTTACCCTGACAACTCGAAAGGCGGGGTTCTGCCACATTCACGGGTACCAGTAGAGGGAGCGTATGTGGATTGATGTTTTCAATGGTGACGCAGATGGTATCTGCGCGCTATTACAGTTGCGCTTAGAGCAGCCTCGCGACAGTCATCGTGTCACGGGGGTGAAGCGCGATATCGCACTCCTCGAGCGGGTGAACGTATCGTCGGGTGATCATGTGACGGTGCTCGATATTTCGTTAGCAAAGAATCATAGCGCCTTACAGAGGTTACTCGCCCAGGGTGCCTCGATTGAATATTTTGATCACCACGACCCGGGTGAGATACCCGATCATCCGGCGCTGACCGCCACGATCAGTGAAGCACCCGAAGTCTGCACCGCATTATTGGTCAATGGTCATCTGCGCGGTGCGCGTGTCGAGTGGGCCATTGTCGGCGCATTTGGCGATAACCTGGATGAGCCCGCGCAGCGACTGGCAACAAAAGTGGGTGTGCCGGAGTCTGACATTGCCTTTTTGCGGCATCTGGGTCACTGCATCAATTACAACGGATATGGCGCCGAACTAGCCGATCTGCATTTTCACCCTGACGCATTGTATGCGGAGCTCTATCAAGCGGAGACACCTGCCGTGTTTAGGGGCTCTCGGAGCTACTCTATTCTAAGCGATGGGTACGCCGCTGACCTTGCGGCGTCAGCGGCATTGCAGCCGGTAGAGGAGGGCGCTGGTTATGCGCTGTATTCGTTGCCTAACGCAGCTTGGGCGCGCAGGGTCAGTGGTGTATTCAGTAACGACTTGGTTCGCGCCCACCCTGACAGAGCACATGCGGTGCTGACCGAACAAGGCGATGGTGCGTTTCTTGTCAGTGTGCGGGCGCCTTTTGCGCACCGCTATGGCGCGTCAAAAATATGTACGCAATTTGAGACGGGTGGGGGTCGTGAAGCGGCCGCCGGCATTAATCGTCTGCCCAGCGAGCACGTCGAAAAATTAATCGCGGCACTGGCTGCCGAGTACGGCAGCCAGTCCTGGCTTTGAGCTATGCGGCGCTTTTAGAAAACGACAGCTCTGGAAACCCCGTGTCGGCAGACTCGCGAAGTTTGTCGTAGTAAACATGCGCTCCGCCGAAGTAGACGAGCACTCGTGGCTTCCGCTTCTCCAAGTTGGCACCCATCATCCAAGAGTTTACCTTATCGCCCTGCGCCATCAGCGTCTGGCTATGGATCTCTGCCGTGTGCTCCGTCCATTCGTCCTCGGCCTGCTGGCTGGGTTCAAATAAGTCGTAGCCTTCTGCTTCCATTTTCTTAATGCAGTCCGTGATGTACGCGACGTTTTGCTCGATAGATGTCGGCAGGTTGGCAAACGGCGCCTGGGGACCCGTGATCATGAAGAAATTAGGGTAGTCAGCGGCGTATACCCCCATGATGGACTTCGATTCATCTTCCCACTTTTCGCGGAGTGTGTGCCCGTGTGCGCCACGGATATCGATCGCCTCAAGGGCGCCGGTATAGGCCTGAAAACCAGTTGCCAGCACGATGATGTCAAACTCATGGAGGTTTTCAGTGGTTTGTACGCCAGTCGCGGTGATCGCCGTGATCGGTTCGCGGTCTTTAATATCAACGAGTGTGACGTTGTCGCGATTAAACGCTTCGTAATAGCCGTGATCAAGCGGCGGACGCTTCGCAAACAACGGGTAACCCTTAGGGGTTAGTAACTCGGCGACCTCGGGATCATTTACTTTGTCTTTGATTTTGCTGGTAATGAAGTCTGATGCCATTTGATTCGCTTCGGCACTGCCTAGTAGATCGTCAAAGGTTTCGAATACCCACCGGAAACTGCCATTCCAGTGCTCTTCGAAAATGCGCTGCACCTCCTCGGGCGGTGTGTCGACAGCGTTACGCCCGGGTGGTTGCTCAAATGCCATCCCGAACATGTGGTTACGTGCCTTAGCGATAATCTCATCGTAATTGTCTTTAATTTCTTTTTCCCATTCCGGGGTCATGTCCTTTTGCATGGCTGGCAAAACAAAATTGGGTGTACGTTGAAAAACAGTGACCTGTGCCGCTGTTTTGGCTACCTCGGGTAGCATTTGTACTGTGGTAGCGCCCGCACCAATGATGCCGATTCGTTTGCCTGCAACGTCGAGTCCTTCAGGCCATCGCGAGGAATGAAATAGGGGGCCGCTGAAGCTGTCCATGCCGGCAATATTTGGAATGACAGGTTGCGAAATCATACCCATCGCACTGATGAAGTATTTTGCGGTGTGTGTTTTACCGTCTCCTGTATGAACGTTCCAGAGCCCTGTTTCAGTATCAAATTCAGCGCTCTCTACTTCAGTACTCAGTTGAAATGAAGGCCACAGCGAGAATTTATCCATCACGAACTTTAAATACGCTTGTGTTTCTTCCCAACCAGAATATCGCTTGGTCCATGACCACTCTTGCAGCACCTCTTTAGAGAAGGTTAGGCAGTAGTAGTAGGATTCACTGTCCGTCGCGGCACCGGGATAGCGGTTCCAGGTCCACGTGCCACCGATGTCGTCTGCGCGATCGAAAATTTTTGTGTTTAAACCGGCTTCACGCAGGTGGTAGCTTAATGAGATGCCTGCGAATCCGGCGCCAACCGCGATCACGTCATAGTCTGCTGTGTGGGATGTGGTCATAAAACTTTCTCCTAACTTTTAATTCCCTGCCATCGGATCCCTGTTATGAGATCCCGAGTCCAGTACACTAGAGCCGCGTCGTGGGAGGCCGGTGGTTGTCTTCATCTCGCTGTTTTTGTCTTATAGACTCACTTATTCAGTCAGTCTGAGTTAAACTTACTTGTGTCCAGCAAGTTGGTCCGTCCACTATCGCCAACGGTCTGAATCTTGTCAATGATCCAGCAAATATAGAGGTAAAGAATATGTCATCCAACACAATGCCGTCGATTGGAATCGTCGGTGGAACGGGCGATTTGGGACGGGGCTTGGCCCTGCGCTTAGCCAAGGCTGGCCATCCACTGATCATCGGGTCACGCAATGCGGAACAAGCGGTCGCATCGGCACAGGCGGTCGCAGCAGTGCTGGCGGATCGCGGCATTACTCACCCCACTATCTCGGGTGCTGACAACGTAGCGACCGCGCAGCAGGGCGATATCGTGTTCGTGACGGTGCCCTTTGGCGCGCATCAGCCTACGCTTGACAGTATTCGAGATGACGTTCAGGGGAAAGTCGTGGTGGATGTGACGGTGCCACTGGTCCCCCCCAAAGTGGCGCGCGTTCAGCTACCAGCAGAGGGTAGTGCAGGGCAGATTGCGCAAGCGCTGCTGGGCGAGGGAGTTCACGTAGTGAGCGCCTTCCAAAACGTCGCGGCCGCTCATTTACAGGCCGACATGGAAATTCCCTGTGACGTATTGGTGACGGGTAACGATAAGCCCGCTCGGCAAACTGTGATTGATCTGATTGAGTCGATGGGCATGCGCGGGTTTCACGCCGGCTTGATTAATAATGCCGCGGCAGCAGAGGCGCTGACATCGATCCTGATTAACATCAATAAGCAGTACAAGACCCACGCTGGCTTACGTTTGACAGGCATTGATTGACCGCTGTGTTGCCGGGTGCTTTACAGCTTAGCCCCCTGCCTGATTTTCCTGCGGTTGAGGCGGGCGATGTGCTGGCAGATTTGGTCATCGCAGCAACCCGCCAAAGCGGTTATCAGCCACAAGTCGGTGCAGTGTTGGTCATCGCCCAAAAAGTGGTGTCCAAGGCGGAAGGTCGCTTGGTTCATCTGCAAGATGTCGTCGTTACCGCAGAGGCACGCACCTTAGCGGAAGCGACACAAAAAGACCCTCGTCTTGTCACCTTGATCCTGCAGGAGTCACGTACCGTGATTCGCACTAGGCCAGGCCTAATTATCACTGAGCATCGTACCGGACACATTCTCGCTAACGCGGGTATTGATTCGTCGAATGTGGGTAGAGCGGGTGACGGCGATTCCGTCCTCCTGTGGCCTGAAAACCCTGATGCGAGTGCGCGTGAATTGTCGCTTCGCTTATCGGCGACACTGGATAGGCCGGTGCCAGTGTTAATCAACGATAGCTTAGGTCGCCCATGGCGAATGGGCACGGTCGGGTTTGCAATTGGTATCGCTGGCTTTGAACCCGTCTGGGATCAAGTGGGTGAAAAAGATTTAGATGGCAGAATAATGAAGGTAACGGCACCGGCGATCGCCGATGCCCTGGCAGCCGCTGCATCACTGGTTCAGGGAGAGACAAATCAGGGGTTGCCCGCGGTGTGGGTGGAGGGCTGCGATCTGCGCCATGATGACCAGGTCAACACCAGCGTGTTACTGCGGCCAGCAGAGCAGGATCTGTTTCGATGACTAGTGGATCGATTTGCGCTGAGGAGCAAGCTGAGATAGTGCTGTTAAGCGGCGGCGGCGGCGGAGCGCGATTAGCGGCGGGGTTGCACGCAGCGACCACAGGTGAGCGGTTCAACGTGGTGACCAATACCGGTGATGATTTTGAGCATCTGGGATTAACGATATGTCCCGATACCGACAGCGTCCTGTATGCATTATCCCAGCAAATTGACCCGGTGCGAGGTTGGGGTCGTGAAGGGGAAACCTGGGGTGTTTTTGACGAGCTAACCAAGCTGGGGGGTCCGGATTGGTTTCAGTTAGGAGACAAAGATCTGGCACTTCATCTCATTCGCGCAGCGTTGCTGGCTGACGGGGTGGGGCTTTGTGAGGTGACGGCGGTATTGGCGCGTCAATTAGGTGTGACGTCAGCGGTATCGATTATGCCGGCAACAGAGGATCGCCTGCGCACATGCGTGAGCACCTCCGAAGGCGAGATGGCGTTTCAAGAGTATTTTGTAAAGCATCGATGTGCGCCGCAGCTAATGGCTGTTCGATATGAGGGGATCGCCGAAGCCAAACCTTCTCCAAGGCTGGTTGATTTGTTAGTCGGCGCTGGGAGCCGAGCTGTCGACGTAGTGCTTGGTCCATCAAATCCTTTTTTGAGTCTTGCGCCGATTCTAGACTTGCCGGGCATGGCAGACTTGCTCAGGGAGCGCGCTCGCCATGTGATTGCCGTCTCGCCGATCGTAGAGGGGCAGGCGCTAAAGGGCCCTGCAGCTAAAATAATGTCTGAGCTGGGATTATCGGTGTCGGCAGCCGGCTGGATGCAATGGATGGCTGATCGTTATCCCGACTTGATCGATCTGTGGGTGTGGGACGAACGAGATCATGCGCTCGCTGATACGACGCGCATGACGCACCCGAATATCGTAGTCACCGACACAGTCATGAGTGACCCTGAGCGTGCGCGGCAATTTGCTGAGTGGATTTTACGAGCGAGTCGCGATGGGGACTGAGGCCATTGTCCCGCTGAAATCTTTATCGTCGACAAAGCAGCGCTTAGCGGGTGTGCTCTCCGAAGCTGCGCGGCAGTCATTAGTGGTGGCGATGGCAGTGGATGTGCTGTCTCAATTGCAATCACATCCAGGGGTCGACAAGGTCTCGATTGTTTGTGGCGAGGGATGGTCAGCGGCGCAATTTGCGGATCCGAATCTTCGCGTCTGGTATGAGTCGACGCTGGCGGTGCATGGCCTTAACGGTGCCCTCACCGCGGCGCTAAAAAAAGCAGACAGCGAGAGCGTGTTGTTGATTCACGGCGATCTTCCGTTTTTACAACAACGTGATATTTCTGCGATGCTCTCTGCGGCCTCACGCGTCGATATTGTCCTCTGTTCTGATCAAACTGCGACAGGCACGAATGCGTTGTTGATGCCGCGTGACATGCCGCTGGTGTTGTCTTTTGGTGAGCGGAGTTTTGCACATCATCGTGAAGCTGCCATGGCCTTAGGTGCTTCGTGGGAAGCCCTACAAATAGCGGGCATTGCAACTGACATTGATTCGCCTGAGGACCTGTCGCAACTCAACATGAAGGCAGCTGATTTAGGTGTCGCGACAGTAACGTGGTGTCGTGACGCTCGATGCGCTTGACTGGCGAGCAGATGCAGTTGGTGAGCCACAGTCTAGCCTGTGCGTCCGTGTGAGCTACATGGCTTTGATTCATTCAATGACCGACGAGGGAGTGTTAACTTTGGCCACAAATACTGTTCAAAGTCACCGGTAACCCTGTACAGTATGCGACCTATGGGGGCAGATCAGATTGAGCGGTATGCCGCACCGGTAGCGGAGGTGCGGGAGAGAGGCGTTGTTGTTCACGACACCGACGATGTTGCTGCGCGTGCGCGAATTTTGCGCGATCAACACTACGGCGTTCGTATCACCTATAGCCCTAAGGTATTCATTCCCGTGACACAGTTATGCCGGGATGTCTGCCACTACTGTACCTTCGCGAAAACACCCTCTCAGCTAGCAAGCCAATACTTGTCGATCGATGACATTCTCGAAACGGTAAGGTCGGGTAAGCGAGCTGGCTGCCGAGAAGTACTGCTGACATTGGGCGAGAAGCCGGAGTTGCGCTACCGCGTCGCGAGGGAGTGGTTAGCCGAGGCGGGATATGTGAGCACCGTCGATTATCTTGCCGTCGTAGCGGAGAGAATCGTAACGGAAACCGGCCTTTTACCCCATATTAATGCGGGCACGATGAGTCGAGCTGAATTGACCCAGCTCAGGCCTTATGCCGCATCGATGGGTCTGATGTTGGAGAGCGGTGCCGCTCGCCTTTGCGAGAAAGGAGGTCCTCATTATGGATCGCCCGATAAAACGCCGTGGCGTCGGTGGTTAACGTTGGCGAGAGCGGGAGCGCTACAGGTACCCATGACCACAGGCTTGCTGGTTGGGATTGGTGAAACACGTGAGGAGCGGTTGCAGGATTTACGGGGCATTCGACGCCTGCATGAGCGTTACGGCCACATTCAGGAAGTGATCATCCAGAATTTCTGCGCCAAAGCCGGCACGAAAATGGCGGGCACTGACAATCTCGATATTGCTGAAATGGCCTGGACGATTGCTCAAGCGAGGACAATCTTGCCGCTTGAGATAAGCGTTCAGGCACCACCCAATCTCAATCCCGGGCAGTTGGGGCAGCTCATCGATGCAGGCATCAACGACTGGGGTGGTGTCTCACCATTGACCCCCGATTATGTGAACCCAGAGGCACCGTGGCCCAGTTTGTCTGCGTTGCGTGCTGCGACCGCTGAGCGCGGTAAGCAGCTGCTGCCTAGATTGACTGTTTACCCACAGTACCTGAGAGAGACTGGGTGGGTGGATGAAGCGATCCGGCCTGCTGCGTTGGAACTGGCTGATGCCGATGGTCTAGCGCGAGAGGATGACTGGCGGGCGGGAGCGCCCAATACGCCACCGGTCGCTTACTTGCGGTCGAACGAGGGCGGCATCTCGTCCCCGGTTGCCGACGCGATCGCAGCCTGTCTGCGTGGCGAAGAAGTGGATGACGGTGCGATGTTGGCGTTGTTTTCCGCGCGTGGAGCCGAGGTTGATGCGGTGTGCTCGGCGGCGGATACGCTGCGGCAGACGCAGGTGGGCGATGACGTGACGTATGTGGTGAATCGCAATATCAACTACACCAATGTGTGCCAGTACAGTTGTCGGTTTTGCGCTTTTTCAAAGGGCGGTGGTGATGTAGAGGCCGCGCGCACAGCCTATGATATTGATGCGGCAGAGCTACGCCGCCGCGTGCAGGAAGCGGCGTCGCTGGGTGCCACTGAGGTCTGTTTGCAAGGCGGTATCCATCCGGATTACACCGGCCAGACTTATCTGGATATTGTGCGCACGGTGAGAGAAGCTGCGCCAGATATTCATATTCATGCGTTCTCCCCCCTCGAAATAGATCAAGGCGCGGCGACCCTGCAATTGCCAGTCGCTCGTTTTCTTGAGTTGCTGCGGGACGCCGGTTTGCAATCTATGCCCGGTACCGCGGCGGAGGTGCTCGATGAGCGCGTGCGTAGTATTTTGTGCCCTGACAAAGTCACCTCGCAGCGATGGCTCGACATTATGGAGCAGGCACACGGTGTCGGATTACGCAGTACTGCGACGATCATGTTTGGTCATGTCGATGATGCGCAGTCGTGGGTGCGACACTGGCGTCAAGTATTGGCGTTGCAGCAACGAACCCAGGGTTTTACCGAAGTGGTGCCGCTCCCCTTTGTCAGTGCGGGGGCGCCGATTTATCGTCGCGGCGGTTCGAGGCCTGGACCCACTTGGCGTGAGGCAGTATTAATGCACGCGGTGCTGCGGCTTACGCTGGGGCACGCGATTCCCAATGTTCAGGCTTCCTGGGTGAAACTCGGTCAGCAGGGTGCGCTGCAGATGTTGTCGGCGGGCGCCAATGATTTGGGTGGCGCATTGATTAACGAGAGCATTACACGAGCGGCGGGCGCAGCTCATGGCCAAGTGTGGACGCCGCATGATATGCAGGACGCCATCCGTGGCTGCGATCGATCCCCTCGCCAGAGGACAACCCTATATGGTCGGGTCAGTGAGGGCCCGACAGTGCACTGGGGATCAGCGCCTGTCAGATGGACAGACAATACCCCGGCGGGTCGAAAAGAGAATCCGAAATACGTCACGCCTGTGGTCTAGTAGTGAGTCGAGATGTCTTGACCTCCGGGGCTGCATCTGGCCTGCTGGCCAGGCGTATCTATTGTGCGGGCCAGGCGTATCTATTGTGCAGGCCAAGCGGAAAGCGGCCGCAGAGTGCGGATGCGGAGTCAAACGCGAGTGCAGATAAGAGAGGTATCTCCCAGTGACCGATGAACTAGCAGCAAAGCTTGATCGTCTCGAGAGTCGAGGCCTGATCGAAGATCTCGTCAGTAATTATTGCCATGGTTTTGATAAGCGCGATTATGCTCGCTTTCTTGCGATCTGGTGGGATGACTGCGTTTGGAAAATCGGCCCGCCCTTTGGCGACTTTAGTGGGCATGAAGGTATCCATCAGGCTATTCATGACGTGCTGTGGCCCGCATGGGCGCAGTCTCAGCACGTGACCTCTAATTTAGTGGTGGAATTTACGTCACCCGACTCAGCTTCGGGTGTTTGCGATGTCGATTGTATGGGATTGTTGACGGACAGCACTGACGCGACATTCGTGGGTGCGACCTATCGAGACCGTTTCGAGCGTCGCCATGGCGTGTGGAAGATTGTCGAACGGGAAGTGGTCATCCACCATTTCAATGGATTCCCTGGGACTCGTTTGACTAAGCCAGAGACGGAGTAGCGCCTCTGTCAGCAGCAGATTCAAGGTGACGCTGCCGCTTGACTCGGGCCGCTTTATCCGTAATTTTGCGGGACTTGTTTGTGTCCAGCAAGCCGGTTAATCTCTGCAGTTGAAACAGCACTAGGGAGTGTTGAACACTATCGCTAAGACTGTTGCCTGTCACCCAAGGCTGAGCAATAGAAACGAAAAAAAAACAAAACAAAACAATGAAAAATCACTCAGAAATAGAGAGGGAAGTTGCCATGAAAAAATACCCACTGATGCTCGCGGTAGTGAGCGCCATAGCTACAATGCCTCTGCCTCTGGTCGCGAATGCCCAGAGCGAGGGATTGATGTTAGAAGAGGTTGTTGTGAGCGCTCGGAAGCGGTCGGAGGACCTGCAAGACGTTGGACTGTCTGTTAGCGCGCTGACAGAGAGCGAAATTAACCGAACCTTTGCTAGGGATATCAAAGACCTAGCTTTTATTTCTCCCAACCTTATTTTTGACGATACGTCGCAAGGCCCCGGTGGTAATGCGGCGCTCTATATTCGCGGCGTCGGCGTTGCCGATGTTGAAAAAAACTTTGATCCGGCCGTTGGCGTAGAGATTGATGGACTGTTTATTGGCGCCAACAGTGGTGCCATTTTACGCAGTATCGATTTGGCTTCGGTAGAGGTGTTGCGCGGTCCGCAGGGTACTTTGTTTGGCCGAAATACCGTGGGCGGCACCATCAGAGTGGAGCGAACGCGACCCACTGGGGAGCTCGGCGGTAAAGTGCGTGTCGGGTATGGCGATTATGACAATTACTGGTACGACGGCATCCTCAATTTCGGCGTGACCGATAATCTCGCGGTCAAGTTGAGTGCGGCCAGAAACGATCTGCGCGACGGCTATTTTGACAATGTGGCGACCGGAGAAGATGAAGGCGCTATTGATTATCAATCTTACGGTTTTAATGCGTTATGGACGGCCACGGACTCGTTCGAGTTGGAGTATACCTATACCAACGAGGAGACAGATCAGGACACGCCACCGTTATTGAACGTGGGTCAGCCAGATCAGCTGTTTTGTAGTGGCTTCAACCTGTGTGCGCAATCAGTCAATCTGCCCACCACTGGAGACCGTTATAAGACGGCGAGAGTGATCTACCAGCCCACCACATGGACTGATTTTCCCCTGCCAGATGGCATCGTGACCTCCTCACCTGATGATCTGGTGACGAATAACGGCGCGGCGACCTTCGATGCTGAGACGCACATTATTGAGGCTCGTTGGGATATTACTGACAATCTCCGGATGAACTACATTTACGGCAGTTTCGAGACAGAAGAAACCATTGTTTCCAACTGGACCGCCGAGGAGCCAATGTTGTTTGGTACCGATCGGCCCGCAGAGTACGAGCAGCAAAGCCACGAGCTCAGATTCACCTATGATGCAGGTGGACCACTCAAGTTTGTCGCGGGTGTCTACGACTGGCAGTCTGAGTACGACATTCGTCTGCGCAGCTGGATTACCTTCGTAGTACCGGGCGTGGTACTCGATATTCCTCAGTATACGCATCAAGAAACCGACTCTCAGGCCGCGTTTTTTGAGGGAGATTACGCTTTCACGGATCGATTGACCCTCACGGTCGGAGGCCGTTATACGAAGGACGAGAAGCTGACGCGGCAGCGCGGTAACTTACCAGCTGATGCGGATGCTGACTGGAGTGAGTTCAATCCCAAAGTGGGCTTGCGCTTCAATATGACAGATGACGTGATGCTATACGGCACCTATTCTGAGGGTTATCGTAGCGGTGGTTTCAATGGTCGGGTAGACAGTTTTGAATCTGCGACGATCCCTTACAACCCTGAGTTTTTAGAAAATTACGAACTGGGTTTCAAGAGCGAGTTTAGCGGTGGTCGCGTGCGTCTAAACGGTGCTGTGTTTTACATGGATTACCAAGACAAGCAGGAAGAGATTGGCCTGAAGTCTGACGGTGCAACAGGGCAGCGCATATCAGTCTTCAACGCAGCAACCGCAACAATGCAAGGTTTTGAACTGCAAATGCAGGCGCTGGTGAGTGAGGGGCTGACTCTGGCGGCAAACTTTGGCTACCTTGACTCTGAGTATGACGAGTTTACGTTTGACGATGGCTTTGGGATTGTCGACAACAGTGGGTTGGAATTCCGACGTGCACCGGAGTACACGGGTTCAATATCGGGTACCTACGAGTGGGATATCGGTAATGGCCAGGCATGGGTGAGAGGTGCTTTCCGGTTTATTGACGACCTTTTCGTGGAGCAGACAAACCGCGCCGAGCTGTCAAACGGAAAGCAAAACTACCTTGATATGTCAGTGAACTATTCTCAAGGCGGTGCAACGTTCAGTCTGTTCGGTCGTAACTTGACTAACGAGGACGCGCTGGCTCATGGCTTAAATGTGTCTGGTTTGTGGTCCTATGCAAGCCCCGTAGCGCCGCGCACGTGGGGTGCTGAGGTGGTGTACAACTTCGGGCAGTAAGGTCAGTGTAGAAAGCAAATTGAGTTGCCCCCAGATGTGGGGGCTTCTCTTTTATGGCGGAGGAGGCTTGTGTACCAAGGCCAGCATCCAAAAAAGGGCATGCGTGAGCAAGCCCGCTCCCTTCTTATATATCAAGCTTTAGATGTCGGATCGTCCCAAAGATGGATGCCGACGCGTGTCTGCTGTGTTTTTTTGTCTCCGCAGAGAGGTGTTTCAACCGACTGGACGAAGCGCAGCGGTTTGCTTTCTCGTGAAGGTGGCCAGCGGCCTGACCGCTTGGCAAACTTGTAGATTAACGTCGGCGGACGGTTGATTGTGTGATGAAGCGCTAGAAATTTGAAATGAAATGATCGAAAACAGGTGAGCTAATAAGAATCGATGAGGAGAATCTGATGGCGGATAGAATGAGCGGTAAGGTGGTTGTAATCACAGGCGCCGCGAGTGGTATCGGAGCGGCGACGGCAAAAAGATTGGTTGATGAGGGTGCGAGGGTTGTCCTCGGGGATATTCAGGACGCCGTTGCTGAGGGGACCGTGGCTGCATTGGGCGGAGCCGACAAGGCGATATATTGCCATTGTGATGTCACTGACGAAGAGCAGGTAAGCGCATTAGTTGAAACTGCTGTCTCACGGTTTGGGAAAATCGATACCATGTTTAATTGTGCCGGCATTGTCGGCGCGATAGGGCCCTTAGAATCGACATTGTCCGAGGAGTGGAAACTGACCTTAGATATTCTCCTGAACGGGGTCTTCTATGGAATGAAGCACGCCTCCAAACATATGAAAAAAGCGGGGCGGGGTTCGATAATTAGTATGTCCAGTGTTGCTGGTGTGACGGGCGGGCTTGCGCCACATGCGTATGCGACTGCTAAACACGCAGTAGTCGGACTGACTCGAAATCTGGCGACCGAGGTCTGTACTTATGGTGTGCGGGTAAATTGTATTGCGCCTTATAGCGTCGCTACGCCGATGGTGGCGAAAGCCTATCTCGATGATCACACTGAAATCGATGGCACCATCGCCATGTTGACTGAAGAATCCCCCCTTAAAGGTCGCCCGGGTTTGGCTGAGGATGTGGCCAATGCCGTGCTGTGGTTAGCCAGTGACGAGTCTGGTTATACCAGTGGTCACACTTTGACCATTGATGCTGGCATCACGACAGGTTCTATCGCGGGCCCGCCTCGATTCGCAGAGAAGTCACCGCTGATGAGAGAAGCGGGTAGGAGCGGTATTTGATCATGACGTTATCTGATGATCATCACGAGATTACCGCTTTGCTTTGTGCTTACTGTGACCTTTTGGACGATGGCGACTTGGATGGCTGTGCTCGATTATTTGAGAGCGGCGCTTGGGGCGTGGACGGCGATCTGGCATCAGGAATGGCGGCGGTACGCGCTGTGCTGAGTAATGTAACACTCTATAACGGCGTGCCTAATACGCGGCACCTTACGAGCAATGTGCTCATTAATGTGTCTGTTGACGGGCTGTCAGCGACAGTAAGAAGTTGCATCACGGTCATGCAATGCGTGCCGGGTGACTTTCCTATGCAGGCTATCTTCATCGGTACCTATCATGACCTGCTCAGCAAGCATGACGATCGATGGGCTTTTCAAGAGCGGAAAATTATCCCGAATTTAGTCGGAGACATGTCGCGGCATCGGGCAGACATGGCATAGTGCTATGCCATGGCGATACTATCTGCTAGACATTGGGCTGTTTGTCATGGTCTATCGAGAGGCCACAGAGGGTGCGGCCGCTATGATACTCCGCACCGCGATAATGACGATTCGGTATGGTGCGATCTTCAGTGTGCTGAGCGTTAACTCAGTGCAGTGGCATGAGATGAGATGGTGGCGTCTGTGATATTAGGCACGCCACAAAGCCTGACGGTGGCAAGCCGCCGATGGGCACCGCAAATATAAACACGATTGAGGAACACAGAATGGATCAGAGATTAGCAAACAAAGTGGCTGTGATTACCGGGGCGGCGAGTGGTATCGGCGCTGCAACGGCCAAAACCTTCGTCGAGCAAGGTGCACGGGTCGTATTGGGGGATATTCAAGATGAGATGGGTGCTTCACTGACAGAGGCGCTGGGTGGTGCTGAGCATGCGACGTTTTGTCACTGTGATGTCACGGACGAGCAGCAAGTTGAAGCCCTAGTGGAAACCGCGGTGTCGCAATATGGTGGTATCGACATCATGTTTAATTGTGCGGGCATCGTAGGCGCTGTGGGTCCCATGTCGACAACACCGGCAGCAGAGTGGAAGTTAACCATCGACATCATGCTCAACGGTGTGTTCTATGGCATGAAGCACGCGAGTCGCCATATGAAAGCGGCGGGATCAGGATCGATTATCAGCATGTCGAGTACAGCCGGCGTCATGGGCGGTTTGGGTCCCCACGCGTATACGGCGGCTAAGCACGCTGTGGTAGGGATGACCAAGGGTCTTGCTGCTGAAGTGGGTTTATTCGGTGTGCGGGTGAACTGTATTGCTCCCGCTGGCATGGCTACGCCTATGGTGGCGGATGTCATCACCGGTGATCACCAAAACCTTGATGATACGATCGCAGCGCTCGCTGAAGGCTCTCCGCTTAAAGGTCGTGCAGGTCTGGCGCAAGATGTCGCCAATGCGGCGCTGTGGCTGGCCAGCGATGAGTCGGGCTACACCAGCGGTCTGACCTTAACGGTTGATGCAGGTGCGACGACAGGGTCGACCGCTGCGCCACCGGCATTTGCTGATTACGAGCCGATGAAGCGCGAAGCAGGGCGAACCGGCGTACCGTAATTACCGCTGGCGGTTAAGTCCGAAAACATACAGCCCCTGGCCATCTGGGGGCTGATAGATATCGGGAAAGATAACGGCAGTCAGCGCTCTGAAAACGCCAATGCCCGTTGGGATGGCAACGTACTGCTCGCCGTTAGCGCGGTAGGTAATGGGAAAGCCATGGGCCGGTGCGGGAAGGCGAGTCGACCATACCTTCTCTCCCGTGTTGATATCGAAGGCTTGGAAATACCGATCTAGATCACCAATGAAGAGTAGCTCTCCGTCGGTGGAAACAGCGCCGCTTAAAAATAGTGCGGGTTGTTCTATCCGCCATTTAATTGTCATGGTGCGCACGTCAATGGCAAGGAGTGCGCCAGCTTTGTCCTCTTTACCCGGCATAGGGTAGGTCGCAACATCGGCGCCATAGCCACCACCACCGGGACCGAGATCGACTTCGCGGGGTGTCATATCAGAGCACAGTTGGTGCACCGGCAAGAATAGAAGATGTCTCGTGGCATCGTAGGTGCCCGATTGCCAGTTGTGACCACCATAGATGCCCGGACAGGCGGTATAAGTATCGCCAATCTGCGCACCGGCAATATCTGAGCGGTAGGTGAGTGCTCCGGCCTGTTTGTCGACCTCAAAAATGGTTTGATCCATCGTATCGAGCAAGTCGATGTAATCGCCGGTCTCTCTGTTTAGCTTCCATAAAATACCGTCTTTCCCCACGGTTAATAGCGTCGGTACGCCGTCGATGTCAGCGAGGATACGTTCAAAGCCCACTTCCATATCGATCGTTTCCCCGGGAATGTGTTGGAAATACCACGTTAGTTCTCCGGTTTTAGGCTTCAGCGCGAGGGTCGAATTAGTGTAGAGCGCGGCGTCCTCGACCGACATGCCGCGGCTAGGGGCGGCCCATGGCTTGGGTTGTGAGGTGCCAAAATAAATCAGATCTAATGCGGGGTCATAGGACCCTGTAATCCAGATATCACCGCCACCACGCCGATCGGGTGACACGTCCCCCCACGTTGCGTATTCGGGGGTGTCGGGCAGGGCGAGTGTGGAGGTGCGCCATAATTCTTCACCCGTGTCGGGGTCATGGCCCGTAATAAAACAGCCATCTTCCGTGAATAGCTCGCAACCATTAATACCACTCACCACAACGCCGTTGGCAACGATGGGCCCTGCACTGTGGGTAAAGGCTTCACGATAGTCTGCTTTTTGAGTGCGCCAGAGTTGCTCGCCGGTCGCGGCATCGACCGCGACGAGCGCGGCGTCGTAGGTGGCCAGAAATACCTTGTTATCCCACAGCGCAATATTGCGGGTGGGGCCGCCCAGCATTTTCGATGCGGGTGGGAAGGCGTATTGATATTCCCAAATGAGTTCCCCGGTGTCCGCCTGTATCGCCTGAATTTTGTTGTTGGGATGCGTCAGGAACATCACGCCATCTCGAACAAGAGGGGTCGGTTGATTGCTACCAGTATGCATGGCGATAGCCCACTGTAGACCGAGTCTGTTCACCGTCTCCGTGTTAATCGTCGCCAGCGGGCTGTGCCCATGGCCGTCAAGCGTGCGTCGCCAATTGAGCCAATCACCGTCATCGGGCTGATTCAATTCTGCGGTACTAACAGGGCGAAAATTAGCCACGCTTTTGGTTGCATACTGACCCGCGTTACGCGCAAGATCCATAACGCTCCCGGCCCCAGAGAACTCGACGGCATCAGGTGTCTCTGCAGCCTTCAAGTCAGTGAGTGAGGCTCTCATCAGCGAATCTGCGGGTAGGTTTGATTGTGTAACGACGTGTTGCAGAATCTCAGCGTGCTGCTCAGGAGAGAGTGTGTCGGCCTGACCAGGGGGCATGTCACTCATTTGATAGCTTAGCAGCGCCTGTGCCGGCTGATTCGCCCATTTGGTCGTGAAGGCAGGACCTGACAGCGAAGCCCCGTGAGCTGACCCTCTCAAGGAAACCGCATGACAGGTCGCACAGTGCTCAGCATAAAGCGCTTCGCCTTGCTCTGTGGTGCTGCCGAGAGGGCTGACAAATGCGCTGACGACTAGCGTCAGCTGGAGTGTTCGCGTTTTCATCATCGAATAGGCCTCTTTCGATGCTCACCATAGCGTATTTGTCAGGTTACCGGCGGGTGGATATCCGCCGGCAGCCGATCACATTATGCCGTTAAAAAATGGCCATACTTCTCAAGTGCCGCTTCTCGCAGTGTCGGCGTGTGGTAGCTCGGGAACAACGCGTCATGCGGTGAATAATGTCTCAGCACTGCTTTAGCCACTGCAATCTTGTGCACTTCGGTAGGGCCATCGACCACCCCCAGCTCGGGAATGTTAGCCCACATGGTAGCGAGTGGTGTCTCGTCGGAGCTGCCCAAGCTGCCATGCAAGTGCATCGCTCTCGATACGATCTCTAACAGCACTTTCGGCGTTGCCGCTTTAATGGCAGCGATCTCTTTACGTACTTCTCGATTGTATTCCTTGTGCTTGTCGATCAGCCAAGCGGTGTAGAGCACATGAAGGCGATACTGCATCATCATGGTGTAAGCGTCGGCGATCTTTTCCTGTGTCATTTGCTTGTCTGCTAGCAATTCGCCCTTGGTGCGACGGCTGAGTGCCCGTTCGCACATCATATCGAGTGCTTTACGAATGACGCCTACAGTGCGCATGGCGTGGTGGACTCGTCCGCCGCCCAGGCGAGTCTGGGCAACATGAAAGCCTTGTCCTTCCTCCCCGAGTAGGTTGTCAGCGGGAACGCGGCAGTCTTTAAATGAAATGTAAGCGTGAACGCCGTCGCCTTGCTCCACGTAAGGGCCAACCGCAGAATTGCGGATGATATCCATGCCAGGCGTGCCTTGTTCGACTAAGAAGATCGATGCGCCTTGGTGAATGGGGGCCTCGGTGTCGGTCACGACCATCACCAGCAAAAAGGCAGAGAAGCGGGCATGCGAGGCGAACCATTTCTCGCCATTAATCACCCATTCGTTGCCGTCGCGCGTGGCGGTGCATAAAAACTCGCCTGGGTCGGCACCGGCTTGTGGCTCTGTCATGGAGTAGCAAGAGGCGATTTCCGCATTGAGCAGTGGTTTCAAGTACTGAGTCTTCTGCTCTGGTGTGCCAAATTTTGCAAGGATTTCGGCATTGCCTGAATCAGGCGCCTGACAACCGAAGACGCTGGGCCCAAAACGACTGCGGCCCAGAATTTCATTCATCAATCCTAGACTGACCTGTCCGTACCCCTGACCGCCGAGCTCGGGTTCGAGGTGGCAGGCCCATAGACGCTTTTCTTTGACAATCTCTCTGAGTGGTGCCATTGCCTTAAAAGCGGGCGATTTTGGATCCCAGGGATCGCCTGGCTCGCGAAAAACCAAATCAAGGGGTTCAATTTCTTCACGCGTGAACGTGTCTATCCAATCCAATTGCGCTTGAAATTCGGGATCAGTTTCAAAAGACCACACAGCCTTTACCTCCTAGGAGTTGAAGTCGTTGACAGTATTAGGTCCAGCCACGCAGTCTTTTCGCAGGAGCGCTGACACTAGGGTTGCCAAATCGGGCCGCTAGTTTAAACTTGCTGGACGCAAACAAGCAACGCAACCGGTAAAAAATTAGCGGGTCACGGCGGCTTCCGGAGCCGCTTGGGGGAGATTGTAGTATGTCTGGCGGTAAAGTGTGGGTCGTGACCGGCGCATCACGAGGCATTGGTGCGGCTATCGCGCGGATGGCGTCGGAGAGTGGCGACCGCGTTGCCTTAATTGCGCGGGGAGAATCGGTTCTCACGCTGGCTGATGAATTGGGTCCCGACACAATAGGGGTGCAATGTGATGTAGCGAACCCCAAGGCCGTGTCTGCCGCAATGGAGGCTGTTATCGCACGATTTGGCCGCGTCGATACGTTGGTGAATAACGCCGGCGTGCATCGCGGAGGCAAGGTAAAACGCTTGGCTGACGAGGCCTGGCAAGAGGTGTTGCAAGTCAATCTAACAGGCGCGATGAGCATGACGAGAGCCGCACTGGCGCATATGGAGGCTGGCAGCGCGATTATCAACGTGGGCGCCGTTGTCGGCTTCCGCGGTTTTCCAGGTGATGCGGCTTACGCGTCTTCTAAAGCAGGGCTGGCGGGACTGACAAAGGCGCTGGCGATAGAGCTAGCAGCCAAGGATATTACCGCTAATCTGGTGATACCCGGACTCGTGTTAACAGAGATGACGTCGGGGCTCACCGAGGCATCACTTGAAGCGATGAACAAACAAATTCCTATGCGGCGCTTTGCAGAGGAGCGTGAGATCGCAGAGGTGGTTTACTGGGTCAGTCAAAGCCGATACATGACTGGTGCCTGCGTCCCGGTAGACGGGGGTCTTCTCTCCAGCTTTGGCGTGACATGATGTCGGCGGTGCCCCCAGAGCAACTTGCTTCGTGGTTAGAATCCGCGCTGGGCTGGGAGAATATTCATTTTCACTCCGCACTCAGTGGTGGTAATTCTAATTTGACCTGGCGGTTTCAGTCAGGCGATCGAGCCTGTGTCGTGAGGACGCCGCCAGTCAATGATATTTCCCCCACGTCTGCACGAGGCATTCAGCGTGAAGCCGAGATGCTACAAGCGATCGAAGGGTTCGCGGTGAGAGCGCCCGCGGTTTTGGCTTGGTGCGATGATGCGTCAGTGATTGGTAGGTCTTTTTTAGTGCAAGAATTTGTTGATGGCAGAGCACTGACGGACACGCTACCCGGCAGTTATCCGAATACGGTCGATACGGTGAATAGCCTGGGCGCGGATCTGATTGATCAACTGGCGGTGCTGCATTGCGTACCCACCGATCTGCCTGCCCTGGCAAAGCTCGGTCGTCCAGAGCGCTTTGTAGCGCGACAGATTGAGCGTTGGATATCGGTGCGGCAAGAGCATAGTGTGCGCGAGCTACCAGCGCTTTTTGCGCTCGGCGAGTGGCTAGGCGCGCACGTGCCAGAGGCGGTAGCGCCTGCGGTGATTCATGGCGACTATCACCTTGACAACACGCTGGCATCACCTGATGAACCAAAAATTTTAGCGATTATAGACTGGGAGTTAGCAACGGTTGGCGACCCCTATATGGATGTGGCGTTGATGTTGATGTTTTGGGGTGAATACCGCACGCAGGAGCCACCGGCCTTTACAGCATTGCAATCTATCTCGCGCCGTTCCGGTGTCATCAGTCGCCGCGAATTGGCCGGGCGCTGGGCCGAATCGGTGGGTAGGCCGTTGCACCATATGAACTTCTACATGGCCTTGGCCTTTTGGCGGCTCGCGGCCATTATTGAGGGTGCTTATGGGCTTTTTTTGGCAGGCCAGCTAACGTCGGACTACGCACGTGGACTCGAATACGATGTGCCCGCGCTGCTTGCCGAGGCTGAGCGGGCCGCTCGGGGTGATTGGTGACCGCCATGCTGAGTACGATGATGAATACGCCGCTCGGTGTGACCACGTTACATCGGTTTGGCGCACGTCATTTTGCCAGTAGCCGGGTGGGTGATTACGACGGGGCACACATCCAGTGGCGACGCTATGATGAGATTGATGCCGATAGTGCCCGCTTAGCTCATGCACTCTTGGGTTTAGGTTTGTTAGAGGGCGATCGAGTTGGCACATTCATGTGGAATAGCTCACAGCATCTCGAGGTCTACCTGGCAGTGCCCTCAATGGGTGCGGTGCTCCACACCGTCAACTGCCGACTGTCTCCAGAGCACATGGCCTACATTATTAATCATGCTGGAGATCGGTTTTTAATTGTGGATAGCCGACTGGCATCCGTTCTGGCGCCAGTGCTGCCGCTGATACCTGAGGTCGAGCACCTGATTGTCACAGGTGATATCGCAGGTCTTAACGACCCTCGAGTGATTGCTTACGATGCACTCGTTGCCGACGCTCCGGCTGACTATGCCTGGCCGGAACCAACGGAAAATGCCGCTGCAGGTATTTGCTACACCAGCGGTACAACGGGCAATCCTAAAGGGGTCGCCTACAGTCAGCGCACAACCTACTTGCATGCACTGGCGTCTCGCGCCGTTGACAGTTTTGCGGTGCAGGAGCGCGATGTCATATTGATGCTGCCTTCTATGTTTCACGCCAATGCGTGGGGATTTCCTTACAGTGGCTGGATGTCAGGCGCAGACATGGTGATGCCCGGTCCCTTTCTTCAGGGGCAGCACCTGCGCACCATGATTGAGCAGACTCGGCCAACGCTGACCGCTATGGTACCCACGCTGCTGGGCGATCTGCTGCGCGCAGACGAAGAAAAGCCTCTGGATTTAGCGTGTTTCCGAGCGATAGTATCGGGAGGATCGGCGGTACCGTCTTCGATGATTGAAGCAGTACGCGATCGCTGGGGCGTCCCAGTGGTTCAGGGCTGGGGTATGACTGAAACGAGTCCGCTGTGTGTTTTGTCTCACCCACCCAAAGATTTAGAGGGGCAATCTGAAACATTTTGGCGGCTAAAAAGTGGTCGGCCGGTGCCCGGTATCGAGGTGCGTGTCGTTGATGATCAGGGCCACTGTTTGCCGCAAGATGGCGCTGCAGTCGGAGAGTTACAGCTTCGCGGCGCTTGGGTTACCGGAGAGTATCTCGACACTGATAGTGATGCATTTGCCCCAGATGGCTGGTTGCGAACCGGTGATGTGGGGATGGTTGATGCGAGAGGATACGTACAGTTGACCGATCGCACGAAGGATGTCATTAAGTCAGGCGGTGAGTGGATTTCTTCAGTCGATTTGGAAGATGTGCTACTACAACATGCCGCGGTGGTTGAGGTGGCGGTGATTGCGATGCCCGACGAGCGATGGCAAGAACGGCCACTGGCGGTCATAGTGAGTCAGCATCAGGGCGAGGTGAGTGAACTGCTGTCATCGTTGCGGCAATTTTTAGCCCAGAGAGTGGCGAAGTTTTGGGTGCCTGAATACTGGTGTTTACAAGAGTCGATTCCAAAGACCAGCGTAGGCAAAATAGATAAAAAAGTGCTGAGAGAGGCGCTCGCGGCTAGTGAGCTCGCAGTTCAGCGGCATGACAGCTAGGGGAAAATTAAGTGACTGAGGTAACAGTGAGGGAGGCGGCGTCAATCTCGACGCAGGCCGAAAGAAGCGCGTTGTCTGATCAAAAGATGTTCGAGGTGGCCATTGAGTTAGTCAATGAGCGCGGCACTGCCAAAACCACCTTAAAGGATATTGGCGAGTTGGCGGGCTACAGTAGAGGCCTTGCGAGTTACCGATTTGGATCGAAAGACGGACTCTGGATGGAGCTTTTCGCTCGCTTCGATGAACTGTGGAAAGAACATATATCGAGACATTTATCTGACAAGCGTGGACTCGCTGCACTGACCGCGGCGATGGAAGCGCAGCGCGATATTTTTTCGCGAGAGTCGGGTTACCTCAGGGCAATGTATATTTTGTGGTACGAGTCATTGGGGAGGGAGTCAGATATTCGTGCGAGCCTCGCTCGGCATCACGTTATCTATCGTCGTGATGTTCAGCAGTGGGTCGAAGAAGGGCAGGCCGCGGGCGATATAAAGGTGGACGTCGATGCGGCCCACTTTGCAACGGGTTACTGCTCAACGATGTTCGGTACCATTTATCAGTGGGTGGTGGCACCCGACGCCATCGATATTGACGCATTTTTCTCGCTTTTCGCGAAAACCACGGTGCGCGCCATCGCACATCAGACGGAGGATTAATCATGGCTCGATTAGCAGTCGATGGAACGAAAAGTATTTACTTTGAAGATCTAGGTGGCGCGGGTCAGGCTCTGATTCTGATTCACGGCTGGGGAATGGATAATCGCTGCTGGGATGGCGTTATTTTGCCATTACAAGCCGCGGGACACCGCGTCATCACGATGGATCATCGAGGCTGTGGACGTTCTGATCACGACTTTGCGGACTTAAGCATAGCGGCGAATGCCGCTGATGTGGTCCAGCTTGTGGATCATTTAGGGTTGAATGCGGTGGTCGTGAATGGATGGTCCTTGGGTGGCGCCGTCGCGACGCATGCGGCAAGCCTGCTGAGCGACCGATGTGCAGGGCTGATTCTCACCGCGGGCGCGAGTCCGATCTATACCCAAAAATCGGATCTACCGATTGGCGGCATGCCGGCCGACGTGGAGGGCAATGTTGCCGCCATGAACGATGACCGGGTGAATTTCCTGACGATGCTGGCGACTGCCATTTGTGCAAAGCCCCCCACTGATGCAGTGCTGGCATGGATGGCGGGGGCTTTCATCAATTCTAGCGCACGCGCGTCTGCGACATTGGGTGAGCTCGCCCACTTGGATCAGCGCGACATGATGATGGCGTTGGAAACGCCTATTCTTTCTGTTATCTGCGGGCAGGATGGATTTGTGTCCCCCGATATTTCGCGCTGGGTCGCAGAGAACCACCCGCGAGCGACGGGCGTAGAGTTCCCTGATAGCGGGCACGCTCCATTTATTGAAGCACGAGAGGGCTACTTAGCGGCCCTCAATGATTTCATCTCTCACCTCTAAAGGAGGACAGCCGAATGGCGGGAAAGGTAGATTTTGGTCTGTGGTACGACTTTCGGAACCCCGAGCCATGGCAAATAGACTTCGAGCAGTTTTATGCGGAGCGTCTCGACCAAATTGAGCGAGCGGAAACCATGGGCTATGACTCGGTCTGGCTGACGGAGCATCACTTTTGTGATGATGGTTACACGCCTTCTCCGCTGGTGATTCATGCTGCGATTGCAGCACGGACGCAGCGTATGCGCTTGGGCACCAACCTCATGTTATTGCCAATCGCTGATCCTGTTCGGATGGCAGAGGACGCCGCAACACTATCCCTTATTTCAGGTGGACGCTTTGATTTAGGTGTGGGTATTGGCTACCGACAAATGGAATTTGATCAGTTCGGGCGTAAGATTTCCCACCGTCCGAGTTTGGTAGAAGAGGGCATTGAGATACTGCGTCGCGCTTGGTCAGGGGAGCCGGTCAATTTTGAGGGCAAGCGGTTTACGGTGGGGGATTTCAAAATCACGCCTCAACCCAAGACGCCACCTAAACTCTTCCTTGGCGGGATGGCACCGCCCGCCATTGATCGTGCGGCGAGAATTGCGGACGGATTTTTGTGTACCGGCGGAATCGGCATGGATACCTATGTCGAATGCCTGGCGGCTAATGGTAAGGCGCCGGAGGAAGGCAACATCATCTTGGGCTGCTGGGCGATTATCGCTGAAGACCCTGAAGCGGAAGCGGCGATAGTAGGTGACCATGTGCTGTATCAGTCGAATGAGTATATTCGCTGGGGCGCATTTGGGCCGCCTGATCAAACGCCATTGTTCCCAGATAGCCGCACGGCCATTGAGAATGGTTTGTATGAGCTATGGGATGCGGATATGGCGGTCGAGAAGCTGAGTGGAATGATCGAGCAGTACCCGCAAATCTCAGATATTCACTTCTGGGCGCAGTTTCCCGGAGAGAGTATCGAGACAGGGAATCGTCGGATGGCATACATTGCCGAAAAAGTGTTGCCGCGCTTGCGCTAGGTTCGCTTTAAGATGCTTGCGGTCGGCTGAGTTTGGCCACTGACTGGGCGGTAGCGACGATTGCGTCGTCCGCCGCGACAATATGGGCTTCAAGAAACGCGGTGCGGTGGGTCGCTTTTTTGATCCAGCCACTCACCCGCAGTGCCTGACCGCCTCGGCAAATGCCCAAATACTGGGTTGAGATGTCGAGCGAGGCAATGCCGGTGATCGTTGGATCTGTGCCAAAGGCGGCGTGAGACATCGCCGCGTCGAGCATTGCGGTGATAAACCCGCCTTGGACAATATCGCCTGAGTGGCAGTAATCGAGTGGAACCGTGAAAACAAAAGTTGCTTTTTGTTGGTCGACTGCGAGCTCGACGAGCTCACCGCCTAATAGCCGGATGAAATTTGGGGCGTTGTTCTTTAGGTCTTTCATCCGGTCAGTCGCATTATCCACGGTCTGCATTCCTATGGCTTCCACGGCGCGCAGTTTATCGACAAATGAGGTTGAAAGCCCAGTGCAACGTGCTGCTATGGCTACTGCCATCACACACAGTGCCTCATTCAATGGCCGGGACGGGAGGCCGCGCGATGACAAGCAGGGTTGAGCTAATACGCATCACTGATTTTGTGGGTGATGGGCTGAAACTTCCCGCATGGCAAATTTGCACGGGAGAGGGCTGGTGTATTTTTGGCCGCAATGGCTCGGGTAAACAATTGCTCGACCGATTGTTGGTCGGTGAGCTCGCAACAGAAGCCGGTTCGGTTGACCGAAAAATAGCAATCGCTGACATCGCACTCATTTCATTTGAGAGTCAGCAGGCTGTCTACGAGCAAGAGCGTCGCTTGGCGGCCACTGATCTGCTCGCCGATGATGAGTCTGGAACCCGCGTTGCTGACTTTTTGTCGGCTGAGACCTTGGATGATCCCCTGATTGATCAGCTCAACCTTCGTCATCGCTTACACGCTTTTTACCGAGAGCTGAGCACCGGCGAAAGTCGCAAGCTACTCGTGCTCAAGGCGTTGCTGGAAGAGGCACGGCTACTGGTTTGTGATAATCCTTTCGATGGCCTCGATCCCGATGCCGTAACGGCGATCTCGATCGCGTTCGAGCACGCCATCGAGCGTGGTGTTGCAGTGGTACTACTGTTGAGTAATCGGTCCGATATTCCGAGCTGGGCAACTTGTTTTGGCTATGTCGAGGACGGTGCGCTGACGGTGCTGAATACAGCGTCGCGGGAGCAGGCAGTGCTTGAGCTGGGGGAGTGCATTACCGAAATTCGGCAGTCACAGCCTGGTATCCCCGATGATGCTATTGCGTTGGCGCATTATGATGCTGCATTTATCGCCGAGCTCAAGCATTGCACCGTACGCTACGGTGGGCGCCCTGTTATTCATGATCTCTCTTTCAGTATTGCGCCACTGCAGCACACGTTAGTGACCGGAGAAAATGGTGCGGGCAAATCGACCGTGTTGGGGTTGATCACAGGTGACTGCCCGCAGTGCTTCAGCAATGACGTCACCGTCTTCGGTCATCGCCGGGGGACAGGCGAGTCCGTTTGGGAAATCAAGCGGCACTTGGGTTTAGTCAGCAATGATTTACACCGTCGTTATAGTGTGAGGTGCGATGTGTTGGCGGCGGTTTGCTCAGGGTTCCATGACTCTATTGGGTTGTACGATCCGGTATCGGATTTCCAAATACGGCTGGGCCGAGAGTGGTTGGCGGCGGTAGGCCTGGAGGCAAAGGCGTCGCAGCCGTTTCAATCCTTGAGCTATGGAGAGCAGCGCCTCGTGTTAATTGCCAGGGCGATGGTCAAATCGCCTTTGCTGTTGGTGCTTGATGAGCCTACCCAGGGTCTGGATGAGATAAATCGGGACCGTATCCTGAATTTTCTAACAACCATCGAAGCGCGACGACACAGCACTCTGTTATTTGTGAGCCATCGGCAGGACGAGCATCTACCGCTTTTTCGCCAGCACTTGCATTTGCAGCTGACGCTGTAAAAAAACAGATAGTTCCGTTTGGCTTTTGCTTACGATAGGTGAGCAGACGGCATGGGTCCATTGATGAGGCTTGACGATCTCCACATTGAGCATGTGTCGCATGACAGAGTGGTCGGCGAGATGTTATTGCGACTCAGCATATCGCGCGGAGCGAGCAATAGCGGATACCGTAGCGCGCATGCTGCTTGGTGAGGTGATGGTGTTGGGTGGGTGTGCCATCGAGCTCGAGAGGGCCTTGCCACTTAAGTGTAATTCAATGCGTTCTCGTGGCCATGGCGATTGATCCAATGACTATCGTCGGTGGGTGAATGGTAAAGTAGTGACGAGTCAGGTGAATGTCATGCTGGCTAAATGATTGGGAGCCACTCAGTGATCGGTTTGCCCGTTCAACAATACTTGCCTGGTGTTGCAGTGTCAGGCGCACTAGCCCTCGCTGCCATGGTGGTGTCTTCCCGCTACGGTGCGCCCGCTATGTTAATGGGCTTGCTGCTGGGTATGGCTTGCCACTTTGTTAGCGATATTAAAAGAATGCGGTTGGGCCTAGATCTCATGGCGGGACCGGCATTGCGCTTTGGCGTTGCGCTACTGGCGTTACGGTTGACCTTTGCGGATTTGGTGCAGTTGGGTTGGCAGTCTGGGTTGTTCTTGATCGCTGCGATTGCGTTAACGATCTCGGTGGGTATCGTCGGAGCTCGGTTGCTGAAAGTTGATCGATCCCTTGGTGTGCTGACTGGAGGCGCGGTCGCAATTTGCGGTGCATCGGCGGCAATGGCGATAGCGAGCGTGTTACCCGAATCGGCGCATAAACAGAGACTCACCTCGTTCACGGTGATTGGCGTGGCGAGTTTCAGTACCCTCGCAATGATTTTTTATCCGGTCATCGGGGACTATCTGGGACTCGACGACAAGGCCATGGGCTTCTTCATTGGCGCGGCTATTCACGATGTGGCGCAAGTGGTGGGCGCGGGTTATAGCGTCTCGCTGGAATCGGGCGACGCGGCGACGTTAGTAAAGCTTTTTAGAGTGGCGATGCTCATACCCGTTGTTGCGTTAGTGACGGTGTGGATAACGATGTCTCATCGAGACCTTGTGACGAGCCGACCAATGCCCCGGGTGCCGCTATTCTTAGTGGGGTTTTTGTTGTTGTTCGCGGCAAACAGCACTGGGTGGATTCCCGTGTCGGTGAGCCATTCGTTAGCGGAAATAGCACCGGTGTTGTTACTACTGGCGATCACGGCGCTGGGAATGAAGACGTCTTTGCGCGATATCCTAGAGATTGGCCCGCGACCTGTTATGTTGCTGGGGTTGGAGACGCTATTCTTGGCGGCGCTGGTCTCAACTTTTCTGATTTTACGCTAAGGCACTGCGGCATACCCTCGCTGCACACGGACGATGATTCATTTGAGCGGCGCCTGACGCCTTGGCAGTGATCTACAATTGATGGTGTTCTTCAATGGACGGTGTCCTTCAATAGGCCACTCCATTAAGATGCGCCGTTCATGATGACTCAGTTGTCATATTGTTTGAGTTGGCAGAACGGGAGTGTGATGCGTCACCCACTCGATCTATCTTGCACGGATTCAATAGAAAAAAAAGGAGACGATATGGTTTTCCAGCTTTCAGATCCGGGGTTATTGCGCGATTCCTCTTTTATCGATGGTGTTTGGCAGGAGGGTGAGGGGCGACGGTTACCTGTCGTGAATCCAGCGACCGGGGCTGTGGTCGCAGAGGTGCTGACAACCGATCGAGCGGGAACAGACAGGGCGATAGCCGCTGCTGATGTGGCGATGGTTTCATGGAAAGCCCAGCCCGCTAAGCAGCGTGCGCAGGTGTTGCGCCGCTGGTTTGACTTAATGATGACGCACCAGGAAGACCTCGCAACCATTATGACGGTCGAGCAGGGTAAAGCGATTGCCGAGAGCCGCGGTGAGGTAGCCTATGGCGCCGCGTTTATGGAGTGGTTTGGCGAACAAGCGAAAAGAATCGATGGCGATGTGATACCAGCTCCCTCGGCAGATAAGCGTGTGGTCTGTATTAAACAGCCCGTGGGCGTGGTTGCAGCGATTACACCATGGAATTTCCCAAACGCGATGATCGCCCGCAAGGCGGCTCCAGCGCTGGCGGCAGGCTGTTCCATTGTGATCAAGCCGGCTTCAGAGACCCCATTATCTGCCTTGGCGATGGCGGAGCTGGCACACCGCGCAGGGGTGCCGCCGGGTGTTGTGAATGTTGTCGTGGGCGCGTCATCTGACATTGGACCTGCGTTAACAGAAAGCCAGATCGTGCGTAAGCTCACCTTTACCGGTTCGACCGATGTGGGTCGACAATTGGAGCAAGCCTGCGCGCAAACCTTGAAGCGCACCTCGATGGAGTTGGGCGGCAATGCGCCTTTCATTGTTTTTGACGACGCTGATATCGATGCGGCCGTGGCGGGCGCCTTGGTATCGAAATATCGAAATAGTGGGCAAACCTGCGTCTGTACCAATCGAATCTTGGTGCAAGATCGGGTCTACGAGCAGTTCGTTGATCGGTTGGTGGCTGCGACTGCGGCGCTCAAAATGGGCGACGGACTCGATCCTGCTACCGATCAGGGGCCTCTGGTTAACGAGGGAGCCGTAGACGACGTGGAGCGATTGGTGGCCTTATCGACCGCCGCAGGGGCGACTGTCGCCCTAGGGGGCGCACGCTCCGATTTAGGGCCATGCTTTTATCAACCGACGATATTGACGGATGTGACGCCGGATATGGCGGTGTTTCGCAATGAGATTTTTGGTCCAGTTGCGCCCGTCACCGTATTTCATGATGAGTCCGAAGCTATTGCACTGGCTAATGATACGGAGTTTGGGCTGGCCGCTTATTTTTATACCCGTGATATTGGGCGAGTATGGCGAGTGGCTGAGGCACTTGACTACGGGATGGTGGGCATTAACGAAGGCATTATTTCAAATGAAATGGCGCCTTTTGGTGGAGTCAAATGGTCAGGCTCAGGGCGCGAGGGATCGAAGTACGGCATCGAAGATTATTTAGATATTAAATACATCTTGATGGGTGGGCTCGATCGCTAACGAGAGCGAGTTGAGCAGTGAGTCGAGGCTGGTGCGGCAGCCGCGACGGATGAGTGAATAACGAGACGAAGCAATATGGATTCAAGTCATTTTCGACAAGCGCTAGGGTCATTCGCCACGGGAGTTTGTTTGGTCACCGTAATCGATGAAACGCTGGGACCTCTGGCGATGACCGTCAACTCATTCTCATCTGTTTCACTCGAGCCGGCATTGGTACTCTGGAGTATTCAAAATACCTCTGACCATCTTCAGGTTTATACGGAATGCCCCCATTTTGGCATCAGCATTTTAAGGCAGGAGCAGGCCGCATTATCAACTCACTACGCCCAGCGTGGTGGTCATGCGGCCCTTGAAGAGCACTTTGTTGAGGGGCCTTTTGGCGAACCGCAGTTGATTGGCGCGCACGTGCATTTCTCCTGTGCCACGCACGCAGTTCATCCGGGAGGAGATCATCAAATTATTCTCGGAGAGGTGCGCGACATGACGATGCAAGATGCGTCTCCCCTCATCTTTTACGGTGGCGGTTATCGAGCCCTCAGCTGAAACGATTTACATCCCGTTCATAAACGCGCTGTGATCAATTTGTGTGTCTTCTCTGACTGGCCTGAGTGCTTTGGCATAGCCCAGTAGCAGCGTGATGGCATAGTGCGCTCTGGCGCTAAATTCAGTCTGAAGGTCTGTGTCATTGAATGTGGCGTCAGCGTTGCAAATAGTCTTGACTGAACGCGCAATCAAGTGCTCCGGGAGCCAGCAGAGCCGGTTATTTTTGTAGCTACTCATTCTCAGTTCGGCGATGACATAGGCGCCGCCTTCACCGGCAGACACCGCGCAGGCAAGCGCCGGTTTATGCGCCAGCTCAGGCATGCCAACACACAAAAAGAAGTTTTTGATCGCGGCAGGGGCCATGCCATGCCATTCCGGCGCGACGATGATTAGCCCGTCGCTCTCTGTTAACTGCGCGCTCAGCGATTTCAGTTGATTCCATTGTGGCCCGTTATTCCAGATGTCTTCATCCCAAAGGGGGAGAGGCTCGGCACCTAGGTCGCGCATCCATGTGTTAGCCCCAAATTCAGTTTTCAGGAGCGTTGTCAGGAAGCGACCGACCTTTGCGCTTTGGGAGTCTCGGCGGTGACTCCCAGTGATGATGCCGATGTTCATGGCGTAGCGACCTAAGCGCCCAGCTCTGCAGAAAACAGCGCTAGCGTTCGCGCCTTAGCCGCAGTAGCAGCAGTGGCGTCATAGGCATCGCGCTGGTCGCAATTAAAGCCATGGTCTGCCGCATAGATGTGCACCGGCAAGTCGGGTTTTTGCTCCTGAAATGCGGTTACTGACGCCATTGGAATGTGCGCGTCAAGTTCGCCAAAATGGAGAATAGTAGGGCAAGACGGAGAAAGGGCCGCGTTATCAGGAATGCCGCCGCCGTAATAGGCTGAGGCAGCAGATACGTTTTCCAATTGGCAGCTTGATAGCCAGGTGAGCAGTCCGCCAAAGCAGTATCCCACGATGCCCACTTTGCCGTGATGTGACGCATGGCCGATTGTGGCTTGCAAGTCAGCGAGAGTTTGCGTCATGTCCAGTTGCTGAAAGGCGAGTTCGATCCCTTTTGTCATGCCAGATTCGGAATAATCGAGCTGAACATCGCGTTCCAGTCGGTCAAAGATTGCCGGTGCAATGGCATAAAAGCCCTCGGCCGCATAGTCATCGACCACTGAACGGATGTGAGAGTTGACACCAAACACCTCTTGTATCACGACAACAGCGCCTTTGGCGTCGCCAGCGGGCACAGCCTCATAGGCGCCCAGTTCAAAACCGTCCGTACACTGAATCGTAGTTGAAGCCATGGTGTCTCTCCTATGAAATGACGCGCACAATGGCGCAGCGGGCCATTGTGACCAAACTGAGCCGAATGTGAAACACTGTTTCTGTGCTCTCGGTGCTTTATTGTGGCGCACAGCGCATGCTGGGCTGAATACGCCGATGTGTTCATCGACGGAAACAGCGATTACACTCTCTTTTCTCTCTTCAGCCTGCACCCTTTACACGAAGTGCTGATCCCCCCGTGTCCCGATGACTGAGGATCTTATGAGATGCATCGCTTAACGTCCTTGATGTCTGTCGCGGATTTGGTAGCGCGACAGTCAGACGAAAATCTTGTCATTCTGGACGCATCTTGGTATCTCCCAACCGATGCGCGTGACCCTGGCGCTGAGTACCTTGCCCGTCACATCCCAAGTGCACATTTTTTTGACATCGATGCCGTATCTGACGCCACGCATCCGTGTCCCCACATGCTGCCGACCGCATCGATGTTTACCGAGCAGATGCATGCGTTGGGTATTGGCGCTGATACGGAGGTGGTGATCTACGACACCAAGGGTTTGTTTTCTGCGCCGAGAGCGTGGTGGATGTTTCGTGTCTTCGGGCACCAATCGGTCAGAGTCCTCAATGGGGGGTTGCCCGCTTGGCTTGCTGCAGCGCAGCCGACGACGGCTTCAAAAAGTCCTCTTCGCGCCCCCAATAAGCCCTTCTCAGCTGAGTATAACCCGGAGTGGGTGGCCGACATGGATGATGTCGCCTCACACCTTGAACATCACTCCGCAATTGTCGTGGATGCTCGCTCAGCGTCGCGGTTTGCCGGCGCCGAGCCCGAACCAAGGCCCGGGGTTCGACCTGGCCATATGCCAGGTGCTCGCAACCTTCACTACGCCAAAGTAACGGCGGGAGAGCCATCGGTATTGGTGTCTGAAGATGCGTTGGCGATGCTCTTTGGCGAAATGGGTATCGATCGGTCAACCCCGGTCGTCACCACCTGCGGGTCGGGCATTTCTGCTTGCCTATTGGCTTTGGCGTTGTTTGAGTTGTACCCATTGCCCGTGTCAGTTTATGACGGTTCATGGGCAGAATGGGGCGCTCATCCAGATTGCCCGGTAGAGAAGGCGTGATCGTTGCCTCAGGGTCTGCTATCTTCACGCGCGAACGAAATGACTGACACCCCATGACGCATCTTTATTTGATCGGAAACTGGAAAATGAACGGCAGCCGAGAGGCGATTGCCGTCTTTGCTGAGCAGTGGGCTGTTCCGGTGTCAGAGGCTCTGCATGTCGCAGTAGCCGCGCCGCACCCCTATCTACAGCTCATGTCTGAGTCATTGCCTCAGTTGGCGCTGGCTGCGCAGGATTGTGCCCCAGAGAGTGAAGGTGCGCACACGGGGCAGGTATCGGCCAGCATGCTGGTCGATTGGGGTTGCCGATTTGTCATCATTGGTCACTCTGAACGCCGGGCAGATCAGGGGGAAACCGACGCCCTCATTGCCGAGAAACTGCACGCTGCGCAGCAGGCAGGCTTGATGGCCGTGCTGTGTGTGGGCGAGAGCCAAGGTGCCCGAGAGGCGGGGAATCAAGACGCAGTAGTCGCCAGTCAGCTCCAGGCGGTGCTCGCCGGTGTGGACGCATCGAGACTGCTAGTGGCATACGAACCTATTTGGGCGATAGGGACAGGTCTTACCGCTTCGGTAGCGCAGGTTGAGGAAATGCATGCCGTGATTAAGGCTGCGCTCATAGTTCACTTCGATAAAGGGGTAACAGTGCCTGTTTTATATGGTGGCAGCGTTAATGCCGATAATGCTCGCGCACTTTTTGATTGTGCAGGGGTTGATGGTGCCTTAGTCGGTGGAGCCTCGCTCAGCGCGGCGTCATTTACAGCAATTGCTCAGGCTGGTTTGGCCAGATTACAGGTTTGATATGAGAGTCGATCCCAATACCCCCGTACTGCTGGGCGCCGGGCAGGCAACAGAGCATATAGATGATCAATTTGTAGGCCTGACGCCGCAGCAATTGGGGGCCAGAGCCTGCCAGGCGGCGCTAGCTGATACGGGTGCTCAAGAGACGCTGGCGACGCTGGTAGACCGATTGGCCTGCGTCAGGCTCTTCGTCGACTCTGTGCCCGAGGCGATGGCGCCCGTGATTGC
>ERZ887849.726-NODE-726-length-34256-cov-13.047309_pt1 | contig 34256 bp, 40 predicted proteins | sample MGYA00521267_ERZ887849 | MGnify/ENA primary metagenome ERZ887849 (study PRJEB32303, sample SAMEA104408601) | aquatic metagenome | biome: Brackish water; feature: Pelagic; material: water | place: Baltic Sea | collected 2014-06-06T16:11:00 | depth 2,863 m ... | reverse complement strand
ATAAGCCATTTAATAAATTAATTGAAAACGGACATGTTTACTTAGCCCAGCCACCTTTATTTAAAATTAACAAAGGATCAAAAGGTATTTACATTAAAGATGAAAAAGAATTAGAGGATTATATTATTAAAAATAGTAAAGAATTAAAAAAAATGAAAAAGGGTTCAAAAGAGTACATAAAAGAACTTGATCTTGAAAAATCTAAAATGAACATTCAAAGATTTAAAGGATTAGGAGAAATGAACCCTGAAGAATTATGGAGCACTACATTGGATCCTGAAACAAGAAATTTATTACAGGTTCAGTATTCTAAAGATCCAAAAATTGATCAAAAACTGATCCATACTTTAATGGGAAATGATGTTGCATTAAGAAAAGACTTTATCGTCTCTAATGCCATAAATGTGCAAAATCTAGATATTTAATAATGAAGTTTTTTGAAACTTCAAAATATTTTTCTTTAAAAAAATCAACTTATGTTACTTTGCGATGGATTGGAATTTTAGGACAATTAATTTCAATTCATTTAGTCTATTTTTTACTAGATCTAAAATTTGATTTTTTAACTGCAAATTTAATTATTTTTCTTGGAATATTATCAAATTTTTATTTAATTTTTATTTATAAAAAAGTTCAGATTTCTGAGAGGTCTTCTTTTGTATTTTTGCTAATTGATATTTTACAATTAGCTATTTTATTATATCTCACTGGGGGAATCTCAAATCCTTTCGTAATTTTTTTAATAATCCCAAGTGTTTTTTCATCATCCAATTTAGGTTTTAAAATTAGTTTATTTTTGGTTTTAATAACAACTTTGTTAATTATAATTTTAACTTTTTTTTATCAACCTTTGCCTTATCCAATAAATTTATCAAATATAATTAATCCATTTGTTTATTATTCAATTTCAATATCTTTAATTATTGCCCTAGTTTTTTTAAATTACTTTGCACTTTCATTTGGAAATGAGTCCAGGATAAGAAAAGAAGCCTTAAATAGAATGGAAGAGGTAATGGCCAAAGAGCATGAAATTTTATCTCTAGGGGGTCAAGCTGCTGCAGCGGCACATTCTTTAGGAACTCCACTATCAACGATAAAGATTATTTCACAAGAATTAATGAAACAGTTTAAAGATAACAAAGATGTTCAAAAAGATATTGAATTATTATCAAGTCAGGTTGAGAGATGTAACCAAATTTTGAAAAAATTATCCCTAAATCCCATAGAAGAAGATGAATTTATAGATAGAGACATCAGTTTAAGAGAGTATTTGAATGAAATAATTTTATCTTTTAAAGAAATCAGTTCTAAAAATTTTGTATTCAATTACGAACAAGATTCAAATAGTTTTGAAATTACAAAATCAATTGAAATTGTTTATGGTTTGAGAAATTTTATAGGTAATGCTAATAAATATTCTAAAGAAAATGTTATTATTAATCTTAGAAGTGATAGTGAATTTACCGAAATAAGTATTGAAGATGATGGTCCAGGTTATCCAAGGGATATAGTCCCTAAAATTGGAGAACCATACTTAAAAACTTCCAAAAATAATGAGCTTTCAGGATTAGGACTTGGTATTTTTATAGGAAAAACTTTATTGGAAAAAAATTTTGCATCTGTAAATTGTGGAAATTCTAAAACTAGAAGTGGAGCTGAAGTAATAATTAAATGGAAGAATAGAGAACTAATGAATATTTAATGCAGTTTAGTTTTTGTATCAAACAATGAACTTAATTGAGAAACCATAACATCACCCAGCTCATTTACATCCGTAATTTTAATTGCCCTATCATAATATCTAGAAACATCATGACCAATACCAATTGCTAAAATTTCAACTTCTGTTTTTTCTTCTATAAATTTAACCATTTTTTTTAAATGTTTTTCTAAAAAATCTCCAGAGTTAACAGAAAGGGTTGAATCATCAACTGGCGCACCATCTGAGATTACCATTAAAATTTTTCTTTCTTCTTTTCTTTTTTTCAATCTATTAAATGCCCAAGAAATTGCCTCTCCATCTATATTCTCTTTAAGTAATCCTTCTTTCAACATTAAACCAATATTACTTTTTGCTTGTCGCCAGTGAGTGTCTGCACCCTTGTAAATAATATGTCTTAAGTCATTAAGTCTTCCAGGTGTTTTAGGTTTACTATTTTTATTCCAAGACTCTCTGCTTTGACCACCCTTCCAGTTTTTTGTAGTAAATCCAAGTATTTCAACTTTAACTGAACATCGCTCCAAAGTTCTTGATAAAATATCAGCACATATTGCTGCAATTGTAATAGGCCTTCCTCTCATTGAGCCTGAGTTATCAATTAGTAATGTGACTACAGTGTCTTTAAATTCCAAATCTTTTTCTTTTTTAAATGACAATGAATTATATGGATCAATAATTATTCTTGGTAGTTTAGAGCTATCTAGCAAACCCTCTTCAAGATCAAACTCCCAAGCACGATTTTGTTTTGCTAACAGTTGTCTTTGAAGTTTATTTGCAAGTTTAGTAATTACGTCTTGAAACCCAATTAATTGTTGATCAAGTGTTTTTCTAAGTTTTTTTGACTCATCAGCATTTTCTAAGTTTTCTGCTTTAATTACTTCGTCAAATTCTGTCGTAAATATTTTGTATTCAAGGTTAATATTATTTAAAATTTTCTTTTGAATTACTTGTTCAGAACTTTCTTTATCAGAATCTGTATCAACTAGCTGTTCATCCATTTTAAATTCATCAATATTATAATCTGAGTCTAAACTTGCTTCGGTTTCTTCATCTTTATTTTGATCTTTTTTATCTTCAGAATCACTTTGCTCTTCATCATTCGAGGGATTATCTTGACCTTCATCAGGATTTTCTTCTTTAGTCTCCTCATTATCTTCGCTTTCAAAAATATCCATTTGCTCTAATATTTCTGAAAATTTTGAACCGTATTTGTTTTGATTTTCCAAATTTTCTTTAAGAAATTTAATATGTTTGCTTATTGATTGATCAAATTCGGTTTCCCAAAAAGCTAACATTTTAGAAGTTAACGAATTTAATTTAATTTTATGAAAATTTTTTAACATATATAATTCAAATGCCTCAACAACCGGCACATCATCTTTTGTTTTGAGCTGATCTTTTCGTTTTAGATTGACTATCTGTTGATAATTCTCAGTAAAATTTTTTTCTATACCCTTAAGCATTTTACCACCTAAAGTTTCATATCTTATTTTTTCAGCAATATTATATAAAGATTTACAAGAATTATTCTGAGGAAGATTTTTTTTATAAATTTCATCATTAGAAAATTTTTTTTTAAGAGCATTAGAGTCGGTCTCTGCTCTAAATTTAATAAAATCACTTTTAGTAGTTAAATTATCTATTTCAAAAAAATCAAATTTTTTTGAACTTTTGTTTTGTTTCGGATTTTCTTTTATTTTTAAGTCGTCAGAAATTACTCTAGCAGTTGACTCGAGTGCTTGTTTGAATTTTTCTTTAAGGTTTGACTCTTTAGAGCTCATTAAATTTGAATATTAACTAAAGACTCTGGCAGTTCCTCTCCAAAACATCTTTGATAATATTCAGCGATAGTGCTTTTTTCTATTTCATCGCATTTATTTAAGAAAGTAACTCTGAATGCATAGCCAGTATCTTTAAAAATTTCTGCATTTTCTGCCCAGTGCAATACAGTCCTTGGACTCATAACTGTTGAGATATCGCCTGCAATAAATCCTTTTCGTGTTAAAGATGCTACTTTTATCATATTTGCAACTTTTTCTTTACCCTTGGGGTTATTAAAATTTTTATTTTTAGCTAGAATTATTTCCATTTCTCTTTCAAGGCTTAAATAGTTTAAGGTAGTTACAATATTCCATCTATCCATCTGTCCTTGGTTAATTTGTTGAGTCCCATGGTATAAGCCAGTAGTATCTCCTAAACCAACAGTGTTAGAAGTTGCAAATAATCTAAAAAATTTATTCTGTTTAATAACTTTATTTTTGTCTAATAGCGTAAAATTACCTTCTGCTTCTAATACTCTTTGAATAACAAACATCACATCTGGTCTTCCCGCATCATATTCGTCAAATACCAATGCAACAGGGTTTTGAATTGACCATGGAAGAATACCTTCATTAAACTGAGTTACCTGTTTGCCATCTTTTAAAACAATGGCGTCTTTACCGATTAAATCAATTCTACTTACATGACTATCTAAATTAACTCTAATACAAGGCCAATTTAATCTTGCAGCAATTTGCTCTATGTGAGTAGATTTACCAGTACCATGATATCCTTGAACTAAAACTCTTTTATTAAAAGCAAAACCAGAAATAATTGCTAGAGTTGTGTCTCGATCAAATTTATAGTTTTTGTCAATTTCAGGGACATATTCGCTTTTTTCAGAAAAAGCATTTACTTCCATATCGCTATCTATGCCAAAGGTTTGCTTTAATGAGATCTTAATATCAGGTTGAATGTTTAAATTAGGTGTCAATTTTTTCTCTATATGTATTTTTTAACTGGGTATAAGCTAAAGTTATTAATTTAAGTTTTTCCTCGTATTTTTTATTTCCATCATTTATATCGGGGTGAAATTTTTTGACAAGTAATTTGAATTTTTCCTGTATTTTCTGCCATTTTAGACCTACAGAAACTCCTAAAATTCCAAAAGCTTTTATATCATTATGATTAAATTTAAATTTACTCATATGATTATATTCACTTTTTAATCTATCTTTATCTAATTCATCTCTCAAAGTGTTATTCCAAAGAACTTTAAAGAAGTTATCCGAAGAGCTAAAACTTTGTGTTGGTTTGTGCCAAGTCATATCAGATTTTAAAAAATCCATAACTTGATCATCATTCATTCCTGAAAAGTAATTCCAATTTTTATTAAACTCTTTTACATGGTCTAAACAAAGTAAACGGTATTTTTTACTATTATCTTTTTCTACAGGCGCTCTATATTCACCTATTTCTTTACAATTATTCCAGTCACAAATGTTTTTCATGATATATAATAAATAATATTTATGGATATAAATCAGTTAATTGCAATTATAAAAAAAAAAATAGTTAACCAGTTTGTCGTAGACAGTATTGATATCGAAGATAAATCTTTTTTACACAAAAATCATTCAGGAAATCAACCAGGAAAATATCATTTAAAAATAAAAATTAAATCAGATCAGCTTAAAAATTTAAGCAAAATCGAGAGTACAAAAAAAATTTATAAAACTTTAGATGAAGAAATGAATAAATTTATTCATTCCATACAAATCTTAATTGATTAGCTCTCGTTTAAGAAACGAAGCTAAATCATTTTTACTATATTGATTTTTATAAATAGGTTGACCAATTTTTTTAAGTAAAACTAAATTGATTTTATCTGAGTTATTTTTTTTATCTTTAGTCATAAAAGATAAAATTCTTTTTAAATCCTTTAATGAAAAATATTTATCAAGATTTATTGGTAATTTTGCCTTTTTTAAATGAGCGAAGATTGATTTTACTTCATTAATTTTAATTAACTTATTTTTTAAGCTAAATTTTAATGCGGAATTCATTCCTAATATTACAGCCTCACCATGATTTAATTTTTTGGAATACCCTAGGCAAGCCTCATAAGCATGAGCAAATGTATGACCAAAATTCAAAATTTTTCTTATTTCTTTTTCAGTCTCATCTTTTTGAACTATGTCTCGTTTAATTTTGCAGCTCTCAAAAATTGCCTTTTCTATATATGGAGATTTTAAATTTAGGACGTTGAAAACATTTTTATCCAAATAATCATAAAATTTTTTATTCGAAATTAGAGAATGTTTTAATACCTCACCGTATCCACAAATTAACTCTCTTTTTGGAAGGGTTTTTAAAAAATTTGTATCACTGATGACTAATCTAGGCTGGTAAAAACTTCCAATTAAATTTTTTCCATATTGAGTGTTCACGCCAGTTTTGCCACCAATTGAAGAATCTACTTGTGATAACAATGTTGTTGGAAGATTTATAAATGTTAAACCTCTTTTAAATAGGCTTGCAGCAAAACCACCAACATCACCTGTAATTCCCCCTCCAATAGTGATCAAACAATCTTCTCTACTAAAATTTTCCTTAAGAAGAATACTTAATATATTGTTAACACTATTTTGATTTTTATTTTTTTCACTAGTGTTGAAATTAAAAAGATGAGTATTTTTAATTTTAAGTGATTTTTTAATTTTAAATATAATTTTTTTTGAAATATTTTTGTCAACAACTAGTAGGCATTTTTTAAAAGTTAAAGAGTTTTTTTTAAGGATCTTAGATATTTGTGGAATAAGATTAGACCCAATTATTATTGGATAAGTATGTGATTTAGTCTGAACTTTCAGCTGAATAGGTTTCATAAATTTTTAAAATTTTATTTGTAATTTCAAGTTTTGTTTTATTTTCACAATTAATCTTATACAGGGCTTTGGCATAAATGTTAGAACGTTTTTTAATTAAATCAATTAATTCTTCATCAGTTGATTTAAAAGCAATAGGTCTTTTTTCGCTATTTTTAATTCTATTAATTAATGTTTTGCTATCCCATTTTAACCAGAAAGATAAATTATTTTTTAATACTTCATTTTGAATATATTCATTATTAAATGCGCCACCACCTAATGAAAATACTCCATTTTCATTTTTTAAAAATTTTAAAGTAATTTTTTCCTCTAATTTTCTAAAAAATATTTCTCCTTTTGACTGAAAAATTTTTGAAATTTTCATGTCTAATTCTTTTTCAATTTCAGCATCTATGTCAAAAAAATTTAATTTTAGTTTTTTTGATACAAGCAAGCCTATGGAAGTCTTTCCTGAACCCATCATGCCTATAAAAACAAGATTTTTTTTTGATTTCATAAGTTTCTTTATTGAAAAAACACAAATATGTCTTAATTTGAAATTAATTAACGATATATGCAATTCACTAAAAACACAAGTTCAGGCAAAAGCAATTTAGTAAGTTTGATCGTAAAGATTGGATTAATTTTAGCTGTGTTAGTCACAATAGTTTTTTTTATTAATAAAATTGATTTTCCTGCTCCAAAAAAAGAAATTGATAAAATTATTCCTAATGAGAATTTTAAAATTGTTAAATAAGATTAGTTTATCAATTATTTTTTTAATTCTACTGTTAGCTACAAAAGTAATTGCAGAAGAAACCCCAGTTGATATTTGGAATATTGATAAAAAAGAGATTGAAAAAATTTCGACTGAAAATTTAACTTCCACAGAAGAAATTTTGGAAAATAAAAATATTACTGAGACCGATATTTATAAGATGCAGTCTCAAAATCAGCAGGATTTAATTGAATTAGACTCGGTAGTCAAATCACAAGAGGTTAAGATTGTTGGTTTATATGACCCAGAAGATAATGGTTTAGATATTAACATGTGGATCAATTCGGATGGGGTTAAATTAAAAAATATTTTCGAAAGTATTGAAAATATGAATTTATCAAAAGACGCAAATGAAATTTTAGATATTGCTTTACTGACAAACGCTTATTATCCATCAAAAAATATAACAGAAGATGAGTTTTCAAAGTTTAAATCTAATTGGCTAATTAAATATTCAAATTTAGATCTAATTGAAGAATATTTAATCAAAAATCAGATTATTAATGAAAGTCCAGATGTAGCTAGATACTTAGTGGATCAATATTTATCACAGTCTAACGTTGAAAGATCGTGTGAGTTTTTTTCAAAAATTTTAGTACCAATAAATGATGATTATCTATCCAAATTTAATGTTTATTGTTTAATAAATAACAACCAAATAGATGAAGCAATTTTAATTTATGATTTAAAAAAAGAACTGGGTTTTAAAGATCAATATTTTGAAAAAAAAGTAAATTTTTTAGTTGGTTACACAGAAGAAATAGATGAAACGATTTCAGAAAATTCAATTCTTGATTTCCATTTAGCTCATAGAACTAATCCAAAATTTTCTTTCGAGCCAAAAGAAGATACTTCTAAATTAATTTGGAAATACCTTTCAACATCTAATTTATTATTTAATGTTGATGAAATTGAAATTACAGATATTGATAAAATTGCAATTGTTGAAAAAGCGGTTCATGAAAAAAATTATTCGGAAAATGATCTATATGAATTATATAAACGTTTCCAATTTAAAATTGATCAATTATTAAATGCTACAGAGCTTTACAAGTCATTACCCTCGATAGAGGCTAAAGCATTAATTTATCAAAGAATTCTTCTAACTTCAGAAACTAGTAAGAAATTAGAGTTAATGAAAATTTTAAAAGATATTTTTATCAAAGAAAATATAAGTCTTGCATTTGATGAAGAGCTTAAAAAATTTTTGAAAGAGATGAATCCTGACACTATTCCAGCTAATTTTACTACATTTTATACAGCAAGTTTAAATAGTGAGGAAAAACTAGATAAGAAAATTAAATTTAATAATAAAATAATCCATCAGTCTAAATTGATTAGTTACTTTGGAGGAGAATACTCTAAAAAAGATATAGAAAATGAAGTTGATGAATTGTTAAAAGAAATTAAAAAAGATAAAAAATATTTTGTTTCAAAAAAAGATATTATATTTCTAGAGACACTAAAATCAGATGGAGTTGAAATTTCAAAAAAATATGATGATTTGTATGAGATTATTCAAACTGAAATGCCTGCTGATATTCAAAATATGATCGATAATAATGAAAAAGCCCTAGCTTTATTAAGAATTACTCAGGTAATTGGTGAAGATAAAATTGAAAATATGGACGATGATACTATCTATTTTTTAATTAATACTCTTAATCAATTAAATGTAGATTCAATACGTAATAAAATCTTATTAAAAGTTCTTCCTTTAAAAGTTTAAAAATTATAATAAAATAAATATAATTATGGCGGTTAAAACTATACTAACAGAACCAAACAAAATTCTTAGACAAATTTCTAAGCCAGTAGAAAAAGTTGGCAAGGAAGAACAAAAGTTAATGGATGACATGTTGGATACTATGTATGCTGCTAATGGCATAGGGTTAGCGGCTATACAAATAGGTGTACCAAAGAGAATAATTGTTATGGATATCAGCAAAGATCAAGATAAAAAAGAACCAAGATACTTTGTTAATCCAGTTATAAAAAATAAAGATGAACAAAAAACAACTTATGAAGAAGGCTGTCTTTCAGTTCCAAACCAGTTTGCTGAAATTGATCGACCCAGCCAATGTGAAGTAGAATATTTGGATTATAATGGTGTTCCCCAATTGTTAAAAGCTGAGGGTTTACTTGCTACTTGTATTCAGCATGAAATGGATCATTTAGAGGGAATTTTATTTATTGATTATTTATCAAAATTAAAAAAATCGATGATTATTAAAAAACTATCTAAAGCTAAGTCTGATAGAATAGTTGTTTAATCAATGTCTAAAAAGATAATTTTTATGGGTACGCCAATTTTTGCGGTGCCTATTCTTAAATCTCTTTATCAAAATGGTTATCCAGTATCTGTCGTTTATACACAGCCACCACAAAAATCACAGAGGGGTCAAAAAATCAATAAATCTCCAGTTCAAAATATGGCTGAAACTTTGAATTTAGAATTTAGAACACCAATTTCACTTAAAAATAATGATGAAGAATTTAATTACTTAAAATCTCTTGATGCAGATTTAGCAATTGTAGTTGCTTATGGACAAATAATTCCAAAAGAATTTTTAAGTTTAACAAAAAAAGGTTTTATAAATATCCATGCTTCTATACTCCCAAAATGGAGAGGTGCTGCACCCATACAAAGATCTATCATTAATCTTGATAAAGAAACTGGTATTAGCATAATGAAAATTGCAGAAGAATTAGATACTGGTCCAGTTTGTAATATTTATAAAATTAATATTAGTCATGATGAAAATGCTGAAGAAATTTCAGAAAAATTATCTTTAATTGCAGCAGAAAAAATTGTGGATGATATTGATGAAATCCTAGAGGATAAATCCAAATTTATAGAACAAACCCACTCTGAAGCTACCTACGCCTTAAAAATTAAAAAAGAAGAGGGTAAGTTAGATTGGAATATGCCTGCAAGAAACATTATTGGAAAAATTAATGGATTGTTCCCAGTTCCTGGTGGATGGTTTATTTATAAAGGTGAAAGATATAAAATTTTAAAAGCAGAATTAGCTAGTGGCAGTGGAGCTGTAGGTGAAGTTCTTTCCGATCAGCTCGAAATAGCATGTGGAGATGGTCATTCTATTAAAGTTTTAGAAATTCAAAGACAAGGAAAAAGAGCTCAAAATATTGGAGAATTTACCCTTGGTTCTCAGATAAAAGTTGGTGTGAACTTATCTGATGGTTAGATATCAAATTTTAATTGAGTATGTTGGTACTCTTTATAAAGGCTGGCAAATTCAAAAAAAAGGTAAAACAATTCAAGGATTAATCCAAGAAAATTTATCAAAACTTTTAAAAGAAAATATCACCCTGGTAGGCTCAGGAAGAACTGATGCAGGGGTGCATGCAGAAGAACAATCAGCTCATTTTGATTGTAGTTATAATATTTTAAATTTAGATAAATTTTTAAAATCAATTAATCATTTTTTAAATAGAGAACAAATTGCTATTTTAAAAATAAAAAAAAAGAAATTAGATTTTCACTCAAGATTTTCTGCAAAACAACGAATATACAAATATATAATTTTTAATAGAATTAGTGCACCTGTTATAAATTCTGAGAGGGGATGGCATATTATTAAAAAGCTCGATCTAGATTTAATGAAAAGTGGAGCTAAAAAGCTGATGGGTACAAAAGATTTTTCAACTTTTAGAGCTTCGAGTTGTAATGCTAGAAGCCCTATAAAAACAATGTCCTCTGTTAAAGTAAAATCTATTAAAGATCGAATTGAAATAGAATTTCAATCACAATCTTTTTTACAACAACAAGTAAGATCAATGGTCGGATGTTTAAAATATTTGGGTGAAAAAAAATGGACTTTAAAAAAATTTGAGACAGTTTTAAAATCTAAGCAAAGAAAATTATGTGCACCGCCTGCACCAGCGGCAGGTTTATTCTTAAAAAAAGTTATATATTAATTTTTTTTCTATTACTCATTGCAAACTTTTTGTTAATTCTCCATCTAGACTCAGCTCTTATTATGTAGCCGCAGCAATTTTTAGACCCACATTTGCAAGGAAATTGTTTATAGTTTTCATCATATCCAAAACCATAATCACAAGTTAACTCTTCTCCCTTTTTTATATCTTTTATAGCTTTAACCCAAAGTTTTAATCCCTTACCATCATAATCACAGTTATTATTACAAGAGTGATTAATCAATCTTGCAGTATTCCATGAAAAATCACCATCAAGATCATAGCGCTTGTTGATCGTAAAAAGATAAATAGGTTTATTGTTATCGTATTTACTAGATTCTTCTGTTTGTTTTTTTGTAATTATTTTTCCAATATAATTTATTATTCTAGTACCTTCTTTAATATCTTTAGTGGCATAAAGGCCTCGACCTTTTTTATCAATTTTAGATTTATTGATTTTGTATAATTTCATATAAATTCTTTAGGTGTATAGAGTAATTATTAGTTAAATTCTATTAAAGCATCAACGTGTCTTACGGTGCTATCTTGTAGGGCTTGAAGATCGTATCCACCCTCCAATATTGAAACCACTTTCCCAGCACAGTGTTTTTTTGATAATTCTAGTGTTCTTTTTGTTAAAGTATAAAAATCTTCAGTTTGCAAATATAGTTGAGCTAATGGATCATCTTTATGGGCATCAAAACCCGCAGAAAATAATATAAATTCAGGCTTAAACTGATTAATTTTATTAAGAATGCTTTCATAGGCATTTAAATATTGTTCTGAATTAGTGCCTGCTTCAAGTGGGATATTAAAGATATTATTAAATTTACCTTTTTCACTTTCAGTTCCTGAACCAGGATAATAAGGGTATTGGTGTGTTGATAAGTATAAAACTTTTTCATTATCATGAAATATATTTTGGGTTCCATTTCCATGATGAACATCAAAGTCTATAATAGCTACTTTAGTATACTTATATTTTTCTATTAGGTAGTTAGCGCCAACAGCCACATTGTTATAAATACAAAATCCCATTGCTTTATTTTTTTCCGCATGGTGACCCGGAGGTCTTACAGCGCAAAAAGCATTTTTAAATTCTTTATTTTGTACACCATCTATAGCAGAAATAATTGAACCCACAGCATCTTTGGTTGCATCTTTACTACCAGGAGAAACTATTGTGTCTCCATCGAGAAAGGTAAATCCATTAGTTGGAAAAGATTGATCCACAAAATTTATATAATCCAAGCTATGAGTTTTAACTAATAATGAGCTATCAAAGCTGGATGGTTTTTTCCAAATTAATTGTTTATTGTTAATTTTTTTAAAATTTTCAATTACACTTGTTACACGATCTATTTTTTCAGGATGACCTTCGCCGGTATTATGGTTTTGATAAGTGTCTGAGGTTATCAGTCCTGTTTTCACTTGAAATAATTTTTTAAAATTTGAGAATAAATTAAGGTTAATTTTTTTAAATCTGACACCGAAACTGCCTCATCAACTTTATGCATAGTTTTACCAACTAGGCCAAATTCTAGACACGGAGTAATTTTTCTAATAAATCGTGCATCCGAAGTTCCTCCAGTCGTAGACAATTGTGGTTTTACTTTTGTAATTTTTTTAATCACATCTTGAATCATAAATGTAGTAGAGTTTGGTTTAGTCAAAAAAGCTTCTCCAGAAACACTATATTCAATATTAAATTTGGATTTAGTTTGTTTTGTAATTTTATTAAAAATTTTATTTAGTTTTGTTTTAATTGAGCTTGAAGAATGTTTATTATTAAATCTAATATTGAACGTAGCATTCGCCTCACCTGGAATTACATTATCAGCAGAGTTTTCAATATTAATTTTAGTAATTTCTAAATTAGTAGGTTGAAAATCTTTTGTTCCTTTATCAAACTTTATTGCTTTTAAAGTAGATAAAATTTTTACAAGTATAGTGGATGGATTGTTGGCTCTATGTGGATAAGCAACATGACCTTGAGTACCTATTATTTTTAATCGACCAGTCATACTTCCTCTACGACCTATTTTTATCATTTCTCCTAGCTTGTTAGGGTTAGTTGGTTCTCCAACTAGGCAAAAATTAATTTTTTCTTTTTTTCTTTTTAAATATTCTACAACTTTTTTTGTGCCATTAATTGCAACACCTTCTTCATCACCGGTAATTAAAAGACTTATAGAACCATTAAAATTATTGTTTTTAGTGAAGTTGCTCACAGCAGCTACAAATGCTGCAATAGAGCTTTTCATATCATTAGCTCCACGTCCAATAAGATGTCCTTTTTTAACTATGGGTTTAAATGGATTTACAGTCCAATCTTTAAGATTTCCAGGAGGCACAACATCTAAATGTCCAGCATAACAAAAGTTTAAACCTTTAGTGCCCAATCGTGCATAAAGGTTTTTAACTGGCTTGCTGTTCTTCTCTTTAAATTCTAAAATTTTTGTTTTGAACCCTAACGATTTAAGTGTTTTTTCTAAAAACCTCATCACACCCGCATCAACAGGGGTTACTGTTGGAAATTTGATTAGCTCTTTTGCCAATTCAAGTTCATTGATAGAAGGCATAAACCTATTCTCTTAAAAGATCGTTAATTGAAGTTTTAGATCTTGTTTTTTCGTCAACTTGTTTAATAATTACAGCACAGTAAAGTGACGGTCCTTTGCCATCTTTACTAGGAAGACTTCCTGGAACCACAACAGAATAAGGAGGAATTTTACCATAAATAACTTCTCCCGTATTACGGTGAATAATTTTTGTTGATTGACCAATAAATACACCCATTGATAATACTGAACCTTCACCAACAATTACTCCTTCAACAACTTCTGATCTTGCACCAATAAAACAATTATCTTCAACAATTGTAGGATTTGCTTGCATAGGTTCAAGTACACCACCAATACCAACTCCTCCAGAAAGGTGACAATTTTTTCCAATTTGTGCACATGATCCAACAGTTACCCATGTGTCAACCATAGTACCTTCATCTACATAAGCTCCAATATTTACAAACGATGGCATCAAGACAACATTTTTTCCTATAAAAGATCCATGTCTTACAACACTATTTGGAACCATTCTGAAACCTGCTTTCATATGTTCATCTTTTCCCCAGCCAGCAGTTTTACCTCCAACTTTGTCCCACCAAGTTGCATACGGTCCTGATAATGTTTGCATTTCATTAACTCTAAAACTTAAAAGAATTGCTTTTTTGATCCATTGATGAACAACCCATTCTTTACCACTTTTTTCTGCAACTCTTAATTTGCCAGAATCGACAAGTTTAATCGTTTCTTTAATTGCATCGATGATAGATGGGTCAGATTTATTACTAACTTTTTCTCTATTATCCCAGGCTGTGTTAATTATATTTTCAAATTCATTCATAATAATTTTTAGCTATTTTTTAATATATTAATTTTTTGTAAAAAAGAAGGCAAATTATTAATCTTGTAATCGATGTAAGGCTTATCAGCATCTTTTTTTGCAAAAGGCTCATCATTTTCTAACCAACAAGTTTTCATTCCTAAGTTTTTTGCTTGTTCTAAGTTATGCGCAATATCTTCAATTAAAATTGACTCATCTGGAATAATATTGAATTTTTTTATAAGTTTTTCATAAGGATCTAAATGTGGTTTTGGTACAAAGTCAGCATCAGTTATATCAAAAGCGCCATCAAAAAGACCATCAATGCCCAATTGTTTTGTAATATTTTCAACATGTGCATGTGAGCCATTCGTAAAAATTATTTTTTTTTCTTTAATCTTTATTAACTCTTCTCTTAAAACCTTATCTTTGGGTAACCAACTAATATCAATGTCATGAACAAATTCTAAAAATTCATGAGGATCAATATTGTCGTGATTCATTAGACCAGAAAGGGTGGTGCCATATTCATAAAAATATTTTTTTTGAATTTCTTTTGCCTTTATCAAATCAACATCAAATTTTTTTGATATGAACGAGGACATTTTTTTATCAACTTCTGAAAACACTTTAGTTTGACCACTGTACAAAGTATTATCGAGATCAAAGATCCAATATTTTATTTCAGTTAAATCTTTCATTGTCTAATTAAAGTTCCTGAACCTTTCTCTGATAGAAGCTCAAACAAAATTGAATGATCTTTTCTTCCATCAATTATTACTACACCTTTAACCCCATTACTTGCTACGTCTAAGCAATTATTGATTTTAGGGATCATGCCGCCTGAGATAGTTTCATCGTCTATTAATTCTTTAATAGTCTCACTATTTATTTCTGGAATTAGTTTTTTATTTTTATCAAGTACTCCCTCCACATCACTCATTATAATTAATCTTCTCGCATTAAGCTTTTTAGCTATAAAACCTGCTGCAGTATCTGCATTGATATTATAAGTTTGACCATTCTCATCTAATCCTAAAGGTGCAATAACCGGAACTTGTTTAGTCTCAACGATATTATTGACAATATTTAAATCAATTTTAGTAGGCATACCAACATAGCCTAACTCTTCATTTTCTCTTACAACTCTAATAATATTATTTTCTTTTGAAGTAATCCTTTGCGCCTTACATTCTTTATCTTTTAATGCTTCAACAATTTCTTTGTTAAATTCAATTAAAACTTCTTCAGCAACTTTAATAGTTTTATCATCAGTTACTCTAAGGCCTTTAATAAAGATGCTTTCAACACCTTCCTCTTTTAATTTGTTAGAAATTCTTTTTCCTCCTCCGTGTACAATGACAGGTATGAAACCTAATTTATTTAATATGGCTATATCATCTATGAATATATGAAATAATTTATCATCAACTAAAACACTACCACCACATTTAATGACAATGTATTCATCATTATATTTTTCTAAATACTGTTTAACTTCTGAAATAGAGGGACCATTATCTGGTAGTATTTGGATTAAATCTTCTTCTTTAATGGGCAACATTAAATAGTTTTAACTTTAGTTCTTTTTATAATAAAGATTTGTTGAGCCATAGTTAAAACGTTATTAACTGTCCAGTAAATCACTAGTCCTGCAGGGAAGGGTGCAAGTATTACTGTTAAGAATAACGGAAAAAACATAAATATTTTTGCCTGTATTGGATCAGTTGGTGCTGGGTTTAATTTTTGTTGAATGAACATAGTAACCCCCATAGCAATAGGCCACGCACCAATCATTAAAAATGATGGCACATCATATGGCAACAATCCGAATAAATTAAATAATGAAGTTGGGTCTCGCTCTGACAAATCTTTAACCCATCCATAAAAGGGCATCTGTCTCATTTCGATCGTAACAAATAGCACTTTATATAAAGCAAAGAATACTGGAATTTGAACTAGTATAGGCAAGCAACCAGACATGGGATTAACTTTTTCTTTTTTATATAAACCCATCATTTCTTGTTGCAATTTCATCTTATCACCCTTGTGTAGCTCCTTAAGTCTTGCCATTTCAGGCTGGAGTGCTTTCATTTTCGCCATGCTTCTAAATGAAAAGTTTGCAAGTGGAAAAAATACAAGTCTGATACAGATTGTAATTGCGATAATTGCTAAGCCATAGTTTCCTAAAAGATTGAAAAAATAATCAATTCCAAAAAATAAAGGTTTAGTAATAAAATATAAAAAGCCCCAATCGATAACTAAATCAAATTTATTAATGTTTAAACTTTCAGCATACCCATCAATTACATTAACTCTTTTAGCAGCTACGATAACTTGTATCTCTTCCTGAATAGTTCCATTTGCTGATAATTCTAACGGTTCGGTAGATACAAAATTTGCTCTGTATTTTTTCTTATAATCAAAAGTTGTTTTAAATTCTTTACCTCTTGGGGGGATTAATGATGTTATCCAGTACTTATCGCCAACACCTAACCAGCCATTTTGTGCAGTTTTGCTGAATTTTTTTTCCTGAATATCATCATAATCTTCTTCAATTAATTCGCCATCAAGATCAGCTATTAAGCCTTCATGTAAAATATAAAAATTAGATATTTCAGGAGTTTTGTTTCTTATTATTTGGCCATAAGAGTAAAAGTCATATTTTTTATTAGTAGTATTGATAATTTTTTGGTTAATGGTGAACAAAAATTGATCATCTAAAGATATTTCTTTTTCAAAAATAATACCTTGAGGATTAGTCCACTGTAATTTAATGGGTGTTTGATCGGTTAATTTTCTCCCACTTGCAAGGGTCCAAACCGAGTCAGAATCTGGAATCTGTATATTTTTATCTGTAGTTACAAATCCACTTTCAACTAAATATCCATCTTGAATATTTCGTGGTGCTAAAAGTTTTACTCTTTCATCACTATCAAGACTGATGCGGTAATCTTTAAATGTAAGATCATCTATTGCTGCTCCTTTAAGAGAAATAGAACCGATAACACTATTGTTTTCAAATTGTACTCTATCACTTTCAGCTAATGCTTCCTCTCTTGAGACCTCCACCAAATTTTCATTTTGTTCTAAACTCGGTGCATCAGTGGTTTGTTCAACTTTATTTTGTTCTGCTAAATTTTTTTTAATTGTAGCTGGATCAGGTTGAAAAAAAAGTGAATAGATAATTATAACAGCTGCTGATAATGAAATTGCTGCAATGACGTTTTTTGTATCCATTATTTTTTAATTTTCATTTCTTTGTTAACTGGATCAAATCCCTCTCCACCCCCTAAAAATTTAATTGGGTGACAGGATAAAATTCTTTTTAAGCTGATAAAGGTACCCTTTAACAGGCCATAAGTTTTTAATGCTTCAATACTGTATTCAGAGCAAGTTGGTAAATATCTGCAAGATGGACCAAGGTAAGGACTAATTATTAATTTATATCCTTTAATTAGAACAATTAAAATACGAGTTAAAATATTCATTACCTAATTTTTTCAAAATCCTGAAATAAAGTTTCTTTTATATTTGTATAGTCATTGTTTAACATAGTTGGCTTAGCAATAACAAGGTATGAATAATTAAAATTTACAGATATTTTTTTAACTGCCTCATTAAGAATATTTCTTAATCTTCTTTTAATTTTATTTCTTTTTACAGCATTCCCAATCTTTTTTTTAGTTACAAAGCTTATATTTAATTTTTTATTATCTTTGTTTGCTAAATTACCAAAAAAAATAGTAACAAATTTATTGGATATCTTTTTTTTCTTGAGTAAATTTTTGAAATCTTCGTTATTTGAAAGAGCAAGTATTTTGCTTTTCATTTAATTAACCAGATACTGTTAACGATTTTCTTCCTTTGGCTCTTCTTCTAGCTAAAAGTTTTATTCCACCTTTAGTTTTCATTTTTGCTCTAAAGCCGTGTTTCCTAGCTCTTTTTATATTTGATGGTTGATATGTTCGTTTCATAAAATGTGGTTAAATTTTTAATAAATTTCGCCCTTTATAGTAATTAAATATATAAATAGCAAATAGAAGATTTTGTAATTACTATTGTAATTAATGGAAAAAGCTAAAAAAATTAAATTATTTATTGGTTTATTTTACCTACTCTTGATTTCCATATTTCTATATTTCTTTTTTTCAAAATTTACCCTTCAAGAACTTACTAGTTATGATTTTATAAAAAATAATAGAGACTTCTTTTTTGAATTAAAAAATTCTAATTTAATAATGTTATCTGTTTTGTTTGTTATCTTTTGTGTTGTTTGGACATTGGCAGGTGGATTTGGAGCTCCAATAGTCTTGTTTGGAGGATTTGTGTTTGGCAATTGGTTAGGAACTGCTCTTTTAATATTTGGAATGAGTATTGGTGGGACATTACTTTATATAATTGCAAATTATTTTTTTAAAGATTTAATTCGTGAAAAGTTTCTTAATCGATTTAAAAATTTAGAAATTAAATTTAAAAAATCAGAGTTTATTTATTTACTAGTTTTCAGATTTGTTGGAGGAATTCCATTTGCAATAGCAAATGTTTTACCATGTATCTTTAATGTAAAAATATCTAACTTTTTTTGGGCAACATTTTTAGGAATGATTCCGCAAATTTTTTTAGCAACATCGGTAGCTATGGGGCTCGAGAAGGTTATTCAGCAAAGTATGGAAGCACCCAAAATATTAGATATAATTTTTTCTCCAAATATTTACATCCCACTTATTGCTTTTGGAGTATTAATTATAATAACAATTTTTGTCAGAGAATTATTTTATAAAAAATAATTATGGTGCTCCCACCCTGTACTGACCAGGGAACTAGTCCTTACCAAGGACTTGTTATGCCATTTAACTACAGGAGCAGTTAAGTTCTTTTACTATTTTATTGATAATACAGCATTTTTTTCAAAATATTGCCTTAATTTTTTTGTAAATATGATTTATATACACCTGAGGAAATTTTATGGGCATTCATTACGATTATAAATCTACTAAAGGGAACAAGCTGATGGAGAAGCAAGCTAAAAGAGAAAAAAAGCTTGCTGAAAAAAGAGCTAAGCGTTTAGCTAAAGAAGGTCCGAAAAAAGAAGAACCTAAAGAACAACCGTTAGATGCTTCTAAACCTATAACGTTAGACTTTTTGACAAATCCAAATAAAGAATGACCACTAAAGATAAAAATGAGCGGCTAAGTTTGGCTCTTAGAAAAAATTTAAAAAAAAGAAAACTTTTTCAAAAAAAGATTAAGAAGAAAAATAAATAATGTCAGTTCTTTCAGATAAGTGGATAAGAAAAATGTCCAAGGAGCAAGGTATGATTTCTCCATTTGAAGAAAAGCAAGTCAGAGGAGATAGTATATCTTATGGACTTTCTTCTTTTGGTTACGATGCAAGAGTTGCTGAGGAATTTAAGATATTTACTAATGTTAACTCTGAAATAGTCGACCCAAAAAATTTTAAACCAACAAATTTTGTAACTAAAAATGTATCTGAATGTATCATTCCACCTAATTCATTTGTTCTCGCAAGAACTGTCGAAAAATTTAAAATTCCAGATGATGTTCTGGTTATATGTTTAGGAAAATCCACTTATGCAAGATGTGGAATTATTGTCAATGTAACACCTCTAGAACCAGGCTGGGAAGGCTATGTAACATTAGAGTTTTCTAATACAACACCTCTGCCTGCAAAAATTTATGCAAACGAGGGAGTTGCACAGTTTATTTTCTTAAAAGGAAACGAAAAGCCAGAAGTAACCTATGCTGATCGAAATGGAAAATACATGGGTCAAACTGGGGTAACCTTACCTAAAGTTTAAAAATGCAAAAGCTAGAGGTCTTTGGAGCAAGTCAGCTCAAAGGTCAAATAAAAATTTCTGGTTCTAAAAATGCTTCCTTACCAATTTTAGCAGCCACTTTGTTATCTAATAAAAAAATCCTATTAAGAAATCTTCCATTGGTTCGAGACATAGAAACAATGAAAAACTTATTAGAGTCATTAGGTTCTAAAATTAAATATAAGAATAAAGAACTAATAATTGACAATACAAGACAAACAAAAAAATTTGCATCTTACAGTTTAGTCAAAACTATGCGTGCTGGTATTTTAGTCTTAGGCCCCTTACTTGCTAAATTTGGTTCTGCTAAAGTTTCTCTTCCAGGAGGTTGTGCTATTGGCACTAGACCTGTTGATATTCATTTAAAAGCATTAGCAAGACTAGGTGTAAAATATAAAATTTTAGAAGGCTATGTTCATGCTACTGCTCCAATAGGATTAAAAGGTGCAAAAATTAAATTTCCAAAAATATCAGTAGGAGCAACTGAAAATTTAATTATTGCTGCAAGTTTTGCTAAAGGAATAACAATCTTATCTAATTGTGCCATTGAACCTGAAATAAAAGATTTGGTTAATTTTTTAAACTCTATGGGTTGCAATATTAAATGGACTGCAAAAAGAACTATCAAAATTATTGGAGTAAAAGAAGTAACAGAGACAAATTACTCTGTTATGTTTGATAGAATTGAAGCAGGTACATATTTAATTGCAGGAGCATTAACAGCAGGAAATTTAAGAATACAAAATATTATTCCAAGCATTATTCAAACTGAAATCGATACTTTAAGAAAAATAGGAGCAAAAATTATTATCAAAAAAAATGAAGTTCAAATTATTGGAAATAAAAAAATTAAAAATTTAAATATTAAAACTGCACCTTACCCTGGATTTCCGACAGATTTACAGGCCCAATTAATGGTATTGTTGTGTAAAGCAAATAAAAAATCTCTTATTAAAGAAGATATTTTTGAAAATAGATTTATGCACGTTGCAGAATTAAATCGAATGGGTGCTAAGATTTCAATAAAAGGAAACTTGGCAACAGTAGAAGGATCAACCAACTTTGCATCTGCCGAATTAATGGCTACCGATTTAAGGGCTTCAGTATCTTTAATTTTAGCCGCATTAACAGCAAAAGGAAAATCTGTTATTAATAGAATATATCATCTTGATCGAGGGTATGAAAATATTGAAAAAAAATTAAAAAAAGTTGGTGCTAAAATTAGAAGAGTAAACTGATGGATAAAAAGTATTTTGCAAAAATAATCGCAACTGATAGCGAAGGTTTACAAATGATTTCAGCCTGTTGTGCTGGTGCTAAAGTAAAAGTGGCAGATATCAAGTATCTTCAAAGTAATAAAATTTTTCTGTTATCGTTAGAGCGAACTAAAGTTGAGACTGATAATGAGGATAAAAAAATTAATAGTATTTGTAAATTTGACTTTGTTGATAAAGTAAAATCTAAAAACATCAATCAAAGAGATCAAGATACGATATTAGAGCTAGTTGGAATAGATTATTTAAAGAATAAAGAAGATTATGAAATAAATTTGATTTTTAATAATAATACCCATATTGCTTTAAGTACCGAAACAATTGAAGCAAGACTTGAGGATCAAAACGAGATTGAATCATGAGAGAACTAAATAGCGAAATTAAAAATTTTGACTCAGCTTTAGAAAAATTGTTACTGCAGAGAAAGAAAAAAGTTCAATCAAATTCAGTTTCAGTTTCAGGCATCATTAATGATGTTAAGAAAAATGGTGATAAGGCAGTTTTAAAATACGAGAAAAAATTTAATCAAAATAATATTATTGTTCCAACTGCTAAATCTATTTTAAAATCAATAGCAGGCTTAGATCAGAAGGTAAAAAAAGCGATCGATCTTGCTTATAATAGAATTTATAAATTTCATTCTCTGCAAAAATTTAAAAATATTTCCTACACAGATAATTTACAAAACAAATTAGAGTATAAATATTTACCAATAGATTCAGTTGCTATTTATGTACCTGGTTCTACCGCTTCTTATCCATCAAGTGTTTTAATGAATGCTATTCCTGCAATAGTTGCTGGAGTAAAGAGAATAGTAATGATTAATCCTGGTTTTAAAGGAGTTCAAAATCCAGCGGTATTATATGCGGCTAGAAAATGTAAAATCAAAGAAATTTATTCAATTGGTGGTCCTTCAGCAATTGCAGCCGTTGCCTATGGAACAAAAAAAATTAAAAAAGTCGATAAGATTGTAGGTCCAGGCAACTCATATGTTGCTGCTGCAAAAAAAGAAGTTTTTGGCGATGTAGGGATCGAAGGTATGACTGCAGGACCTTCTGAAGTTACCATTGTTTGTGATAAATTTTCAAATGCGGAATGGGTTGCGAGTGATTTAATTGGTCAAGCAGAACATGATAATCTTGCACAATGTATTTTAATTTCTAAAGATAAAAATTTATTAAATAAAGTTAAGTTAGAAATAACAAAACAATTAAAAGAGATACCAAGAATCTCAATTGCAAAAAAAAGTTTAATGAATAATGGAATTTTGATTTATATAAAATCTGATCAAAAAATAATTGAGGTAGTTAATAGAATTGCTCCTGAACATTTAGAGTTAAATGTAAAAAATTATAAACAATTAGTGTCTAAAATTAAAAATTCAGGCTCTATTTGTTTAGGAAAATATGCGGTAATGGCAATGACTGATTATAATGTTGGATCTAATCACGTATTGCCAACCAATGGCTCTGCAAAATACTCAAGTGGAATAAGCGTTAATGAATTCTACAAAAGAATTTCATACATAAACCTATCAAAAAAGGGTATTGAAACTCTTGGACCATCCGTTATAACTCTTGCAAATTATGAAGGGTTAGCAGGACATGCTCAATCCGTAAAAAAAAGAATTAGGAGAAATTAAATTTGTCAAAACAGGACTTACTGGAATTCAAAGGCAAGGTGACGGACCTACTTCCAAACGCAATGTTTAGAGTTCAACTAGAGAATGGTCATATTGTGACAGCTCACACAGCAGGTAAGTTGAGAAAGAATAGAATTAGAGTGTTACAAGGCGATAATGTAACAATCGAAATGACACCTTACGATCTTACTAAAGGCAGAATCATCTTTAGAGGATAATTTAAGGCTGAGTAGCTCAGGAGTAGAGCAGAGCCCTGAAAAGGCTTGTGTCGGGAGTGCGAATCTCTCCTCAGCCACCACCTTTAATTTTTCATCTTGAAATTACCTAAAAAGAAATTAATTTATTTACATAATAAATAACAAAAGGACTAAGAATAAGATGAGTACATTACAAGGTAAAGTAAAGTGGTTTAACGGTAAAAAAGGTTACGGATTTATCGAAAGAGATGACAAAGAAAAAGATGCATTTGTCCATGCAAGCGCTGTCAAAGCTGCAGGTATGAGATTTTTAAATGAAGGTGATAAACTAGAGTTTACACTAGAAGATGGTCCTAAAGGTCCTTCTGCCGTGAATTTAAAAAAATTAGGCTAATTTATATTTCACAAAATTTATTAAAGGGCGTTTTATCTACAAAATAGATAAACGTCCTTTTTTAATTAAATCTTGAATAATTATAATTTTTGTCTAAAAGACTGCCCATGATTATAAATATTACATATAGAGAGACTTCAAGAAGTACTCATAGAATCTATTTCCATTGCCTGTAGGCAATTATTTATAATTTAATTTTTAATCCACACAAAAATAATATAAAAATAAACAAAGTTTGAATGCCCGCGTAGTATAATGGTCAGTACGGGAGTTTGTGGAACTCTAGGATTTGGTTCAATTCCAAGCGCGGGTACCAAAAATAGATGAATAAAGTAAATAAATTAATCCCTGGATTACCCTCAGGGTTCGAAGATCGATGGAACAAAAAATTACTTCTTAAAAAAAAGCTTCTAAAAGCGATTGAGAATAATTTTATAAAGTTTGGTTTTGATCCTTTAGAAACACCATCCTTCGAAATCAGTGAAAATATTGGATCTTTCTTAGCGGAAGATGAGGCCAATCCTATGTCTGATGTTTTCTCTTTTGCGGATGGGGATGAAAATATTACTTTAAGATACGATCTATCTAGTCCACTAGCTAGGTTTGTGGCACAAAACAATCAACAATTGCCCTCAATTTATAAACGTTATGCAATTCAAAATGTATTTAGAAATGAAAAAGCGGGCAATGCTAGATATCGAGAATTTATGCAAGCAGATTGCGATATTGTTGGCAATGTTAATCCAGCTCAAGCGAATGCTGAACTATGCAATTTAATAGCAAGCACTTTAATTGCTTGTGGTCTTAATAAAGATCAATTTACCATTAATGTTAGTAATCGAAAAATTGTTCAAGGTCTAATTGAAGAACTTAAGATTTCTGAAGAGAAAAAAATTAAAGTCATGCGAGCCATTGATAAGTTAGACAAGCCTGGATTTGGTTTAAAAGGAGTTGAGGATCTTTTAAAAAAAGAAAGAAAAGATGCAAGTGGTGCAATTACTAAAGGGGCAGATTTAAATGATGATCAAGCCTCTCAAATTATTAATTTTTTAAAAGTAAAAGATTTATCAGAATTAAAAAATACCCTTCAAAATCCTTTATCCCAAGAAGGTATAAAAGAAATTGAGCAATTATTAGAAATAGTAAGTTACGGAAACTACGCCAATCAAGTTAAAACAAATTTTACTATAGTTAGAGGCTTAGCCTACTATGATGGTTTTTGTGTTGAAACTGATTTAAATTTTAAAGCAACCAATGCTAAAGGTAAAGAAGTAGACATTGGTAGTGTTTGTTCTGGTGGTCAATACAATAAGCTTATTTCAAGATTTAAAGGAGTAGATATTCCAGGCACAGGTGTCAGTATTGGAGTTGATCGACTGTTGTTTGCAATGATGCAATTAGATCAAGTCAAAATAGATGAACAAAAACCAGTTATTGTCTGTGTTATGGATGATAAATATTTAAAAAACTATTATGAAATTCTAAATACTTTAAGAGATAATAATATTAATTCAGAAATATTTTTAGATAGCAAAAAGAATCTTGGTAAACAATTAACTTATGCAAATAAAAGAGAGTGTCCAGTAGCTGTTATTTGTGGGGATAATGAATTTAAAGATAATACCATAACTCTTAAAAACCTTTTAGGCGTGAAAGGTGAAAATAATCAGAGCACAGTTCCAAAAGAGAATTTAATTGATGAAATCAAAAAATTTATCTGAAAAAATCCTTAAATCGGTTAAATCCAAAGGATTCAAATATATAGAACTACCTTCCGTTATTGAGGCCAATCATATCGTTCAAAGATCGGGTGAAAATTTTAGAAAATTTATATTCTCTTTTACTGACCAAAATGGCAATGAATTGTGCCTTAGGCCTGATTTAACAATTGTATCCTGTCTTCGATATTTAGAAAACAATCTTAAAGGCAAAGAAAAAATATTTTATAGCGGTCAAGCCTACAGAAAATCACAAAATAAAAAAGATTCTATAATAAGAAATCAAATTGGTTTTGAAATCATCGGCTCTAAAGACGAAAAAAATGATGACAAAGAAATTATTAATACTTCTTTAAAATCTCTTCAAAGTTTAAAATACTCATCAGGAATTTTAACCATTGGTAATGTTGAAATATTTAATTTACTTCTGTCAAAGCTAGATATTCCAAAAAGATGGCGATTAAGACTTTCAAGACATTTTTGGAGAGAAAGTTATTTTAATGATCTATTAAAAAGATTAGAGACTAACTCTGATGTTGATCCAACAATCGTTGAAGTAGATAAAAAACGTTATATTCAAATGTTAAAACAGGATCAATCAACTGTTATTGCTGGAAGATCAGTTGGAGAAATCTTAAAAAGATTTAATGATAAAATTAAAGATCCCAGAAGAACCAATAAAGGTCAAAGAGTTTCAAAAATAATTAAAGAATTTTTAAATATTAAGTGTCCAATAAGCCAAGCGGCAAAAAAATTAAATGAATTTTTCAAAAAATATAAAATTAATTTAGTGGTGGATCAAAAGTATTTTCCAATTTCAAATAATAAAGTCTCAAAATTAAATGTTATATTTTCTGCATCTTTTGGTAGACAGCTTGAGTATTATACCGGCATGGTTTTTAGAATAGATATTAAATCTAATTCAAAAAATAAAAATATTATTAGTGGGGGTCGATACGATAAATTAATATTAGATCTAGGTTCGAATAAGCCAGTTGCAGCAGTAGGAGCTGCTTTAAATTTATAATTTTATGAACAGTATAATAAATATAGGTATTCCAAGTAAAGGTAGACTTCGAAAAGATGTTTTAAATATTTTTAAAAAAAAGAAATTAAATTTAATATCTGAAAGAGGAGAAAGAGATCTATTTGCTTCAATAAAAGGTCATAAAAATATTAAAGTAGTCTATTTACATGCGCGAGAAATAGTTCAAAGACTTGGAGATGGTTCATTAGACCTAGGTTTTTCCGGATATGATTTACTTAAAGAAAGTGAAATTAATATTCAAAACAAGATTAGTGTTTTAAAAAAATATGGCTTTGGTAAAGCGACATTAGTCATTGCCATACCAGATGCTTGGCTTGATGTACAAACTATTGCAGATCTTGAGGAAATAGCTTTCCAATTTAAAGATCAAAAGAAAAAAAGACTAAGGGTAGGTACTAAATATCCAAACCTTACCAGAGAATTTTTATTTTCAAAAGGTGTCACTCAATTTCAATTAGTGGATAGTCTAGGGGCCACAGAAACCTATCCTTTTACTGGTTCTGCAGAAATTATAACCGATATTACTTCTACCGGAGAAACTTTAAAAGCCAATAATTTAAGAATATTAAAAGATGGAGAAATTTTAAAATCCGAAGGCTGTATGATGATTTCTAAAAACACACAAAAAAATAAAGAAATTCAAAAATTAGCTAAATTACTTTCTAAGAATTAATTATTAAAAATAAAATAATTTTTTTAAAGGACTTTTAATTTAAAAAGTCTCCTTGTGTCAAAACGAAGCCAAATAATTATTGATTTTATTGTATTTTTATTCAGCAAATTTTTATTTTCAAGCATTATTTGGTTCAAAAATTTTTAATGAAATAATATCTCTAATTAAAATTTTTTTTTAATCTTCTAAAATTTTCAAGAGTTAAATTTTTTATTAAGAATTATTGTGTAATTTGATTAATACTAACTGTAATATTTAAAGTTTATAATAATTTTTTAATGTTTAATTAAGTATAATCACGGTTATAAATAAAACATGAGATTCGAAATAGTTATATTATCTTTAATTTTTTTGGCAGTTTTAGTAGCCTTGTATCTTTTAATAAAGAAATTGCCTAAATCTCAAGATGAAAATAAAGAAGCAGAGGAAATAGCTAACTTAAAATTAGAGATTTCAAACTTAAGAGATACTTTAAATACTACAATCAACACATCACTAGGTGCAATGTCCACTTCATTTAATAATTTATCAACTGGAGTCACTAAAGATATGACTGAAGCTTTAACTAAAGTGGATGAAAAAGTTGGAAGTTTTAATGACCAGGTTAAATTATTAAATCAAAGCCAAGAGGGCATTACTAAAATTCTCGCAGGAGTTAAAAAATATGGAACTTTAGCTGAATTTTCTTTGGATGCTTTAATTAAGGATTTATTGCCAGCATCTCAATATATGACAAATGTAAAAATGAAAGAGGATACCAATGAAAATGTTGAATTTGCTATTCGTCTTCAAGGTGACGTTATGGTTCCAGTAGATTCTCATTTTCCTGTTGAAAAATTTAAAGCAATTACCGATGGTTATGATGCTGATGACAAAAAAGCAGTAGCAGAAGCCAGAACTAAATTGGCCAATGCTTTTAAAGCTAAAGCCAAAAGTGTTAATGAAAAATATATTGTTCCACCAAAAACTACAGATTTTGCAATTGTTTATGCACCAACTGAGAGTTTATACAAAGAGTTAACTGAATATCAAGATCCAAGCACTAAAGAATTATTAACCCAAGAATTAATGAAAAAATATAAAGTTGTAATTTGTGGGCCAAATACTTTATCTGCTTATTTACAATCTTTACATATGGGCTTTCAGTCATTGAAAGTGCAAAAGGGTGCTACAGAAATTTATAATCATTTAAAAACAATTAGCACAAGATTTGCAAAACATTTTGAAAATGTTGTTTTATTAAGAAAAAAATTAGAGGAAGCAATGGGAGTTGTGGATAAATTTGGAACTGATGCAAGATCTATTACAAGAACTTTAGAGAGCATTAAAGATCCTGAGCAGATTGAGAAGGCTGTAGAAACTGATAACGTAGAAAAATTTGTTGAACGAACTAAACAATTTAAAAATTAATTTCTTTTTTTCTTCAATAACGTCTATAAGAAATTACATGAAGTGGAATAATAAATATAATTATCCTAAATCTACTAGGTCAATAATTCATGGTTCAAGACATTATGCAGTTAATCAAGAAAGCCTTCCTTCAGTGACAACTATTTTAAAAGCAACTGAGTCAGAGGAAAAAAAAGCAAAACTTGCTGAATGGAAAGAGAGAGTTGGTTTTAAACAAGCTGAAATAATTAAACAAGAAGCAAGTAGCAGAGGAAGTTCCATGCATGACTACTTAGAAAAATTTTTACTTGGTAAGCTTAATATGGATTTATTAGGCGACAATACCAGGGAGAAGATGATGGCTGATCAAATTATAGAAAATGGTTTAAGAAATAAATTGGAAGAAATTTGGGGATGTGAGGCTACAATATATTATCCTGGAAAATATGCAGGAGCTGCTGACTGTATCGGTGTATATGAAAATAAAGAGACAATAATTGATTTTAAACAAAGTAATAAACCAAAAAAAGATGAATGGATTGAAGATTATTATTTGCAGTGTGCCGCTTATGGTTTGGCCCATAATACTGTTTATGGCTCAAATATTTCTCAAGCGGTTATTTTGCTTTGTACAAAGGACAATATGTTTCAAAGATTTATAATTGATGGTGAAAAATTCAATGATTATCAAAAAAAATTTTTACTAAAAGTTGAACAATTTTATGAACAAAGGAGAATGAATTGAATTACGTAGTTTGGGATATCGAAACTGACTCAGCACAAACTGATTGGGCTACTATTATTGAAATAGGCGCAATTTTATTGGATGAAAATTTTAAAGAAAAAGAGAGATTTTCTGCAAGATGCCGAATGCCACAAGACCGTGTCCCATCCGCCACAGCTTTATGTATTAATAAATCTAATGTTGATTTAATTACTAAGGGAAATTTAAGCCATTATGAAATGTTGGCTCAAGTTGAAAAAAAATTTAGAGAGTGGTCTCCAGCAACTTTTTTGGGTTATTCTAGCATTAATTTTGATGATGAGGTTATTAGAAAAGAATTTTTCAAATCCTTAAGAAAACCTTACTTAACTAACACTGAAGGCAATGTTAGGCATGATGCATTAAATATTGTTAAAGCGGCCTTTGCAATTGATGAAAATATTTTAAAAACTGAATTAAACGATAAAGGCAACAAATCTATGAAGCTCGAGTCTCTCGCTAGACTTAATGGTTTTGAATCATCAGGAGCACACTCAGCTTTATTTGATACAGAATTAACTGTAAAAATTTTAGACTTAATAAGAAAAAAACAGCCCATTCTATGGAGTGAATATTTAAAAACTAGCAGCAAGGTTGTTGCTGAAAATTTAATTAAACAAGAAAATATATTTACTTTGAATGAATATTTTTATGGCAAAAGTTATTTATATTTATGTGCACCATTGCATCCAAATTCTTGTGTTCACCCAATTTATAAATGGGGTCAAGCTGTAGATTTAAAAGTTGATGTAGAAGCAATTCAAAAATTAAATTATGAAGATTTAAATAAGGAAATGAAAAAATCTCCTAAATTTTTAAGAACAATTAAATTTAATAAGGCTCCAATTATTTTAGAAAAAAGCCATGGAATGAAAGTTGAACCCTATAAAAAAATTGATCCAAGTTTAATAAGTAAAAGAGCTGAATTAGTTAAAACTAATGAAAAATTTTCTATAGATATTTGTAATATTTTAAGAGAAGCTGCTGAGGAAAAAATGGAGACTGCTTCCCAAGAAGATTTAGAACCTGAAGAAACAATTTATTCAGGAGGTTTTGAAACTTTTAATAAAGATGTTCCGTTATTTCAGAAGTTTCATACATCAGATTGGAAAGGAAAATTTGCCTTGCTAGATAAATTTAAAGATGATCGTTTAGTAATATTTGGTCATAGTTTAATTTATAATGAAGCTCCTGAAATTTTACCAAAAGACATATATAAAAAAATTAAAAGAAGAATTGCTTCAAGGATATTAAGCACCAATAAAGAAAAATGGTGGACTGTTTCAGCATTTTATTCAGAATGTGACGAAATAAGAGAAAATGATGATAAAATGTTCTCATTCAAAACAGTTGATGAAAAATTGAAGTTTTTAGATGGTATCAATGATTACGTTATGAACTTGGAACAAAAATATTCAGATGCTTAATTTCCTAGATTTTTAGTACCAAGTTATTTGTTAATTAAATAAAAAAACTTCTTTTTCACCATTGAATAATTATTTGAAACAATTATATCAATAATATGCTTATAGACTTTAAAGACGAAGATTTTGACAGTAAAATTAAAAATGAAGATGTATCTGTAATTCAATTCAGTGCAGCTTGGTGTGGCCCATGCAAGGCTTTAAAACCAGTGATGGACAAATTAGCTGATGAGTACAAAGGTAAAGCTGGTTTTTATTATGCTGATATCGAAGATGGTGGCATTAATACTGGTAGTGCAGCAGGCATTAGAGGAGTTCCAACAGTGATTATCTACAAAAAGGGTGTTGAGGTAGATAGAAAAGTAGGTGGCGTTCCTGAAGGTCACATGAAAGAATTTTTAGATAAGAATATCTAATTTAAATTCAAAACTTCACCAGCTAAATACAAAGATCCGGTAATTAATATAATATCATTTTCTTTAACAGAAATTGATTTTATAGCTTCATAAATATTTTCTTTGTACTGAACATTTGGAAAGTTTGTTAATTTGTTCTTTAAATCTATTCCTTTGATTGAATTTGGCTGATTGGTAATATCGATAGTTGTTAAAGAGGAAATATCTTTAAAATATTTCATATAATCTTGATGATCTTTGTTAGCCATCATTCCAAGGATGATATGTTTGTTGCAATTAAGAGTTTGTAAGTGTTCGTTTAAAACTTTTGCACCAAGTGGATTATGAGAACCATCCACAAATAATCGATTATTTTTAGCTAACTCTTTCAATTTGCCAGAAGTTAATTCTTGAAGTCTAGCAATACTATGAATTTTTGTAACTCCAGTTTGTATATGATTTTCTTTGATAGATAAATTTTCTATAACTCTAGCCGTTGCAATAGCACTTGAAACATTTTCTAATTGAAATCCACCATGAATATTGGGTAGGGGAAGTTTTAAACCACCAAACTTATCTTCATAATAAAAGAAACCATTTTCTTTTAATGAGAAGCTATAATCTTCATTAAAGAAAAGTTTTTGAGATTTATTATCTGATATAGTTTTTTTTATACATTCGGTAACTTCTTTTGAGCTTTGTTTTGCAACAATAATAATAGACTTCAGTAATGATGAAGTTTTTTCAAAGATAATTTTTTCTACTGTTTGCTCGTTTTCTGGCAACCAGTCGAGATGATCTAAACCAATCGAAGTTACAATACTTGCTAAATTTTCTTTCAATATATTTGTTGCATCAAATCTATGAAATAAACCAGTTTCAACTAGATTAATATTATCTCTATATTCACTAGCTTTTTTAAAGAAAGCAGCTGTTAGAATTTCAAAAAATGTAATGGGTTGGTTTTCGTTAGCTTCTTCTATTTCTTCAAAAAGATTTGCTAAATTTTCATCGTCTAGTTCTTTATTATTAAAAACAAATCGTTCATTTATTTTTTGAATATGTGGGCTTGTGTAAATATTACATTTAAATTTTGCTTCTTTTAAAATAGCAAATAACACTTGGATTGTTGAATACTTACCATTGGTACCAATAATAGAAATTGCTTTAATTTTATCTTGAGGATTTCCTAGCTTTGTACAAAGATTTTTTACTCGATCTAGAGAAAGGTCTATTTCTTTAGGATGCAGCTTTTGTAAGCGATTGACTATCTTCTGTAGTTTCATGTTCTTCCGAACTTACAGCAGAATTTTGCTTAAGCAATATTGATAATAAGTTACCAATTTTGTCCGTTAAGTCTTTTCGTTCAACAATAATATCTACAAATCCTGTTTTTTCTACGTACTCACTTCTCTGAAATCCTTCAGGCAATTCCTCTTTAACTGTACCTTGAATAACTCTAGCACCTGCAAAAGCAATTAAAGCACCAGGTTCAGCGATGTGGATATCCCCAAGCATTGCGTAAGATGCAGTAATACCTCCAGCAGTAGGGTCTGTAATCAAAACTAAGTAGGGTAAATTGTTTCTTTTAAGTTCATTGATTGCAAGAGTGGTTCTAGTCATCTGCGATAAAGAGATTAACGATTCCATCATTCTCATTCCACCACCTGCACTGATACAAAGAAATGGAGTTTGATTTTCAATTGCATATTGAATGCCATATAAAAAAGCCTCACCTTCAGCAGCAGCCATAGAAGCTCCTAAAAAATCAAAATCAGATGCAACCGCAGTTACTTTAATATTATTAATGTTACCAGAAGCAACCATCATTCCACATTGCATACCTGTTTTTTTTCTAGCACTTTTTAATCGGTCTTTATAAGATTTTTTATCAGTCCAATTTAAGGGATCATCAGCAGGAATAGGGGTCTTAAATATTTCATAATTATTTTTACCAAACAATATATCAAATCTTTGTGTTGGTTTAATTCGATGGTGTTTATTGCAATCTGGGCAAACAAATAAATTATTTTCTAAGTCTTTTTTTAAAATTGGCCCTCTGCAGCATGATGTCCAGTCACTTTTTTCAATATCTTCCTTAGAGGCTCTTTTATTAATAGCAGTTTTAATCTTTTCACCTGCTCTAATTATTTTGGTAATCCAATTCATTTAATTTTATTTTTTAATCTTTTCACAATATTAGTAACATTTGTGACAGGATTTTGTCTCTTTTTAATTGAATTAGATATTTCTTTACATAATGCACTACCAACAACTAATCCGTCCGCTTTTCTCAATGATTTAATTGTTTTTTCAGTAATTCCAAAGCCAATTACGACATTTTTAGATTTATCTATTTGCTTAATTTTACTGTAACGCTCTAAAATTTTTTTAGGGGAAACTTTCAATTTTCCACCTGTTGTTGATAGCATCGAGATATAATAAACCATATCATGTGATGCTTTCATAATTTGCTTTAATCTATGATTTGAGGTGGTTGGTGAAACTAGTTGAATAAAATTAATTCCTTTTTTTTTACACTTATTTGCAAAGTTTGTGTTTTCTGGATAAGGAAGATCTACAACAATTAACCCATCAACATTTGAATTTGAGCATTTCTTTAAAAAATTATTCTCACCATATTGATAGATCATATTATAATAACCCATCATAATAATTGGTTTTGTTGATTTTATTTTTTTAAAATCTTTTACAATTGAAAAAACATCATTAATTTTAATTCCATTTTTAATAGCTCGGTAAGCACTAGTTTGAATTTGTCCTCCATCAGCTATAGGTGTGTTATGAGGAAACCCCAACTCACAAATATCAGCATGATTAGAAATTGATTTTAAAATTTCTAAAGATTTTTTTTTAGAATTATCACCTGCTACCGTGTAAGTTAATAAAGCTGGTCTTTTTTCATTTTTTGCTTTTAAAAATGCTTGATTAATTAATGATGAACTCATTAAATTTTTCCTAATCTTTCTTTTAAGATATCCCTATCTTTTTTTGCATCTCCACAGGAATTGACAATGATAATTG
>ERZ887849.722-NODE-722-length-34399-cov-9.524313_pt1 | contig 34399 bp, 33 predicted proteins | sample MGYA00521267_ERZ887849 | MGnify/ENA primary metagenome ERZ887849 (study PRJEB32303, sample SAMEA104408601) | aquatic metagenome | biome: Brackish water; feature: Pelagic; material: water | place: Baltic Sea | collected 2014-06-06T16:11:00 | depth 2,863 m ... | reverse complement strand
GAGACGCATTAGGGTGTCTTAAAGATCAAGGTCCCGTTGGTTCCACCAAAACCGAAACTATTGGATAAGGCGACGGACAGTTTTGCTTGGCGCGCTTCATTTGGCACGTAATCCAAACGACACCCATCCCCTGGCGCCTCCAAATTGATCGTGGGTGGCAAGACTTGATCGCGCAGTGCAAGAACAGAAAAACAGGCTTCCAATGCACCTGCGGCACCCAACGCATGACCGGTCATCGACTTCGTTGAACTGACTGCCACGCGACCTGCGTGGTCACCCATTAAGCTCTCAATGGCTTGTGACTCGGCAACGTCACCCAGTGGCGTGGAGGTGCCATGCGCATTGATGTAATCCACCTGATCTGGACGCAATCCCGCATCACGCAGTGCATTCGCCATCGCGGCACGTGCGCCACGTCCGTCTTCGACAGGTGCGGTCATGTGATGCGCGTCATCACTCATCCCAAAACCAACGAGCTCTGCAAGTATCGGCGCCCCTCTCGCAACCGCCGTGTCATAGGCCTCAAGGACCATACAGGCAGCCCCGTCAGCCAAGACAAAACCATCGCGGTCTTTATCCCAAGGCCGACTCGCTGCGGTCGGATCGTCATTTCGGGTTGAGAGTGCTCGTGCGGCCGAAAATCCTGCAATACCCAGCGGGGTCGAGGCTTTTTCAGCCCCCCCTGCAACCACCACATCGCAATCGCCATAGGCAATCATCCGAGCACCAAAACCGATGCAATGAGTCGATGTCGTGCACGCTGTGGTAATGGCAATATTCGGGCCTTGAAAGCCATATTTAATCGCGAGATTGCCAGCGATCATGTTGATAATGGATCCTGGCACAAAGAAGGGAGACACTTTTTTAGGTCCCTGGTTGTACAACAATAAGGTGGTATTTTCAATCAGGGTTAAGCCACCAATCCCAGATCCAATTGACACACCAATCCGAGTTGGATCGACGACATCGACCGATAACCCAGCCGCTTCGACAGCCTGAATGGCGGCAACCATGCCATATTGAATAAAGGGATCCATTCGGCGCGCGTCTTTTGCCGCCATATACTGATCTAGTTCGAACGCAGCCACCAATCCTGCAAAACGCGTGGGATAGTCGCCAGTATCAAACTCAGTGATCGCGGAAATCCCGCTGCGACCTGCTAAAATCGCATCCCATGACGACGCCACAGTGGCCCCACATGGACTCAACATACCAAGACCTGTGATCACAACACGACGCTTTGTCATTTCCTGCCCTTCGATTGTTCAGCTACAACAAAAAGCCGCGACAGACGCGGCTTCATGCATTCAACACGTCTAAGGCGATCCCTTACAGGTGCGCTTCGATATACGCGATGGCTTGTTGTACCGTGGTGATCTTCTCAGCTTCTTCGTCAGGGATTTCGGTTTCGAATTCCTCCTCAAGCGCCATCACCAACTCGACCGTGTCAAGAGAGTCAGCACCCAGGTCATTGACAAAAGAGGACTCAGTCGTCACTTCTTCTTCTTTAACGCCAAGTTGCTCACACACAATTTTCTTGACGCGTTCTTCGATATTACTCATCGCTTTGAATTCTCCTAAAGATGTCGTGCCACGCTACGACGTGGCGCCATTATTACCGATGAGGAAAAGATTACAACCTCTCCCACATCCGACTTAGGCCATATACATGCCGCCGTTCACGTGTAACGTTGTTCCAGTGATGTAACTTGCACCATCGCTGGCAAGAAATGCCACCGCATGCGCAACCTCATCGGCCGAACCAAGACGTCCAAGTGGAACCTGAGTGAGCAAGGCTTCCTTTTGCGATTCAGGAAGCACATGTGTCATATCTGTTTCTATAAACCCTGGGGCCACTGAATTCACTGTAATCGCGCGCGATCCAAACTCACGCGCGAGTGCACGAGTCATACCCTCAAGGCCTGCTTTAGCGGCCGCATAGTTGACTTGGCCTGCATTTCCCATGGACCCCACGACCGAGCTGATATTAATGATCCGACCGGTTCGCGCCTTCGTCATCGGACGAATAAACGCAGAGACCACGGTAAATACGCCACTTAGATTGGTATCGATCACCTGCCCCCAGTCGTCTGCTTTCATACGCAGCATCAGGGTATCTTTGGTAATCCCAGCGTTATTCACCAGCACCAGAGGACTCTTGTTATCTCCCGCCAACTGTTCGGCGAGTGTCGCTACCGCATCCGAATCTGTGACATTTAGGATGCGTCCTTCACCTTGCTCACCCAAGCGGGCTGAAATCGCGTTGGCGCCGTCTGCAGACGTTGCCGTACCAATCACATAATGACCATCAGCCGCTAAACGATCTGCGATCGCTCGACCAATTCCCCGGCTCGCGCCGGTCACTAGTGCAATGCTCATGCACCCTCCTTCAATTGTTCGAGCGCAACTTGGAATGCGGCCGCTTGACCTGTCGGCCAACACTGCATCGCTGGATCAATTCGTTTCACCAGCCCAGAGAGCACAGCACCTGGACCAAACTCCACCGCATGCATTAAGCCACTTGCGATCAGTCCCTGAACTGTTTCTGTCCAGCGCACAGGTGAATATGTTTGTGAGAGCACTTGTGAGCGAATCTGCTCTGGATCGGTCTCTGGCTGCAAACTAACATTTTGGACGACAGGGACCTGTGGCGCTGCCAATGGGATCGTCGCCAAGACCTCGGCCAATCGCTCAGCCGCGGGGCGCATCAACGCGCAGTGAAAGGGCGCGCTCACAGGAAGTGGCAGTGCACGCTTTGCACCCAAGGCTTTTAGTCGCGGTAATGCCGTTGCAACGGCATCCGCATGGCCAGCAATCACAAGTTGGCCTGGCGCATTGTAATTCACCGCCTCAATGACTCGGCCGCTCTCGGCAGCCACCTGTGCAAGGGCCTCCTCGATTATCAGATCATCAAGACCAATCACTGCAGCCATCGCACCGGTACCCGCCGGAACTGCCGCTTGCATGAATTGTCCTCGTGCACGAACCACACGGACTGCATCTGCCAGCGTCAGGCTACCGGCACAGGTTAATGCGGTGTATTCACCAAGGCTATGACCGGCCATGACCCGAGGCATCGGACCATTCGCAGCTCGCCAGGCGCGCCACACGGCCACGCCCGCGGTCAGGATCAGCGGCTGGGTCACTTCAGTTTGAGAAAGTGCCTCTGCAGGACCACTTTGGGCGAGCGCCCAAAGATCATAGCCAAGGGCCTCTGAGGCCTCACTGAACGTCGCATCAATCTCGGCATACAAAGGCGCTAGGTCGGCAAGCATCCCAACCGTCTGAGAGCCTTGCCCTGGAAAAAAGGCCGCATATGCCATGAGACTTATGCGTCGTCTTCTGTCGACTCGTCTTGACGTGTCACCAAAACCTGGCGACCACGATAGAATCCGTCTGGACTGATATGATGGCGACGATGTACTTCGCCAGTCATCGCGTCCGTGGAGAGTGTCGGACCAGTTAATGCATCGTGTGAACGACGCATGTCTCGGCGTGATCTGGATTTTTTGTTCTGCTGAACGGCCATGGTTATTCCCCTTTGGGTCCCTGTTCGGTCTTCAATGCACTGAGCACCCCAAAGGGGCTCACCCGCGCCGGCGCCGATTCTGGCTCCGGGTCTGATGTCCATCCGGTGTCGCACATGTCATGCATTGGCATGATTGGCACCAGTAACAACAATTCATCTTCAATCGCTTGACGCAGCCACAATTCGCCGTCATCGAGCACAATGGGATCGAGCTCTCGATCCAGCTGCCCAGCCGCTTTTTCATTACGCGCCAAGCCCCATCGAATGTCGCCTGACAGCACGACATCCACTGGCTGCAAACACCGCTGACAGGTTAGGCGCACCTCACACTGCAGGGTACCGCGCACGACCTGGGGTCCAAATGGATCCCGACTGCCTTGTAACTCAGCAGTCCCTCCGGGCAAGAGGGTCGCGATTTCAGCCAACCTCTTGTAATGTGCTGGGTCTAGAGCGCCAGCCAACCGCTCCCCCGCATCCACGAAGCGTACCGCACTTACTCGCTCAGGAATGGGCTCGGAAAACATAGGCGCCGAATTCTAGTGAGAGCCCGCAAGACTGTCAAAGGAAATCATCGCATTGCGCACATCCAATCGACACCTACTCGCCACCGAGAGTCCCTATAAAATCAATCTGTTTACACGATTAGGCGTGCCCTTTCACGCAATCGCCGCCCACCTGGATGAAAGCCCTCTTGCACATGAAGATGCCGAGTCCACCGCGCGGCGCCTTGCCCTGGCCAAAGCATCTCACCTTCAATCCAGCCATCCTCACGACTGGATTTGGGGAAGCGATCAGGTGTGTCTTGGCCCAAATGGTCCATTGGGTAAGCCTGGGGACCCTGAGCGAGCCATCGCAATGCTGCAGACATTATCTGGCCAGCAGGCACTGTTTTTGACTGCAGTGGCTTTGGTGGGGCCCAATGGATATCAGCGCATTCATTGTGAACAAGTGACTGTCCAATTTCGATCCTTAAGCAAGCCGGAAATCGAACGATATATTGCCATTGAACGTCCGCTGGACACGGCAGGGGCCTTCAAGGTGGAATGCTTAGGCATCTCGCTCTTTGACTCCGTGACCAGCCGAGACCCGACTGCCCTGGAGGGACTTCCGTTAATCACAATCAGTCAATGGTGCCGGGACCTCGGTCTCCAAGTCCCATAGACGCTAGCGAGTGAAGGGCTGACCCACAGCCTGAAGCCACTGGCTGAGACCAACAGAAATACCCACACCGATCTGCCGCGTGACTTGCTGCCAGAGCGGCTCATCGGCGACATAGTAGACGCGCTCTGCAGCGCCAATAAGATCGCGAGCAACTTCATCAGGACCGGCCAAAGAATCAATCAGACCAAGACCCAGCGCGGTCTCTCCGTTCCAAATCCGGCCATCGAAGACGTCTTCACTGCGCAGACGGTCGCCTCGACCCTCTTTTACTCGAGCAATGAATTGCTGATGAGTCTGGTTTAGAATTGTTTGCAGGTGCGCACGATCTTCCATCGACTCCGGCGAAAATGGATCCAACATGGCCTTACTGTCACCCGCCGTGATCACCCGACGATCAACGCCCAACTTATCCATTAATCCAGCGAACCCAAATCCGGACGAGACAACACCAATGGAGCCCACAATCGACGCCGGTGCCGCATGAATTGAATCTGCGGCCGCAGCGATATAATACGCACCGCTCGCCCCAATATCCCCGATCACCGCATGCACAGGCTTACCCGGATAATCCGCCTTCAATCGCATCAGTGCGCGATACACATACTCCGATTGCACTGGACTCCCACCCGGCGAATTAATCTCCAACATGACACCTCGGGCGTTTGGTGCTGAAAAGGCCTCTTCAAGATTTAAAATCACGTCATGGGCATTGGTGACTTCATCAGCAGCAATGAGCCCATCGATGGGTACCACGGCGGTGTGAGGAGTCCCGATGAAATCCGGCGTCACAGATTCATTCCGGAACACCCAGACCGACAGCCCAATAATGTAACCAAGCGTGAGCATCTTGAAGAAAATGCCCCATCTGCGCGCGCGACGCTGCTCTCTTGTTGACTCCGTCAAAACCCGCTCAAGGGTCGTCCACAGACGCTCCGTCTCCGCATTTGGCGGCGGAGGCGGCGGTGCGGGAATCGACGCTTGCGATTCAGTCCAAGGGTCATTTGACATGGGTCATCCTTAAAAAATGTCGGGATCCAGTCCAGCTGCGACCAACAATACCGCCATGTGCGACGGTATCGGCGCGAGGACCGTCACCGCATGTCCGGAGGCAGCAATCAGGCCAATCGATCGCGCATGAAGACACAATGTCGTGACCTGTCGGGACTTCCATGCGGCCTGGCTCGCTTCAGACTGATACTTTAAATCTGCCAACACTGGATGTTTCTGGAAAGCACAGTGTACGCGAATCTGGTGGGTTCGACCGGTCACAGGCTCCGCTTCAAGCAAGGTTGCATCTGGCAAGCTTGCCAATACCTTAAATCGGGTCGTCGAGGGCTTTCCATCTTGCGCCACCTCAACCCGTCGCTCACCACTGCGCTCGTATTTCGCCAACGGTGCATTCATTTCGGTGACATACGATGGCCACCGCCCCTCAACAATGACAAGATAGCGTTTCTGCAGCTCAGCGTGCTGCTCGCGGAGTGATTTGTGTAACCGCCGGAGCGCCGATGGGCGACGCGCAATCACCAGACACCCAGAGGTTTCCCGATCGAGGCGGTGCACCAGCTCTAAGAAACGCTCATCCGGGCGCGCCAATCGTAACTGCTCGATTAATCCCGTCGCCAACCCAGAGCCGCCATGGACAGCAAGACCGCTGGGTTTGTTCAGAACAAACACATCCTCATCCTCGTACAACAGCGCATCACGCAATTGCAGCTGCATCCGGGAGTTGCTGCGCGGCTGTGCAGGACGATCAAGCACCACAGGAGGAATTCGTACGATATCGCCTGCCTGCAGACGACTCTCGGGCTTGCAGCGACCCTTGTTGATGCGCACCTCTCCAGTTCGGATCATCCGATAAATCCGACTTTTCGGAACACCCTTCAACAATGCGGATAAAAAATTATCCAGTCGTTGGCCTTCGCGGCTGTCATCTATGGTGAGCCACTGCACCTGCAATGCGTCCATCCGGACCCTCTTCTGTGTTGCATTGCCGAAACAGCAATCCGCTGGTATGCTCCAGACCATCTCGGGTTGAGTCAAGACTCCCCGCGACAAGACACCTTCTGCGCGGTTCGCAGAAGATGAAAGTATGATCCCGCCCGATCTCGGCGGGCCAGCGAAGCTGGGACAAGCACATTGATTGTAAGCGGAAGTTCCGCTTGAGAAGAAATTCAGGGCTCCCGAAGTGACAGTCGGTTGAGCCTGCCAAAACGTGTGATTTGTCGCCTTGGTTTTCCGACCGAGGCCTCGGTTAGTGTATCTAGCCCTCCGGATCGTGGCATCTGACCATTGAAGGTTGCCACTACATGAAGCGTATATTAATTAATGCATTACAGGCGGAAGAGATCCGCGTTGCGATGGTCGACGGACAGCGTCTGTATGATCTCGATATTGAGTCCTCCGACCGCGAGCAGAAAAAAGGGAATATCTACCGGGCACGTATCTCCCGGATCGAACCCAGTCTTGAAGCCGCATTTATCGATTTCGGTTCGGAGCGGCATGGCTTTTTGCCGCTGAAAGAAATCTCCCCCGAATATTTCTATGACGCCCCTAAAGAAAACGAACGTATTCGGATCGACAAGGTCTTAAAAGAAGGCCAAGAACTGATTATTCAAGTCGAAAAGGAAGAGCGTGGAACAAAGGGCGCTGCCCTCACGACTTACATTTCGTTAGCGGGCCGCTACATGGTTTTGATGCCGAATAATCCAGATGCAGGTGGGATTTCGCGCCGTATTGAAGGTGAGGATCGCTCAGAACTCAGAGAAAAACTGCAATCGCTTAAGATCACTCCGGGTGCTGGCATCATCATTCGAACAGCCGGCGTCGGACGATCATTGGAAGAATTGCAATGGGATCTGGATTATTTAGACACCACCTGGCAAGCCATCCGTAAGGGAGCGCTCAGTGGTGTCGCTCCATTCCTGATTTTCCAAGAATCCAACGTGATTGTTCGCGCGATTCGAGATCATCTGCGTTCCGATATCGGCGAGGTGCTGGTCGACTCAGAAGAGACCTTCAAGAAGGCCCTTGATTTGATTCAGCAAGTCATGCCCTCCTTCGCGACCAAGTTAAAACACTATAACGATGAAACTCCTCTGTTTAATCGGTACCAGATTGAGGGGCAAATCGAGTCCGCTTTCCAACGGGAAGTGCGACTCCCATCCGGTGGCGCGATCGTGATTGATCCGACCGAAGCTCTCGTCTCCATCGATATCAACTCAGCGCGTGCCACCAAGGGTGGGGATATTGAAGAGACTGCGCTACAGACCAACCTTGAGGCGGCTGATGAAATCGCCCGCCAACTCAGATTGCGCGACATGGGCGGACTGGTTGTCATCGACTTTATCGACATGTCTGCCAACAAAAATCAGAAGGCGGTCGAAAACCGACTGAAAGATGCCCTGAAATCTGATCGGGCCCGAGTCCAAATTGGACGTATTTCTCGATTTGGGCTTCTTGAAATGAGTCGCCAACGCATCCGTCCATCGCTTGGAGAAACCAGCGGTGTGGTCTGCCCACGGTGTCATGGCCAAGGGAGTATTCGTGATGTGCAGTCACTGTCACTGCAGATTTTGAGATTATTAGAAGACGAAGCCGTCAAAGATAAGACGGGTGAAGTGCGTGCCCAAGTGCCCGTCTCTGTCGCCACCTTCCTTCTGAATGAAAAACGCCAGCAAATCGAGTCGATTCAAGCGCGCCATCGGGTACGAATCTTGATTCTCCCGAACCCAAACATGGAAACGCCAAATTACGATCTTCAGCGCCTTCGCGATGACGATCCGCAGGTTTCAACGCTGGAGCTGTCAATCGATATTCAATCACAGACCCCTGCCCCTGAACCTGAGTTGGTTCGCCAACGACAAGTGCAGGTGCGTGAGCAAGCATTGGTGACCGATATTCAACCAAAGACCCCGGCACCTGTCCGTGCAGAGCCTGAACCGACGATTGCGGTTGCGCCCACGCCGTTGCAGGAGCGTGATGACACCCGTGCTGCAGTCGGACGAAAGCCGCGACCCACGTCGGAACGACGCCGACGCGAACCCACCCGAAAACTCTCGATCCTGTCGCGGATTATTGGACTCTTTACCGGACAACCGAGCGATGTCAGCTCAGCCGATACGACAAAAGTATCTGCCGACATGCGTCAGGAGCGTGGTGAACGTGATGACCGCCGTGGTCGTCGCAGACGTCCCGCTGATGCTCGCCCCAATGCGCCGAGGGTGGTTGCCGAGGAGGCCGTGACGCTTGATTCACTCCCGAAAGATCCAACCGCCTCAGAGTCCAACGAAGAACGTCCCGGCCGTCGTCGCCGCCGTCGTCGCAATCGGACCGGCCGTGACAACGATGCTGACCAGCCAGTCACCTTGGACGATGCGATCGATGAGATCTCGGATATCGAGGTCGTCATGACTCCAGCAGTCGTGGATCCTGCGCAACAAGCCTTGATTGACGCGCATCGGGAACCCTTAACGCCCCGTCCTAAGCGCGCTGAGCGATTTGCGCGCGGTGAATCGGCAATTGCTGACCAACAAGCAAAGCTCGAAGAACATAGCATGACCTCTGGAGAAGAAACCTTAAACGATCAGCCAGTGCTCAATGAGGGCATGATCAGTGACGATAAGCCAAAGCGCTCCAGACGCAGTCGTCGTGGATCACGGCGGCGCAGTGAAGAGTCAGGCATTGTGGATCAAGCAAACAGCTTGACTGCGGGCGACGACTTGGATCGCGACGAGATCGAACCGACAGCGGTTGAAGCAACCACCCAGGCAGCGACAGGCCCATCAGTCGACGTGATCAGCGTAGCGGGATCACCCGAATCCCCTGAGGACGCACTGCTGGACCAGCCAGATATGCCACAGCGAACCGCAGAGGTTCTTGGCGCGCCCACAGGAGAGCCTGCTCCAGCGAAACGTGCACGCCGTGGCCGTGCTCGCAAGCCCAAGGGGACCGATGACACCGCGTTGCAAGCGATATCGACACTGGATGCCAACGACGAAAGCTCGCCCGTAACCATTGCGGTCGAGACACAGGCCGAGGTGACCGTCCCAACCGAAGACTCGCCGGTACCAACCACAGCCGCAGATCTCTCACCCGCTCCCGCGCGTCGGGGCCGTGGTCGAAAACCAAAGGCGACAGACGATGCGGATGCTCCGATGCAGCCGGACCTGGATCATGTCGCCCTTTTAGAGGGTGGTGGCTCAGCGCCAGAAATAGAAGCGGACTCCAGTGCGCCTGAGATGGTGGAGACACCCGATCAATCGACATCGATCGATGCTGATGACGAGGCAATTGCAGTTCCAGTTGCATCGGCAACACCAGACCCCGAGACGGTGATCGGATCTGACCCAATCGCACCAAAAGCGCGCAGCCGACGAGGCCGTGGGCGAGTGACACCTGCACCCACAGCAAGTGTGATTCCCAGTGTCTCAGACGTGAAAGCGGCCCTGCTTGAAGACGCACCGTCTACTCCGATTGAGACGACCGCAACGCCGGTCAAGAAAGGTCGCGGTCGTGGACGTCCAAAAGCGGCACCGGCGCTATCAGCGAAGACACCTGATTCCACTGAGACGATTTAATCAGGTGATGCGGTGAGCCCACAGCGACTGTGGGCTCACCCTCAGATCAGCGAGCCACCCACTTGAGTTGGCTCCACGTCCAAGTGGATGTGATAGCGTGCCTTAATCTCAGACCGGACTTGCTTGACCAGCGTTCGCAGGTCTGCCAGTACCGGTTCGCCATTGTTGACCAGCACCAGTGCTTGATCAGCATGAACGCCGACACTTCCGATCCAACGACCCCGCCACCCGGCTTGATCGATCAAAAAACCAGCCGCAATTTTGACCCCATCTTGATCCGGAAAATGCGGTAAGTCAGGATGACGCTTCAATAGTGCGTCTCGCTGAGCAACCGAAACCACTGGATTCTTAAAAAAACTTCCCACATTCGGGATCACTTGAGGGTCTGGGAGCTTCGACTGACGGATCGCAATCACCGCATGGGCGATATCCAAGGGGTTCTGAAGATCGCCACCAGCTGCCGATACCGCATCACGAATCGCTCCATAGTCCACTGAGGTGCGTGCCCGGCGATGCAAGGTGAGATGCACTTCAAGAATGCAATATCGGGTGGAATCTCGCTTGAACAGGGAATCTCGATAGGCAAACGCACAGTCGTCGTTGGTCAACATGACCTGCTGCTGGCGTACAAAATCCCATGCCAATACAGCCGTGCACACGGAGGAGAGCTCAACGCCATAGGCCCCGATATTTTGAATGGGTGCAGCACCCACCCACCCAGGAATGAGAGCCAAATTCTCGAGACCGTACCAACCGGATGCCAGCGTATCCATCACCAACTGATGCCACAGTACTCCGGCACCAACCCGCAGCCTGACCTCGTCCTGAACGGTCTCAGCATGGCAATGCATCAGCCGAGGACGAATCACCGTTCCCAAAAATGTTGGATCCAACTGGATCCAGTTACTTCCACCCGCCAACACCAGAGCAGGCGCATCGATGTCCTGTAGCTGTGTTGCCGCAGTCTCTAGCGATGCGAGTTCAATCACCGTAGCCGCTTGAAACGGCAAACGAAAGGTCGTTTGTGCCGTCAAATCAATCATGCACGACCATTTAAATGCGCGCGGACGCGTTCCAAATCCGCCTGGGTATCCACCCCAGGTGGAATATCACACTCTGTCACCGCGACCTGAATCCATTCACCATGCTCCAGCGCGCGCAACTGCTCGAGATGCTCGACCTGTTCCAGTAGTGTGGGCTGCCAGTCATGAAATCGCTTTAAAAACCCTGCGCGATAGCCGTACAGACCAATGTGTCGATAGGTCAAGGGAGTTGGTTGGTCCGGAAAGCCAGCCGGGATTGCGGCCCGCGAAAAATACAAGGCGCGTCCATGCCGATCGAAAACGACCTTAACATGATTGGGGTTGTGACGATCCTCAGATGCAGTAAAGGGTTCACACAAGGTCGCCATCCCAGCATTTGGCTGCGTCTGCAGCAGTCCCGCCACCTGCGCGATTGCGCGAGGTGGTAATAAGGGCTCATCGCCTTGCACATTCACAACAATCGTTTGGTCATGCAAGTTCAGCTTTTGTGCCACCTCGGCCAATCGGTCCGTCCCAGTGGCGTGCTGGCCAGATGTCATCACCACTTCACCACCAAATCCATGGACCGCATCAGCGATCTCTGCATGGTCAGTGGCGACCACAACACGCGAGGCAGTCGATGCAATCGCACGAGTCCACACATGCTGAATCATTGGCCAACCTGCAATCTCCATCAAGGGTTTTCCGGGTAGACGGGTTGATCCAAATCGCGCTGGGATGACGACCCAATAGGTCATGGACGATCCAACCGCTCATCGGTTGTCAGGGTCCGTGCTTCATCCGCGAGCATGACTGGAATGTCATCGCGAATGGGGAATGCCAAACCATCCGCACGACACCAAATCTCTCGGTCCACTTCACGAATATCAACCTCCCCCTTACACAGGGGGCAAACCAATAAGGCCTTCAATGCCGGTGCCAAACTCATGTTGTACTCCACTGTTGTAACTGTGCGATTACCCACGCATTCAATGCTGCCTGTTCGGTCTCGAGTGCCACGACCCAGATCGGTGAAGGACTCAAGTGTACCAACTTCACCGCATCCTTTTCTGTCGTAATCAAAGGCTCGCCGAGCAGTGCAACATCATCTTCGGTATAGGCATGGTGATCGGAAAACACATGCTCGGTAATCAATAATCCAGCATCTTGTAATCCATCAAAGAACACTTTGGGATTAGCGATTCCTGCCACTGCTTGAAATGTTTGCCCCGAAAAATGGGTGAGTGGCCAGCGTGTGTCAGGCTGATCAGAGCGATATACAGCCAAGGATCCATTAAGGGATTGAAACACCGGCTGCTGGATCGACACACCCATGTGCACCAAAGCAGCCTCAGCATCGTCAGTGTGCCGAACAACCACAGCATCGTAGTCATTCACCACATCGAGCGGTTCACGTAACGGACCAAAAGGTAACACCTGCCCATTCCCAACTCCTTGCGTAGCACTGAAGACGCAGATACTCAAATCCCGACCGAGGCCCTCGTGTTGGAGACCATCGTCACAGACAACGACATCAACGGAATGGTCATGAATCACACGATGCACTGCATCGCGACGCCGAGCCCCAACGATCAAAGGCACACCGCACTGCGCTGCCAGCATCACAGGCTCATCACCGACCTCAACTGGATCACTGTATGGGGTCACAGCCCGAGTCCCAGTTCGGCCAGAACGACCATAGCCGCGACTTACAATGCCGGGACTGAACCCTGCTGCACGAAGGGCTGTCACTAAATTCGCGACAACGGGCGTTTTGCCGGTGCCACCCAACACAATATTGCCAATGACCACCACAGGCACTTGCGAGGTGTCCATAGTGGTCCGCGCAATACGACGATGCTTGGCACGCATCCATCGCGCAATGAACGGACCCAGACATCGCGCCAAAAGGCCAGGTGGTCGTATCCACCATCTCGGCCAACCACCTGAAGGAAGACTGAACGCCGTGATCACCATCTCACTCCTTGTAAACCGGTGCAGGATAGCGTGATTTTCAGTATCTTTAGCACCCAATCAACAAAAGGAATGGGTGTGTCAATTGAAGGCTGGGCTGAAGCCCCTCCAGCCGTGCCGCTTACACCATGGAAGCGTTTGCTTGGCCAATTGGATTTTTGGCTGGTAGATCACGGCTTTTTACGGGCGCTCTACGCCAATCGATTCGCGCTGGACGGTCCGTTTTACCGTAGCAATCAACCGAGTCAACAACAGATTCGCTGGCTCGCGGAGCATGTCGGCATCAAAACCATCATTAACCTTCGGGGCTACAATCCCACCCAAGGGCGTTATCAACTCGAAGCAGAGGCTTGCGAAGCTTGGGAGATTGCCCTGATCAATACGCGCGTGCACTCGCGAGGCTTACCGACAGCCCGCCAGATCAATCTGCTGAAAGATCTGATTGACCACATGAGGCTACCCGCCTTGGCCCATTGTAAATCGGGCGCGGATCGTGCCGGTTTCTTTGCGGTGCTGTATTGTCACTTCCGACTTGGACAGCCCATCGCCGAAGCAGCCCGGCAACTGCACTGGCGCTATGGGCATTTCAAGAGTGCGAAGACAGGGATCCTAGATCACTTCTTTGAGACCTATTTGGTCGCCGCACAATCCGCCCAAAATCAAGGTGAGACGCTCGCATTCATCGATTGGGTCAATACCGCCTATGATCGTGAGGCGATGGAGCAGAACTTTAAACCTCGCGGATTTGCAAATTTTTGGGTGGACTGGATCCTTCGGCGCGAATGAAAAAAGACATGTCCACATACGTGCGTTTGGTCAAAGAGGCCATTCCTTATTGGCGGATCGCAGCAGTCGCAATGCTCGCCATGACCGTCACCGCAGGGCTTGAGCCGATTTTACCAGCCCTCATGGCCCGACTCATCGATGAGTCGTTGATCGCACAGGATCCTGATGCCTTATTAACGATTCCATTTTTAATCGTGGGTGTGTTTGTTCTAAAGGGGATCGCTGAATATGTCGCGAGCGTCTCCAGCCAGTATGTGGCGCATCGCACAGTCGCTGATATCCGTTCACAGGTCTTTGCCGTGCAGCTTGACCTCCCGATGGAAGAGCATGGGGATGAAGAAGGCGGACGGATGCTCTCACGGATTACCTATGATGTTGCCCAGGTTGGTGAAGCCGTCTCGACCGCATGGATGGTGATCATCAAAGACACTCTGATGATCCTCGGACTGTTGGGATTTTTGATTTATACATCGTGGCAGTTGTCACTGGCACTGCTCATCGCCGCTCCAATCGTGCACTACGTGGTCAAAAAGGCAGCCGTTAAAATGCGGCGATCGAATGAAGACCTACAAACCTGGACCGGTCGACTGACAGGATTGGTCGAAGAGTCGTTAATGGCAATCCGAGATATCAAAATATTTGGCGGTCATCGCAGTCAGCAGGCGCATTTTGATGATATCAATCGACGGCTTCGCCAAGAACAGATGCGCGTCGTGAAAATTCAGTCACTCAACGTGCCTCTGGTGCAAATTCTAGCGGCTCTGACCATTGGCATTGTCATCGTCATGGGGACGCAAATGAGTGTGCGTAACCTCCTCAGTCCGGGCGAATTCATTGCCTACATCACAGCAATGGGGATGATCTTCGATCCAGTCCGTCGGCTGACAGGCGTCAATGCCACGATTCAGCGTGGCTTGGCTGCTGCCGAGTCGATTTATGCGATTTTTGATCACGCATTAGATGACCAACGTCACCCTGCACCCCATTACACTCCCCTACCAGAAGCGAGCCTTGAATTCGATCACATCTCGTTTCAATACCCTGGGCAATCAGAACTTGTCCTTAGTGATGTGTCGCTGCGTATCGCGACCGGTGAGACCTTGGCACTCGTCGGCCCCTCGGGCAGTGGAAAAAGCTCCCTGCTTGCCCTGATCGCAGGCTTTATTCAACCCGTATCCGGTGCGATCAGAATCAATGGGATTGCCATCGCGGATTGGCCACTGGCGCAACGACGACGGCAGCTATCCTTGGTAGGACAGCAGGTCAATTTGTTCGATACGACGATTGAGGCAAATATTCGATTTGGTGATCCCGACGCGAGCTTTGATGCGATTTATGACGCAGCACGCAAAGCACATGCACTGGATTTCATTGAAGCGCTTCCAGATGGCTTCCAAACCCGTATCGGTCCCTTTGGCAATCGACTCTCCGGTGGGCAGCGGCAGCGGCTGGCAATCGCTCGCGCCTTCCTCAAAGATGCGCCCATCTTGCTATTGGATGAGCCCACCAGTGCCTTGGATGCCGATGCACGCGATCACGTACTCGCTGGGCTTGAAAATCTCAAGCAGAGCCGAACCACCTTGGTCATCAGTCACCAGCCAGAAACGTTACTGAGCGTTGATCGAATCCTTGAGCTCGATCGTGGCCACCTCAGATCACCAACGCGTCGGTGAATCCGCACGCCAAGTGCGAACTGGCCCATCAAACGAAAAAGTCAAAGCCCCATCTCGGTCGGTGCGATAGATCCGGGCTCCAACAGCATGCCACCCTTCCAGAACAGAGGCATGTGGATGCCCAAATCGATTCGTCGCGCCGACACTGATCATGACCACATCTGCACCCACCAACTGTTGAAACACTGGGCTTGACCCATCCCGAGCCCCATGATGAGACGCCACTACCACATCGATCTCACCCAGCAGATTGCGCTCATACAAGGCCCGAATCACTTGTGCTTCCGAGAACCAATCGGCATCACCCATCAGCAGCACCCGTTGACCCTCCGCGGTGATCAACACGACACAACTGGCACGATTCTCTGGCTGGTAATCTGATCGATCAGGCCACAAGACATCAATCACCACATCATCAACGGACCATGTTTGTCCTGCCAAACAGGGAGTCGCACGTTGACTGACGCGTCCGCCACCAATCACTGCATCAGGGATCCGCGCATTTCGAAGAGACTCAAAGGCACCCACATGATCAAGATCGCCGTGGCTCATCAGAATTCGCACCTCCTCGGCACCCTCGAGTAAAGGCATGATTTCGGATAAGCGGTCCCAGGATCCGGGTTGACCGGGGCCCAAATCAAACAGCCAACGAGTGGATCCCAGTTGCAACACCGCAGCAGACCCTTGACCGACATCGACCACGTCAAATCTGCGCGGTGGGTGCTCTGGCCAAAGCAGTGCAACGAGGATCACACACAGCACAAGCGGCCCTTTCGGAAGACAGCTTGGTAAAACGCTGATACCACCAATCAATGCACATGAGATCAACGCAGATGGCGCGATCGGATGCGACAACAGCGAGTGGGACAACACCCAAAAGACGCCATCCAAACCAACGGTCAACGCGTCGTTTAGCCATCCGATCCATTGAGCCAAATCCAAGACCAGCAGGCCAATCAGGACCAGAATGAGGGGACCGAGTAACGGAATCACGATCAAATTACAAAGGAAGCCCAACCACGGAAAAGCAAAGCCCATAAATAGGGTCACCAGTGGATTCATCACAGCAGAAAAGAACCACTGCATTCGGAGCAATCCCCGAATTCCAGTCAGTGGCGCAATGCCGTGCAACCAAGCGATAGCAGCAACAGCCCCTACCGACATCCAATAGCCGCCGGATAATCCGATGAGGGGATCCCACACCACCAGTCCAATGGCAGTCAACGCGAGTAGGGATAGAAGATTGATGCGCCACCCGAACGTTCGCAAAATTGCAGCCAAAGCCGCCATTCCCACGGCTCGGCTCACCGAGGGCGACCACAGCGTCCAGTCCGCCAGCGCAACGCCAAGCAGACAGATGACGACAGTCTGTCCACATAATCGACGCCTTGGATGCCATCGCGAAAGCAGATGCCCAAGCACCCACCACACACTGCCAAGAACCAAACCAACATGTAACCCAGAAATCGCGAGCAGGTGCGACAACCCCATGGCAGATACGATGTGATAGGTCTCCGCTGGCAGACCAACACGCTCGCCAAAGAGTAAGGCGAGCGCGATACCCCCTAGGGGTTGCGGCCAGGCTTCAAGACGAGATCGGAGTGCCTGTCGTGGCCCTTGCACCGGCGTGATCGAGCCGCCGAGCCACTGCCCCTGTGCCACCACATTCAACACCAATGCCTGTCGTCGAGAATCCCACCCACCGGGATTATGTAAATTGACAAGGGGTCGTAATCGCGCGCGCCCTTCAAGCACGTCACCGATCTGTACCTCGGCATAGGGAATGCGAAGCAACGTTTGATCACTCTCTGCAAGGCTCGGACAGGTTGATGATAGCCACCGAACCACTGCCACAGTGTCGGGTGGCTGACTTGCACGCAAAGCGCGCACCATAGCGCGCCCCGAGCAGACTTCGGGAGGATGTTCTCTAGACCACAGTCGCTGCACCTGAGTCGATACACGCAGGTCCTGGGCAATCACACAAAGCGCGAGGAAGCCCACCCATCGACAACGGCTGAGGAAGGCGGCAATCGCCAAAAGTCCCAGCGCTGTGACTGAGAAAGAGGTTGGCAACCAAGCTAAAGCGCTTACAATCAAAGCAAGAAAGATCATCTAAGGAAGGATGCATCTCACGTTCTGAATGATCCGTCGTCAGCGCGTAAATGCTTGTCAGAGAACCGCTCGACCTCATGCCGAAAAAAACTGTTTCTCGCATCATGCCCCATCCAGACAAGATGGCGCAGTTTCGTCGTCTTGGATGGGTCGGACGGCAGTTGTTTGCATCTGATCTATGGCATCTCAATCGGCGGACAGTGGCCCTGGCGTTTCTTAATGGGATTTTTTGGGCTTGTATGCCGATTCCATTGCAGATGATTGCAGCGGCCATGACAGCGCTGGTGATTCGTTGCAATGTGCCCATCTCAGTCGGCCTAGTCTTCATCACAAATCCAGTGACGATGCCGCCCTATTACCTTGCAGCATATCAACTCGGTGCTTGGGTGTTGCAGAGTGATCCCATCGCGTTACCCGATGCATTTACCATGCATTGGCTGATGCAGCAGTTAAACCTGATTTGGCTGCCACTCTTGGTCGGATGCCTCATCTTTGGGCTGATTCTGAGTATCCTTGGTTATTTCGCGGTTCGCATCTGGTGGGTGATTCAGGTCCGCTTAATGTGGCGGGTTCGACAAAAACGACTCAAGCTAAATGAAGCGTCCCGTGCTGCAGCAGCCACTGTTGATCCGCCATCGCCGCCGCTCGCCGATCATGGGTCACGATCAATAGACTAAGACGACGTTCAGACGACAGTTGAAAGAGCATTGCCAAGACCCGATCGGCCGTCTCTTCGTCAAGATTTCCAGTCGGTTCATCCATCAAGAGCACTTGAGGATCCGCCGCTAACGCACGCGCAATCGCCACGCGTTGGCGCTCGCCGCCTGATAACTCTCCGGGGCGATGTGTTATCCGAGCAGACAAATCCACCGCCGCCAGCAACTCGCGAGCGACATGCATCGCGCTCGATACGGAGTGACCCGCCAGCAACGCAGGCAACATCACATTTTCCAAGGCACTAAACTCCGGAAGTAAGTGATGAAATTGATATACCACCCCAATCATCCGGCGTCGTGCGGCAACCCGCTCTGTCTCAGACATGGCATGAATCGGCTGATCGGCCCAATAAATCGCGCCCGATCGAGGCAGTAAGAGCCCTGCTAGCAAATTCATCAAGGTCGATTTACCGGACCCGCTACGGCCTAACAATGCGACGCGTTGGCCCGTTGTAATCGACCAGCTCAGCGACTTTAAAACCGAGACTTCAGACGTGCCTTCGCCAAATCCGAAGGAGACATCTTGCAATCGAATCAGCGTCTCAGTGCTCATAATTCAGCACCTCGGCAGGCACAATGCGACTCGCACGATAGGCCGGATAGAGGGTCGCAATGAAGGATAACATCACGCTAAAGGCAACCACCGATAGCACATCATTGAGGTACAGCTCACTTGGTAAATACGATATAAAATAAGCACTTGGATTAAAAATATAAAATCCGAGTAGAGATTCAAGCCACGCCAACAGATCGGTAATCGTCAGTGCCAAGGGGATCCCAAGCAGCACCCCAAAGAGGGTCCCAACCAAACCGACGACTGTCCCTTGGACCATAAAAATGCCCATGACAGCCATCGGCGATAATCCGATCGTTTTCAGGATCGCAATGTCCGCACGCTTGTCAGTCACCACCATCACAAGTGTGGACACAATGTTAAATGCCGCAACAGCGACGATTAGCGCAAGGAGCAGGCCAATCAGGGTTTTCTCGAGTTGAATCGCCTCAAATAGATTTCCCTGCGTCCGAGTCCAATCTTGGTAACGAATGGGTTCTTCAATCTGCAGACTCACGTCCTGCGCGATATCCCGAATCCGCTGGGGTGCAGCAAACAAATCATCAAATTGAATGCGAATCGCCGACACCCCCTCACCGAGACGATACAATCGAGCCGCATCATCCAGTGCCACCAAGGCGAGCTGACTATCAAGCTGCGCACCCACCTCAAAGATCCCCACCACGGTGAGACGGCGCATCCGCGGAATGACCCCAGCCGCCGTAATCGTGGCGTCAGGGATCAGTAAGGTCACCATATCCTCGAGTGTGACTCCTAACGCATTCGCGACGCCTCGACCCAAGACCACGCCAAAATCGCCTGCTGTTAATTCTGACAAGACTCCTTGCGTCATGTGCTGCGGCAAGATCGAGACATTGGCTTCGCGACTTGGATCCACACCAAGAATCGCCACAGAAATCGATTGCCCCCCCGCGAGTAGCAGCCCTTGTCCTTGATTTAGCGGGGCAACTCCCTGAATCCCGGGCATCGCCGCAATACGATCCATCAACAGGGTGGCGTCTGTCCGACCTGTTTCAAACTCAAGTAACGCATGCGGAACCGTCCCTAAGATTCGGGTGCGCAACTCTTGATCAAATCCATTCAAAACAGACAGTACCAAGATCAACACAGCGACGCCCAAGGTCAAGCCCGCCATCGAGATAGCGGAGATGAAGGAAATGAAGTGATTCCGACGCTTCGCGCGGGTGTACCTCAGTCCGATGCAGAGTGAAAGCGGCTTGAACATGGCGCAAGTGTAACGATCTTCGTGTTATTGTTCAGGCATTAATGCAAAGGAGTTCTATGGACGCGCTCGTACTTGCCATCGCAGCCCTCATTCTTTCTCGCTTGGTTCGCCCAGAGACTTTTGAGCCCTATCGCCGACCAGTGATTGGTGCTTTGCAATCTGCAACCGACAAGCTCCCCAATAGTCTGCGTTTACCGATCATGGTCGGCGGTGCCGTGGTCTTTAGCGCCGTTGTCGCATTTCTCCCAGTGATTGGTCCGCTGGTGACCTTTGCCGCACTTCTCTTGATTCTCGGCTACGGTCGGGTAACTGAGGATGCGCTGGCAATTTTAACCGAGCTTCGTGGTGGCTCATTTTCTCAAGCGCAAGCACACCTTACGCACTTTTCAGGGGTCGACGCCGATCAGCTCGACGAGAACGGGGTTGCGCGGGTGGCTGTTGAAACACAAACCCTCCGGCTGTTTACCGAAGTCTTCAGCCCGTTGGCTTGGTTCGCTCTGGGTGGGCTACCTGGGATGCTTCTGTTATGGACCAGCCGAATGATCGCTGAACGGGATGGTAGCGGCGAAACCTCGCAACGCTGGGTTAGCCTATTAAATTGGGTACCTCTGCGTCTCTACGCACTGACCGTCGGAATCATGGGAGATCGCGAACGTTCACGATCCATTTGGAAGCATCACGCTCGCGAGTTCTCTGATGGTGAGATCGGCATCCTCATTGCAGCTACAGCTGGCGCGTTACGAATTCGGTTAGGTGGTAGCCGTTGCATCAAAGGCGTCATGATTCGTGAGCCAAGTATCGGTGACGGCGATGAGTGTGCGCGCTACCACATCGAGGAAATGGTTGCCCTTGGACAACGTAGTTTGTTGCTTTGGGCAGTCGGTGGCCTCCTGATTATTGCCCTCTAACCCACCCTACTCGCAAGTCGAGCCCAAAAAGGGTCTGACTCACCAACTTTTGATTGATTGCAATCAGAGTGCAGATCTCCTAACTTTCTCCAATCACCTGGTGGCCGAGCGATCGGCATAACAGGGAATTCGGTGACGCGTAAGCCAGTCCGAAGCTGCCCCCGCAACGGTATGTTCAGCGATGGGCTCACACAGATGCCACTGTCAATTGATGGGAAGGCGTGTGAGCTCGGCAAAGGGAATTGCCCTGAACAAGCCCGGAGACCTACCAAGTGATTCATTCACTGTCACACGTGCGGAGGGCGCGTGCTGGGAGCAAACCATGCACTATCGCAACGTTCTGTTGGCGGTCACGGCCGCCTGTGTCGTACCGTCTGTCAATGCCGAATCGGCCGACATCATCATTCAACTGAGCAATCAGTTTGACAACACTAACCAAGGGACTAGCCCAGCATTTATCGTCACCCGGGAGGACATCCAGAGGTCCGGCTTTGAGTCGATCAATGCTGTCATCAATGCACTGCCCTTTGCACGCATCACGATGGATTCAGTCGGTGATGGCACAACCGCAGTTATCGACATGCGCGGATTCGGTGAAACGGCTGCAAGCGCTGTACGCGTCCTTCTCAATGGAATACCGCTTAACAATCCAACCAATGAGGCGCCAAACTTTAGTTTCATTCCAATCGCCTCGATCGAGTCTATTGAAGTCACACCAGGTGGGGGCGGCGTCGAATACGGTCCAGGCGCCATCGGCGGGGTGATAAATATCAAAACACTCTCAGGACAACAGGCCCCTTTTGATGGTGTTTCCTTACGGACCGGCTCGTATGGTCATGTCGCCTCAACGACTTATGGCGTTAAAGCGCTATCGGATGCGCTTTCCATGGGCTATTCCGCATCCCATCGTCGCAAAGATGGGTATCGACATCATTCCGATGTAGAGCAGTCGTTTGCGAGTTTGGATCTGCGCTATGCCCTTGATCCGAATCGGACTTGGTCTTTCACAGTCAGCGGTGGCGATGAGAATCGACTCGCTACCGGCGCTGCGACAGACGAGGCCCTAGCTATAGATCGTCGATCAGTCGGATCTTCGATTTCGATTCTTGACCTTGAGAACACCTTTTTATCGAGTCGGTATGACGTCGAGTCATCGGGCGGGCGGTCGTACAGTGTGAAAGGCTACCGAAGACTCAGCCGACAGGTTGCTCGCTTTGACTACGGCCCGAATGGCACCTATGAAGAGGCATCGGATCAGAAAACAGGGCTCACTGGATACAGTGCGCAGGCATCGATCCCGCTGTCAGCGTCTCTCTCCACATTCCTGACAATCGATGGTGAGCAGAGTGACTACGACAAAACGAGTAATTTTTCTGGGTTTCTATCCACAACAGACCGCACGCGGGCACGCCTCGGTTTGGCGGCAAAACTCATTCGCGCTCAAGAATCTCAGCAAGGGACTTGGAAAAGTACCTTGGGGATTCGGATGGACGATCTGACAGACAGAAATCATCAAACCAGGACAGAATTGGAGTATCGCGGCACTGCCCTAGAGCTCTCTCAGCAATTAAGTCGATCCGACGACCGTACCGTGGTGCTCAAAATCGCGCGTGGATTTAGATTTCCCACCTTTGATGAAAATGACTTCACGGTATCAGGCAGTCCGTTGAATACGCAGAAATCCACGCAACTCGAGATCACTGCTCGAACAAATACATGGCTTGCAAGCGTCTACTTACTGGATATTGACGACGAAATTCGATTTGTTGATCCGGCCAGCTTTCTCAACGGTAGCTATGACAAAACTCGGCGGTATGGCGTCGATCTTCAGAGGAATATTCCCTTAGCTCAATTCCTCTCAGGACAAATTGGCTACCAATATATACATGCAATAATTAAAGAAGGTTTGAACAGTGGGGGCCACATTCCAGCGATACCCGGCCATACACTGTCGAGCTCACTCAGTTGGGTCCCAACACAACATTGGTCTCACCAGCTTCGATTCCGGTATCAATCGGAAACCTACGCACTCAACGATCCAGGTAATGTCTTAGGGCAATCGAATGCGTTCGTCACGGCCAGACTAGAAAGCACCTATCGCTTTAATAATCTGGTCTTCACAGGCGCCATCAATAACCTGTTCGATACCCACTATGATCTGTATCGGATAGCGACGAGCACACTCGATGACATTCGCCGAACACCCGCCGAACCACGCGGATTTGAGTTATCCTTTAGGTACGAATTCTAATGAATGGACAGATGATGAAATCTCAATCGATAGCAATCGCCATTGGCCTGTGTGTTGCAATGTTGATCACCCGCGGATCACATGCATCAGGATGGAACACTCTTCCTGAAGCATCGTGGATGGTATTTTTCATCGCAGGGTTATTGCTGCCAACGTGGTCACTGGCCGCGTTTTTAGGCTTGGCTGTGGGGATCGATGCATACGCCTTTACCTTCGGTGGGGTGCCAGGCACCTGTCTGTCTGTCGCGTACGCCATGCTCATTCCAGCATATTCTGTCATGTGGATCGTAGGCCGCCTGGTGCAGCCCTATTTCGAGAGCACCGTGACTGGCCATGGCGTGACCTTCATGGCAGCCATGCTGGCAACTGCCGCATGTGAACTCATTTCAAGTGGAAGCTTCTATCTGTGGTCTGGGCTATTTGAACCGACATGGGCAGAGTTTCTTGCGCGTGAGATGCAATACGCACCAGCCGCATTCGCAAGCTCCGCATTCTGGGCTGTTGCATTCATCGCCAGTCATGGGCTGTATTGTCGCTATCAACATGCAAAAGCAACAGGCGAACTCACAACCTGACTGTCATCGGCCGCGGTCTCTCGGCATCTTGGCGTGCTCGGCCGAAGTACCATCAGCGGATTCTTCGGCCCTGAGGACTCTCATCCAAGTCACCTTATTTGGACACAGAGCGCTTCGCGGCCTCCAACGTGTTTGCAAGTAAGCAGGCAATCGTCATTGGACCCGGGCCACCTGGAACCGGCGTAATCGCGCCGGCGATTGCTAAGGCCGCTTCAAAATCGACATCACCCACTAATCGCGTCGTCCCATTCGGCGCTTGGATACGATTGATACCAACATCCAAGACAATGGCGCCCGGTTTGATCCAGTCTCCCTGGATCATCTGAGGACGGCCCACCGCAGCCACCAAAATATCAGCGGATCGACACAGATCCGGCAGCCCTTGAGTTTTCGAGTGCGCGATGGTCACGGTACATGATGCATTCAGAAGCAGTGCAGCCATGGGCCGACCGACAATATTGGAACGTCCCACGACCACCGCATGCAGTCCTGCCAAATCACGCCGAACAGAATGCAACAAATGCAAACACCCTAAGGGTGTACAGGGCACAAATCCAGCACCCTCCGTCCAGAGTAAGCCCACATTGTGCGTATGGAATCCGTCAACATCTTTGGCGGGGTCGATGGTTTCGATGACCACTGTCGGGTCCAAATGCGCAGGCAACGGAAGTTGGACCAAAATGCCATGGATCATCGGGTCGGTATTCAACTGATCAATCACCGCCAGCAACTCTGCTGCTGAGGTTTCCGCAGGCAGAAGATGATGGATCGAGCGCATCCCGATGGCTTCGGTCTGCTTCATTTTATTTCGTACGTAGACCTGGCTGGCTGGATCTTCTCCAACCAAGACGACCGCCAAACCAGGAGTCACGCCATGTGACGCCTTAAGGTTGGCGACACCGAGCCCAATTTCAGCACGCAGGGACTCGGCATGCGCTGTTCCACTGATGCGCGTGGCCGTCATTTAAGCACCACTGTCTTATGCCCGTTTAAGAACACCCGATGCTCGCTGTGCGCCTTCACCGCACGGGACAACGCATAATTCTCCATGTTCCGGCCCATCGCCATCAGTTGATCAGGGCCAAAGGTATGGTCAACGCGACCCACCTCTTGATCAATAATTGGCCCCTCATCGAGATGCTCGGTCACGTAGTGTGCCGTCGCACCGATCGCCTTCACACCTCGCTCATAGGCTTGGTGATATGGCTTCGCACCTTTAAAACTCGGTAAGAATGAGTGGTGAATATTGATGCATCGTCCGGCGAGCTCTCGACAAAGCTCATCGGACAAAATTTGCATATAGCGCGCTAAGACAACCAAATCGACAGACTGCTCGGTCATCAACTCCCGGATCCTGTCCTCCTGGAGGGCCTTGGTGGATAACTTCGAGCGACCCGTTGGCAAAACCTCATATGGAATATCATGAAATTCAACTAAGCGCTTCAAATCAGGATGATTTGAAGCAACAGTTGTCATCTGAATATTCAGCTCACCGGTACGCTGTCGATACAACAAATCATTGAGACAATGATCAAATTTTGAGACCAGCACCAAGGTTCGACAGGGAATTGTTGGATCGATAAATCGCCACATCATCGCCAACCGCTCGCCCACAGGCGCAAACGCTTGATCGAGCACCTCATGCGTCACTGTGGAACTGGGCACACGAAACTCTGCACGGCAAAAAAATCGACCGGTCTGCAGATCGTCAAATTGGGACAACTCCGTGATAAAGCATTCATGCTCTGCAAGGAACCCAGTGATTGCAGCGACCAATCCTGTTCGACCCGGGCAGGTAATGGTTAAAAAATAACGTGGGAGATCAGCGCGCATCGTCATGCCTTCGGCAGGGTGACGCCGGTCTGACCTTGATACTTCCCACCGCGATCACGGTAGGTGGTCAAACAGCGCTCGTCTGATTGAAAGAACAGCATCTGCGCTACACCCTCATTTGCATAAATCTTCGCAGGTAAGGTTGTGGTGTTTGAAAATTCAAGAGTCACATGCCCTTCCCACTCGGGTTCAAGCGGCGTGACATTGACGATGATCCCGCAGCGCGCATAGGTCGATTTGCCAAGACAGATCGTTAATACATCCTCGGGAATCTTGAAATACTCGACGGTCCGGGCTAAGGCAAACGAATTCGGGGGAATGATGCAAACATCACTTTTTACATCCACGAAACTTTTGTCGTCAAAGTTCTTCGGATCCACCACAGCCGAGTGAATGTTGGTGAAGACTTTAAACTCATCGGCGCAACGCACGTCATAGCCATAACTTGAGGTACCGTAAGAGATCAGCTTATGGCCGTCACGGGTGCGCACTTGTCCGGGTTCGAACGGCGAAATCATGTCATGGGATGCAGCCATTTGCTGAATCCAGCGATCGGATTTAATGCTCATGGAATCAGTCGTCCGTCCTTGTTGAAGTCGTGATCAGACTCGCATGGGAGTCTGCGCGCGCTATCATAGCAAGTCGCGCACCCACTCGTCGGGCGATATCACGATAGGCGACTGCGATGGGCCCATCTGGATCAGAAATTGCGCTCGGACGCCCACCATCCGTTTGTTCTCGAATACTCATATCCAGCGGCAACGCGCCCAGTAACACCGTGTCATATTCAGCCGCAATCCGCTCACCGCCTCCCTCCCCGAAGAGATGCTCGGTATGACCGCACTGCTGACAGCGGTGTAAAGACATATTCTCAACAATCCCCAAGACCGGAACTTCCACCTTCCGAAACATCTCAATACCACGTCGGGCATCCAGCAAGGCAATGTCCTGCGGTGTTGTCACCACAACTGCCCCATTCACCGGCACCTGCTGGCTGAGCGTCAGTTGTATATCGCCCGTTCCAGGTGGCATATCAATCACCAAGTAATCCAAAGGACCCCAATTGGTTTGTCGCAGCATTTGCGTAAAGGCACTAGACACCATTGGCCCTCGCCAGATCGTTGGTGAACGCTCTGTCAGCAAAAAGGCCATCGACATCACCGTCAGACCATGGGCCAAAATTGGCTGAAAAGTCTTGCCGTCTTCGGTGGTCGGACGCTGCCCTTGAACACCCAACATCATGGCTTGACTTGGCCCATAGATGTCCGCATCCAGTAAACCAACCCGCGCGCCTTCGAGTGACAATGCCAATGCAAGATTCACGGCGGTTGTGGACTTCCCAACACCACCCTTGCCACTTGCCACACAGATCACCTGACGAATGCCTGGAAGCGGTTCTCGCCCCTCTCGCGCGGGAACCACTGGGATATCGTGAGTCACTCGGACAGACACGTCCGCGACGTCCTTAAAATTCAGTAATTCGGGCTTTAACGCTTTCACCAATGCCCGTGTCAGCCCCCCCATGGCGTAGGGAAAACACAAATCCAGCTCCAAGACCTTGCCGTTAAGCTCACAACGCCGGAGCACGTCAGTCTCAGCCAAATTGACTTCGATGTAAGGATCATCATGGTCTGCCAGGACAGTCAGAACACGTTCACGTATGGTGATTGTCAAAATTTGCTCCATCATCAGTAACACCCGCGAATGTGCAGGCGCTTGTCGGTATACTTCGGGTCTCAATGACCAACACACAAGGATAGCAACACGTGTCGTCTGCTCCCCGCACTATTTTAGTCACAAGCGCACTGCCCTATGCCAATGGATCCATTCACTTGGGCCATATGCTGGAATATATCCAGACTGACATTTGGGTCCGCTTTCAAAAACAGAGCGGTCATCACTGCGTTTATGTCTGTGCAGACGACGCGCACGGCACAGCCATTATGCTACGGGCTGAAGCCGAAGGCGTCACGCCAGAGACGTTAATTGCGAATGTCAAAGCCGAACATCAGGCAGATTTTGCAGATTTTCAGATTGGCTTCGATCACTACTCATCAACACATTCAACAGCAAATCAATACTATGCAGAACTGATCTATACCCGTGTTCGCGATGCGGGCGGGATCGCTGTGCGAGCGATCGAACAACTCTATGATCCTGAAAAAGGGCTCTTTCTTGCTGATCGCTACGTAAAAGGCGGATGCCCGCGTTGCCATACGGAGGATCAGTATGGTGACAACTGCGAAGCCTGCGGCGCGACCTACCAGGCCGCTGAATTGATTGGTCCTAAATCAACCCTCTCAGGCGCAACTCCGATCCTGAAAGCCGCAACCCACCTCTTTTTCGAGCTTGCGCAACATACCGATTTTCTGCGTGACTGGACTCGATCTGGACGGCTACAACCCGAGGTGGCCAATAAGTTGGCGGAATGGATTGATGGTGGATTAAAGAGCTGGGATATCTCCCGCGATGCACCCTACTTTGGTTTCGAAGTTCCGGATCATCCAGGCGTGTACTTTTACGTCTGGCTCGATGCCCCGATCGGGTACCTGGCAGCCTACAAGGAATGGTGTGATGCGAATGGGGTCGATTTCGATGCCGTCTGGAACCCGAACTCCGAGGCGGAGGTATATCACTTCATCGGGAAAGACATCGTCAATTTCCATTGCCTGTTTTGGCCAGCGATGCTGCATCAGGCTGGATTTCGGACACCGACAGGGGTCCATGTACACGGGTTCGTCACCGTCGATGGCCGTAAAATGTCGAAGTCACGTGGAACCTTCATTAAAGCGCGCACCTACTTGGACGCCCTTGATCCTGAATATCTGCGCTATTACTTCGCGACAAAATTAAGTAGCCGGGTGGAGGATATTGACCTCTCGCTTGAGGACTTCGTCCAGAAGGTGAACTCCGACTTAGTCGGGAAGCTCGTCAATATCGCCAGCCGTACCAGTGGATTTATCACCAAGCATTTTGACAGCACCTTGGCGGATCACGACGCCAATCCAGGATTAATTCGAAGCATTCGGCAGGCCGCACCAGGTATCCAGGCAGCCTATGACTCACGGGAATATGCGCGAGCGATGCGGGATATCATGGCCTTAGCCGATGATGTCAATGCATGGATCGCCGAGGTTGCGCCCTGGACGGCTGCAAAAAATCCAGAGACGCTCGATCAAGTCCAAGCAATCTGCACCACTGCGTTGCAGGCATTTCGACTCTTGACCCTCTATCTTCAGCCTGTGTTGCCCCAATTGGCCAAGCGGGTGGAAGCCTTTTTAAACGGCGTACCACTGACGTATGCTAGCCTCGAGGTGGATCTGTTTGGGCATCGTATCGAGCCCTTTAAAGCCTTACTCACACGAATTGAGATGGATCAGGTACAGCAGATGATTCAGCCAGAAGCAACCAGCCAATCTGAGTCTCTGGCCTCAGCGCCTTCATCGCCGGAGCACGATGTTGAACCACTCGCGCAAACCTGTACGATCGATGACTTCAACAAGATTGACTTGCGTGTCGTCACAATCGTGGATGCAAAGGCTGTGATTGGCGCAGACAAGCTTTTGGAGCTCACCTTGGACCTCGGCGACCACACACGCACTGTCTTTAGCGGGATCAAATCAGCCTATGACCCAGCTACCCTGATCGGTCGACAGACTGTCATGATTGCCAATCTCGCACCGCGTACTATGAAGTTCGGGATCTCCGAAGGAATGGTATTGGCAGCAGGACCGGGAGGCTCAGATATCTATCTGCTCAGCCCCGACCCTGGGGCCAACGCGGGCCAACGCATTCGCTAGGCGCGAAATATGCGAGTTCTCTACAGTGATTATTGGTACACGCAGGGACTGATATCTGGAGGCCCCGTGCAATCTTGTCGTCGAGATCTCTTCGCGCATCGGAGTCTTAAGACCTGATGGACTGGGGGCTCCTGCTGATCTCGGCGGCCTTGATCAACAACGTCGTGCTGGTCCAATATCTCGGTTTATGTCCCTTCATGGGGGTCTCTAATCGGATGGACAGCGCCTTCGGATTGTCGCTCGCCACCGCCTTTGTCTTAACCTTAACCTCAGTCGTCGCCTATCTGATTGAAACCCTCATCCTGATTCCGCTAGACGCAGTCTGGTTGCGAACCTTGGCCTTTATCGTGGCCATTGCAATCACGGTGCAATCAACCGAGCTGATCATGCGAAAAACCGCGCCACTGCTCTACCAAGTGCTTGGACTCTTCTTACCCTTGATTACCACGAACTGCGCCGTGCTCGGCATCGCCTTATTGAACGTCAATCGATCCCATACCCTGCTGGAATCGGCGCTCTATGGATTTGGAGCAGCAATGGGGTTTGCGCTGGTGCTTGTGATGTTTTCAGCCATGCGAGAGCGACTGGCGCGCGCAGACATCCCTGAACTCCTGCAGGGAACACCAATCGCATTAATCACTGCAGGCTTTATGGCACTCGCGTTCATGGGGTTTTCCGGAATCGTTAATTCATGAATGAGATCACGATAGACATCATTGCCGGTGTGATCGCGCTCACCGCCCTAACCACAGCCGGCGGCCTGTTGTTGCAGACCTTATCGCGTCGGTTTCGTGTTGACGGATCACCGCTCGTTGCTCAGATTGACGCCTGCTTACCACAGACGCAGTGCGGTCAATGCGGGCATCCCGGTTGTCGGCCGTACGCAGAGGCAATTGCCTCCGGAGAATCGATCAATAAGTGCCCTCCCGGCGGAAGGGATACCATCGAAGCCCTGGCAGATCTGTTGGGTAAAGAACCGATCCCATTGGATGCAGCGCATGGGACGACCGAGCTTCCGAAGGTCGCCGTCATTGATGAGACGGTCTGTATTGGCTGTACCAAATGTATTGTGGCTTGCCCTGTTGACGCCATCCTCGGCGCGGCCAAACTGATGCACACCGTCATCGCTGACGAATGCACAGGATGTGATCTCTGCCTCGCTCCCTGTCCGGTCGATTGCATCGCTTTAGTGCCTCGATCTTGGCCAACCAGAGACATTAAATCGACCGCCAGTCGCGAGGTCATTGCACGTGGCTGAGTGTCGAATCATCCAAAGTCCTCGTCGCCTCGCAGGTGGACTGCAGCGAGCCGATGGGAAAGCGTTGTCACTCTCGCAACCCCTCATGCAGGTGAATCCACCGGTGTTACAGATCGCCTTGCCGGATACTCTCCAGGACATCCCACCAGAACGCTGGAGTATTGGCGCCCAGATTGAGGCAGGACAGCCACTGTTCACCACCCAAGAGGGCATTACACAAGCCTGTCCTCGCACCGCCACTGTGGAGAGTGTGGGAACCGGCAAGACCCTGTCCGGCTCACCCACTCCATGTCGGCTCTTGAATCTGACTGTGGTGGATCCAGATCCACCGAGGCAGCCCAGCCTCACGCCGCTTCCTGCAAATCCAGACGGGCGAACTCTTCGACAGCGTGCGGCGGATGCCGGAATCGTAGGACTCGGAGGTGGAGGATTCCCAGCACATCTGAAGTGGCAACACCGGCTTCACACCCTGATTGTCAATGGCGCTGAGTGTGAGCCTTTCTTGACAGCGGATGAGCAAACCATGCGACTGCGTGCGCCGGCGATCTGGGACGCGGTGGTTGCACTGATGAGTGCATTGTCCCTTCAACGCTGCGTACTTGTGCTTGAAGACAATAAGCCTGAGGCCTTAGCGGCTCTTCAGGCAGCCTATCCCAGCGTCCTCGACGCTCAGGATGTCTGTATTACTGTGATTCAGAGTCAGTACCCATCCGGTGCAGAAAGGCAACTCATCTGGCTGGCACTCGGTCTTGAGATCGCCACCACCACCTTCCCAGTGGAACACGGTATTGTCGTCCACAACCCCGTCACCCTGGCTGCGCTCGCAGATGCACTCCATGGCTATCCGCTCACTGACCGGATCGTCACCGTCACTGGCCCATCCATTGTCACGCCTGGGACCTTCCAAACGCCTTTGGGCACACCGATTGATCTACTGCTCTCTCAGGCAGGAGGACTTCGCCCCGGGCACCACAATGTCTTTCATGGAGGCCCCTATACCGGTTGGCCAATCTCGAACACGGCTGCTGGGGTTAGGGCAACAACCGCTTGTCTGTATGCAGCACCGGTTGTTTCGCAGACGCCCAGTCCATGTATTCGTTGCGGTGCATGTGCCGAGGTTTGTCCAGTCCAGTTACAGCCACAACAGTTGTTCGCAGCGCTCACCCATGATCAATTGGATGAGGCATTGCATGTGGGATTGTCACAGTGCTTGGAGTGTGGAGCCTGTGATGTGGTCTGCCCAAGTAACCTATCACTGACCAAAACGTTTCAGGATGGCATCCGGGACCATCAGATCCAACAGTCGGAAAAGCAGCGAGCCGATCGCGCTCGGACACGGTTTGAAGCCCGGAATCAGCGTCTGCTCAAGCGCTCAGAGGCGGACGAGACGCGACGCGCAGTGCGACGCGAGCGCAGTGGATCCGCACTGGATCGAATTCGCGCAGCGCGCGCTGAGGAGACCCATTGATGCTCTGGCGCATTTGGGCTCCACCGCAATCGACGCGCGCAGTGATGCAGTCAGTCTGGATTGCCCTGATTCCAGGGACACTGACCAGCGTCTGGATATTTGGACCAGGGGTCCTCGTCCACTTGGTCCTCGCGGGCCTTGGCGCGTGCCTGGCTGAAGTCATTGGAAGACGCGCGCGTGGTCTTGCAGCAATGCAGGCATTGCAAGATGGATCAACGTTGTTAACGGCTTGGCTTCTCGCGCTAGCACTGCCTCCGGCCGCACCGCTGTGGCTGCCATTCGTTGCTGGATTAATTGCCATTGGCTTAGGTAAGCAACTCTATGGTGGCCTTGGGCAGAACCCAGTCAATCCAGCAATGCTGGCCTATGCCATCTTGATTGTCAGTGCACCGGTCGCCATGACCACCGGCTGGATTGTACCGTTTCAAGGATGGAGCACTCCCATGCCACTGACTGGGATCGGCGTGGGCGCGGTTGACGGTCTTACTGGGGCAACCATTCTGGATCTCTATCGAACTGAATTCCGGGAACTGACTGCCCCAGAGATTGCTCAGCACCCGTTGTTTTCCGTGGGTGGATTGGGGATCGCACCAGGGGTCGAGTGGGTCGCACTGAGTCATTTACTCGGTGGTGGATTTCTGTTTGCCCGACGCGTCATTCGCTGGCAGGCACCTGTCGGCTTCCTGGTGGGACTTCTAGGTCTCGCAGCGTTCTTTGCCATCGACCCGGACAATACCGTTCCGGTGCTGACCCATGCGCTCGCCGGTGCCACGCTATTTAGCGCTTTTTTTATCGTCACAGACCCCGTCTCTGGCGCGACGAGCCCGCGTGGACAGTGGTGGTTCGGTCTTGGCGCTGGCGTGATCACTTATTTGATTCGGACCTATGGTCTGTATCCGGACGGTGTCGCCTTTGCCGTGCTCTTTATGAACTTCATGGTGCCACTGATCGATCAGTACACTCGACCACGCATCCATGGCGAAAGTCGGTCGATTCGCGGTTCAGTGCGAGGTCGCTCATGAATGCCCTCAAGCTTGCGATCTTTGGCTTTCTCACCAGCGCGCTGGTTGGGCTGGTCTACGTCTGGACCGCTGAACCCATTGCAAAAGCGCAACAAGACGCTCGCGATGCGACGATTCGTGCGATGTTATCCGAGGTCGATGAGATTGATTTGGGAATTGAGACTAGTCTCACCGACGCGCGATTGCTTGAGCAACTTGGCTGGAGTACGCCCATTGTCATCCGCGCATTGACTCGCAATGACGCTGTCGTCGGCTACTTGGTGCCGATTCGTGCACCCAGTGGCTATTCCGGTCCCATCGATCTCATCCTCGCCGTGACCACCGAGCCACGTATTCTTGCTGTGCGGGTCACCACACATCGCGAAACACCGGGCCTCGGTGATGGCATCGATCATCGAAAAAGTGATTGGATTCAGCAGTTTGCGGGCTATGCTTTAGACACCCACGCAGCTGAGGACTGGATAGTACGTCCAGATGGTGGCGTGATTGACGCCTTCACTGGCGCCACCATTACGCCGCGCGCGGTGGTCAACGGGCTGCGCCGCGCGATGAGCGCGTTGACCAACGATCCAAGCTGGCCTTCCAAATTGGAGGTGCGATGACACGCATGACAACCCTGACGCAGGGTTTGTGGACGCAAAATCCAGCCCTTGTGCAACTGCTCGGTCTGTGTCCATTGCTGGCCGTTTCAAACACCATTGCCACGGCAACTGGACTCGCCATTGCGACACTGGCTGTGTTGGTCGGCGCAAATCTATCAATTAGCCTGATTCGCGCGTGGGTCCCGGACACCATTCGTCTCCCAGCGTTCATCTTAGTGATCGCCGCCTTGACCACCTGTGCCGAGCGTTTAGTGCAGGCCTACGATTACAACCTCTACGAGTCCTTAGGAATCTTCTTACCTCTGATCGTGACCAATTGTCTCATTTTAGG